>MCHG01000106.1_pt1 | contig 49950 bp, 50 predicted proteins | sample 787351 | NCBI WGS metagenome assembly MCHG01 (sample SAMN05430296, study PRJNA330682) | permafrost metagenome | biome: Cold desert; feature: permafrost; material: soil; isolation source: enrichment culture inoculated with soil incubated with H2/CO2 at 20 degrees... ... | reverse complement strand
TAGTTAGTTAGTTAGTTAGTTAGTTAGTTAGTTAGTTAGTTAGTTAGTTAGTTAGTTAGTTAGTTAGTTAGTTGGTTGGTTGGTTGGTTGGTTGGTTGGTTGGTTGGTGGTTGTCAGCTTACAAGTATTAAGGTTTAAAGCTTTATTCATGATTTTGCCTTAATACTTAATGCTAACGCTGTTTAATGCTGCCTAATACTGAAGGTTTAATGCTTAATTTGGAATAATAATTCGGTTTTTAGCAAAAAACCTCAATTATCTACTTCATTTATTTTGTGTAATATGAGATAATATTAAATTACTGATGAGAATACTAGGATGGTGTGATTTATGAATGATTTTATGTTAGGATTATCTAGTTTAACTACACTTTTAAATCCTTTTATGACTTTTATTTTCCTCTTGGCGGCAACGATGCTTTTATTTACTATAAGAGAAAAGGCCAATAGGATGGAAGATTACATAAAAAGTATTGCTATAAATTTACAACGGATATCGAATAAATTGGATAATCGAAATTAGGACAAGGGAGGAATTATTATGGATTTTTCAGCAGCAATTAAAGATTTTGATCCAGAGATTTACGATGCAATGAACAAAGAATTAAAAAGGCAAAAAGGAAATTTAGAGTTAATTGCTTCAGAGAACTTAGTATCACAAAGGGTAATTGAAATTATGGGAAGCCATTTGACTAATAAATATGCAGAAGGTTACCCAGGAAAAAGATATTATGGTGGGTGTGAACATGTAGATGTCATAGAAAGTCTTGCGAGAGAAAGACTAGAAAAACTTTTTGGTGCTGAGCATTCTAATGTACAGCCTCATTCTGGTGTTCAGGCAAATATGGCAGCATACTTTGCGCTGATTAAACCAGGAGATACTGTTTTAGGTATGAGTCTAGCTCATGGAGGTCACTTAAGCCATGGAAGTCCTGTAAGCATGTCAGGAGTTTATTACAACTTTATATCTTATGGAATTAATAAAGATACAGAGCTTTTAGACTATGAAGAACTAGAAAAAATTGCAGTACAGGAAAAGCCAAAACTAATCGTAGCAGGTGCTAGTGCTTATCCAAGAACCATTGATTTTGAAAGAATAAGTAAAATAGCCAAGAGTGTAGGTGCTCTATTTATGGTAGATATGGCACACATAGCAGGCCTAGTAGCAGCAGGAATCCATCCAAGTCCAATAGGGTGCGCAGATGTGGTTACTACAACCACCCATAAGACATTAAAAGGTCCTAGAGGTGGAGCAATCCTTTGTAAAAAGGAATTTGCAAAGGCTATAGATAAGGCGATTTTTCCAGGTAGTCAAGGTGGCCCATTAATGCATATTATCGCTGCTAAGGCAGTAGCATTTAAGGAAGCATTAAGTGAGGAATATGTTGAGTATCAAAAACAAGTGGTTTTAAATGCAAAAGCCTTAAGTGAAAAGCTGAACAAAAGAGGTTTCAAACTGCTTTCCGGGGGAACAGATAATCATTTGATGTTACTAGATCTACGAAACATTGAACTTACAGGAAAAGAAGCTGAAAAGGTTCTTGACGAAGTAAATATCACAGTGAATAAGAATGCAATTCCTTTTGACACACAAAGCCCATTTATAACAAGTGGAATTAGAATAGGTACTCCCGCGGTAACTGCTAGAGGGATGAAGGAAGAAGAAATGGAGCTAATCGGTGAAGCAATTTACGATTGCTTAGTGAAAAAGGATGGACAAGGGTCTATAGATAAAGTGAAATACTTATGTGAAAAATTCCCAATATACGAATAAGAGTTGCCACGGATTTCCGTGGCATTTTTATGGAGTTAATATGCACACGTCAATTTCAAGCAAAGTTTCACTTTATTAATATGCTTAATTTTTATATAATAAGACTACCTTAATGTAGAGATTTTTTATAGCTTTTATTGTATTGCGTATTGTAAGGATAAATTTGTTATAATCTGAATAAATTATTGGAGGGGTTTTCGTGGGAAATGAATCTGAAAAGGAATTAGGAAAAATAAATGTATCTGAAGATGTTATTGGTTCAATCGCTAGTTTAGCTGCCCTTGAAGTTGATGGCGTAGTTGAAATGGTCGGAGGTCTAACCAAGGATATAGCTGCAAAACTAGGCAAAAAAAACCAAACTAAGGGAGTAAAAGTATCTAGAAATGACAATGAATTAATTATAGATATATATCTTATCCTACGATATGGTGTACAAATTGAAGATACAGGGTATAATGTTCAAAAGAAAGTAAAACATTCTATTGAAGTTATGACTGGCTTAAATGTGATTCAAATTAATATAAATGTAGAAGGTGTACAATTAAAAGTAGATGAATAATAAATTAGAAACCCCTGTAAGGGCGGGGCTCTGTTTCGCCTGTTATTTTTTTAGGGGATTGTGTCATTATTAGGCATATTTGTTTTAAGTAGAAAGTTGGTTACAGTTGGAAACGACTTGAGTAACTGCTTGATACGAAGAGTATTTTATAAGGCGATTAGCTAATGGCTATTGGCTGTTGGGAAGAACATGCTTTTAAAGCATTGATAACCCCAAAGTAGATCACCTAGGAGGAAACGATGAGTAGAAGTTACGCAAGGGAAGTAGTTTTAAAAACAATTTTTCAGATAGATTTTCATGAAGGGGAACAAAAGGAACTTTATTTACACTATATAGAACAATTTGAATTGCCAGAGCGGGAATTAGAATATGCTGTAGAGATGATTACACAGATCTTTATTCAAAAAGATAAACTTGATCATCTAATTAATTCTTATTTAGTGAATTGGGACATAAAAAGGTTAAATATGATGGACTTGGCTATACTACGCTTAGCAACCTATGAAATTATAAGTAAAAAAGATATTCCACCACCAGTTTCTATTAATGAAGCCATAAATTTTACAGTAAAATATAGCGAAGAAGAATCCATTAAATATATTAATGCTGTTTTGGAGAAAATTGCAACGGTTGAGAGGGATTTTGAGTAGAATTATGTATATAAATATCTACGGTGGAAAACAATGAATATAAGGAATTTAAGTGTTAGTAAATTAAATAATTATATAAAAATGTTATTTAATAACGATGCAATACTGAGTAATGTTTCTGTAGAGGGAGAAATTTCTAATTTTAAATATCACACTTCAGGTCATTTGTATTTTTCACTCAAAGATAAAGATAGTAGAATATTGTGTGTGATGTTTAAAGGAAATACAGCAACTCTAAATTTTAACCCAGAGGATGGACAAGAAGTAATAGTAAAGGGATATGTAACTTTATATGAAAAAAGTGGACAGTATCAACTTTATGTTTCTAAAATGAAGATTAAAGGTGAAGGAAGCCTTTACTTACAATTTGAAGAATTAAAAAGGCAACTTCTTGAAAGAGGATGGTTTGACGGGGATAAGAAACGTTCAATTCCATCTTATCCGAAAAAAATTGCTATTGTAACTTCAGAAACCGGAGCTGCAATTAGGGATATTATTTCTGTAATTGAAAGGCGAAACCCCACAGTATTGTTATCTTTATATCCAGTATTGGTCCAGGGAGAAAATGCAAAGTTTGAAATTGCAAGTGCTATTGAAAAAATCAACCAGTCTAATGACGTAGATTTAATCATTGTAGGTAGGGGTGGTGGCTCTATAGAAGAACTATGGGCTTTTAATGAACTCCTCGTAGCAGAGAGCATTTTTAATTCTCATATCCCAATTATTTCTGCCGTTGGTCATGAGACCGATTTTACTATTGCAGATTTTGTAGCAGATCTGCGGGCAGCAACGCCTTCAGCAGCAGCTGAACTTGCTGTACCCTCATTGTTAGAAATAAAAGAGAAGTTAAGAAATTATAAAAATCTATTAAGTAAGCAAGCACTTAATAGAATTCAAACAGATAAAAATCTCCTCGCCAATTTTAAGAATCATTACATGATAAAAAGGCCAGTAGATCAAATCAATCAATACAGACAACAGTTAGATATCTATGAAAACCGTATTGAGCGTTTGTTGAGAAACGGAATCCATTTACAAAAAGTAGCGCTACTAAATATGAAATCCAGATTAAACGAATTGAGTCCTCTAAATAGAGTACAAAAAGGATTTATTATGAATAATATGGGCGAAGAAGTAAGCAGCATTAGCCAATTACGTTTAGAGGATGAGTTGACGGTAATTTTTAATGATGGAAGTATTCGAACAAAAATCTTAGAAATTAATGAGGTTGTAAAATGAAAGAAAAAACCTTTGAAGCAAAGATCAAGCGAGTAGAAGAAGTAATAAAGAGGTTAGAAGATAGTAAACAGCCACTTGAAAAAGCAACAATGTTATTTGAAGAAGCTATGGAACTCATTAATTCATGTGAAAGTGAACTTAGTGAGACAGAAGATAAAATAAATAAAGTAATCTCTAAGAATGATCGTATAACTATTATTGAAGAGTAGAAGGTTGGAAAGTAGAAAGTTGGAATCTGTTCCTTAAGGCTTTAGGCTTGACGCTTAATGCTTAAAAAGATTGGAGTAAAGTAACAAATGGTAAATAAATTTTTACAAAAGAGTATAGAGCGTGTAAATAGTTATTTACATAATTATATGGATCAGTTAGAAGACTATGTTCCTGGAAAATTAAAAGAGGCTATGGAATATAGTCTCTTTGCTGGAGGGAAGAGGATTAGGCCTATATTGTTACTAGAGATTTCTAAGACTTTTAGAAATAATATAGAAGATAGTATCCCTCTTGCTTGTGGGATAGAGATGATTCATACGTATTCTTTGATCCATGATGATTTACCTGCTATGGATGATGATGATTATAGGCGAGGAAAACTGACTAATCATAAAGTTTTTGGTGAAGATCTAGCAATATTAGCAGGAGATGCACTTCTAAATTATGCCTTTGAAGTTATGATTGATCATAGTATAAAATTATCAGGAGATAAACAAAAGTGTTATCTAAGAGCATTAAAAGAAATCACCAGAGCTTCTGGTGTTGGTGGCATGATTACAGGACAAGTTGCTGATATTATGAATGTAGAGAACAGTGGAGATGTGGCCACTTTAAAATTCATCAATCATTACAAGACAGGGCAGTTAATAAAGGCTAGTGTATTGGCAGGGGCCATAGTACAAGGAGTTTCTAGTGAAGTAACAGAAGAGTTAACAAGCTATAGTAAAAAAATAGGATTAGCATTTCAAATTGTAGACGATATATTAGACGTGGTAGGAGACCGAGAAAAAATTGGAAAAAACCTACACAGTGATGAAAAAAATAACAAAAAAACATACGTAGATATCTATGGAATTGAAACAAGTAAATCTATTGTAGATAATTTACAAAAAGAAGCATTAGAACACTTAAAGGTCTCTGGTGTAGAGAATGGAAATATAATTGAATTAACTAGATTTATTTGTGCAAGAAACTATTAATAAGTTAAAAATGTAAAGTTAAAAGTGTAAAGTTAAAAGTGTAAAGTTAAAATGATTGAGAACTAATAGTGATTAGTCAATAGCATAATAGCTATTAGGCCTGAAAGAAGTGACCCTAAAGCTAATGACTAGGGTCTAACAGCTAGCAGCTAAAAGAAGTGACCCTAGAGCTAATGGCTAGAGTCTAACAGCTAATAGCTAACATTGAGGGGGGATTGATGGATGAACCAAAGATTAGATATATATTTATTTGAACAAGGTTATTTTGATAGTAGGGAAAAGGCAAAATCTAATATTATGGCTGGCAATGTTATGGTCAATGGTGTTAGAAGAGATAAACCTGGTGAAAAAATAAAAGAAATAAAGTTAATTGAGATAAAACAAAAAGAAATCAATTACGTTAGCCGCGGAGGTTTAAAGTTAGAAAAGGCTATAGAAGTTTTTGACTTTCAGTTAGAAGACATGACAGGAATGGATATCGGAGCGTCCACTGGCGGATTTACTGATTGTATGTTACAAAATGGTGCCACTAAGGTTTATGCCATTGATGTTGGATATGGACAATTAGATTACGGTTTGCGTCAAGATCCTCGAGTTATATCTATGGAAAGAAAGAACTTTAGATACATGACATTAGAAGACGTAGGAGAACAAGTAGACCGAGTGACTATGGATGTTTCTTTTATATCTATAAAAAAATTATTAGATAGTGTAAGGATATTATTAAAAGATAAGGGCGAAGGAATCATTTTAATAAAGCCCCAATTTGAAGCAGGAAGAGAACACGTAGGAAGAAATGGTATTATTAAAGATAAAGCAATACATAAAAAAGTACTTATTGATATTACAAGTACACTACAACAAAGAGGGTTTACTATATTAGGATTGGATTTTTCACCAGTCAAAGGGACAAAAGGTAATATCGAATACATTTGTCATTTAAGAAAAGAAGTAGAGTCAGAGGACATCGAGGAGATTACCATGAACTTAATTGATAATGTGGTGGATCTTTCTCATAATGAATTGTAGTAACGTTGGATTTGAATTACTTTACCATAGTTTAACCGTCGTTTCATAATCGTCAAAAGAGGTGTAAAATGAAAAACATTGGTATTTATTTAAATACGATGAAAGAAAATAGTTATGTTTATGGAAATTATATAATAGAAAAATTAGCGAGTATTGGTATTACTACGTATACTACAGAGGGAATTAACAGTAAAATTAAAAACATGAAAGTAAAAGTAGACTCGAATTTCCTCTTTAGCAAAACTGACTGTATTATCGTATTAGGTGGAGATGGAACTATGCTTACAGCTGTAAGAAAAATTTCAACCCATGAGATACCAATTATTGGAATTAATTTTGGTAAAATTGGTTTTTTAACTGAAGTAGAAGAGAAGGATATAGACGTAACCTTAGAAAGGTTATTAAATGGAGACTACTTTATAGAAAAAAGAATGATGTTAGAGTTCGATCTAAACAAAGACAGAGACATCCATTACTTAGCTTTAAATGATATTGTAATTAGTAGGGGGTCAGTTTCTAGGCTTATAACCATACAAACTTTTGTAAATGGGCAACTAATTGAAGAGTATCGAGCAGATGGCATAATATTATCAACACCTACTGGCTCAACAGCCTATTCCTTAGCCGCTGGAGGACCTATTGTAGAGCCAGACAATAATGTCATCGTAATAACACCAATTTGCCCACACTCATTACATAATAATAGGAGCATTATTATTAATGGAACGAAACAAGTAGATGTGATCGTAACGGGTAAAGATGTTGAGAAGAGTGTAGCTACGGTAGATGGTCAAATATGTATTGATCTAGAAATAAATAAAAAAATGACCATTAGAAGGTCTTCGGTAGAAGCAAATATTATCAAATTAAAAGATAATGATTTCTTTGAAGTTTTAAGATACAAGCTTTCAGAAAAAGATTGAAAGGAGGAAAATGGTTGAAAGTTGGAAGGCAATCAAAATTGCTTGAAATTATTGACAAATACCCTATTGAAACTCAAGAAGACTTAGGGTTTAAATTAAAAGAAAATGGTTTCAGAGTAACACAAGCTACAATTTCTCGCGATATTAAAGAATTAAGATTAATAAAAATACTAAATGCAGAGGGTAAATATCATTATGCTTCTTTCAGAGAGACGAGTAGTTCAACAAACGAAAGGATTGTCAATATATTTAGAGAATCTGTAATAGGAGTAGAATATAGTGGCAATATGATTGTAATTAAAACTTTGTCAGGCGCTGCAATGGCAGCATCAGCAGCCATTGATTCCTTAGCGTGGTCTGATGTAGTTGGTTGTGTTTCAGGTGATGATACCATATTTGTGTTAGCTAGGAATATCGACAATATTGAAGTTCTAGTAGGCAAATTTAGAAAATTGATGAGATAATGTACTGCACATACTAGGGTTAGATCGTACTAACCATGCCGTAAAAGAACACATTAGGTGTGACTGGAGGTTTTTTTGTGTTACTTGAACTAAATGTAAAAAATTATGCTCTTATAGAAAATTTGAATATTCAATTTACAAATGGATTTAACGTAATAACTGGTGAAACAGGTGTAGGAAAATCCATTGTCCTTGATGCACTGACCATGTGCCTCGGTAGTAGGGCAAGTAAAGATATTGTAAGACGAGGCAAAGAAAAGATGATTTCTCAAGCTCTTTTTTTCGTAGAAAATCCCAGTATTGAAATAAAGGAGTTTCTTGATAATCTAGGAATAGAAGATATAAACAACATTATCTTAACTAGAGAAGTAACAAGTAGTGGAAAGAGCATTGCAAGAATCAACGGGATGGTCGTAAATGTAAACGATCTTCGTTGCTTGGGATCTAATTTAGTAGATATACATAGCCAAAGAGAACATCAGTCTTTACTGGATAAAGGTAAACATATTCATATTTTAGATAATTACATTGGCAAGTCAATCACTACACGTGTACAGGCTTTAAATATAGTTCTTGATCACTATAAAGACTTAGTAGAGAAAAGAGATAAAATTATTCAAGAAGAACTTCAAATGGAAAGAGAAAAAGATCTCTTGAAATTACAATCAAAGGAATTATCTGAGTTTACATTAAGTGAAGGTGAAGATGAAACTCTAGAAAATCAGGTTAAAATCTTGAGTAATTCAGAGATGATATTTAATAGTAGCAATATAGCTTATGAGACTTTATACTTAGATGAAAGATCTGTATATAATGAACTATCAAGAGCTATAGATCAAATTGAGAAGATTCAAAGAATAGATGCAAACGTTGAAATTTATGTAAGTCAATTAAGAAATGCATTACTTGTCATTGAAGATACATCTTACTCTATAAGAGATTATAAAGATCTAGTTCAATATAATGAAGCAGAACTTGAAATTATTAATCAAAAAATCATGAAAGTTGATTATTTGAAAAAAAAATATGGACCTGAAGTTAAAGATATTATCAATTATAAAGAATATGTTAAGCAAAGAATAGAAATAATAGAAAATAAAGATGAAATAATAGTTGAATTGAATGAAGAAATACAAATTCTTAAAAAAAAGTATCTGACTATAGCAGAAGAAATTTCTAGTATTAGAAACAAACACGCCCAAATTTTTGAAAAAAAAGTTACTAGCGAAATAAAAGAACTTGCTATGGAAAAAGCAATCTTTAAGGTACGCCAAGATAAAGACACAGCAAAGTTTCATCCATTAGGAATAGATAATATTGAATTCTTTATTAAAACAAATGCAGGTGAAGATTTTTTACCCTTAATAAAAACAGCATCTGGTGGAGAGCTGTCTAGAGTTATATTAGCAGTGAAGAATGTCATCAATTTATCTGATAACGTAGATACGCTTATTTTTGATGAAATTGATACAGGGATTAGTGGAAGAAGTGCTCAAGTAGTTGCAAAAAAAATTGATAATATCTCTAAAAGTACACAAGTAATTTGCATTTCTCATTTACCACAAATTGCCTCTATGGCAGATGTTCACTATAACGTACTTAAGGAAAGTAAAAGTGACCAGACTTATACGATTTTTAAAAAATTAAATTCAGATGAACGTTGTATTGAACTTGCTAAAATGACTAGTGGGCTAAAGATTACGGAGAAAAGTATAGAGCATGCAAGAGAAATGTTATTAATGAATGGAAAAATAGATAAGTAAGGACAAAAACTTACCTGTGACCATACTTTACAAAAATAGAATAGTTAATATGGGCTAGGAGAAAATAGATTTATAATCTAAAAGGAGGTGAATTGCTTTCAATGAAAGACAAATTACACCAAAAGAGAATAAGTCTATTTTTTATGTGTTTTATTTTGTTAATTAGTACAATGTTTATGATGCTAAGTTATTCACTCATTCCCAATGAGTTGTACTTATTAAGTGGCAAAGATAATATTTTAGAATATAACTTACCAGTAAGCGTCAATATATTAAGTGAAAACAATGAAACACTTCAAGTAAATGGGAATATATCTTCATCATACAATGTTAGCTTGAATGAGCCGTTGACAGTAAAAAGTGAAGAGTCAGGCACTGTAGATTTAAAGTTAAAAATATTTGGAATTTTACCCGCTAGTGTAAAAGTAAAAATGCTTCCAGATATAAAATTATATCCAGGAGGTCAACTAGTAGGTGTGAAATTAGAAACGGAAGGAGTAATTATAGTAGGATTACAAGAATTGGAAGCAGTAGATGGTAAAAAGTATAACCCAGGTAAAGATTCTAAGTTAATGTTAGGTGATATTGTTTATAAAATAAACAATAAAGAAGTAAATACTGCACAAGAAGTAACTAAAGCAGTAAACAATTTAAGCAAAGAAAATGTTAAACTTGATATTCATAGAAATGGAAAAAAACAAGTTGTTAAGATATCCCCTATAAAGTGCAAGTCAGATGATACATATAGGCTAGGTTTATGGGTAAGAGATAATACAGCGGGAATTGGTACAATGACATTTTTCGAAGATGAAAGTAATAAATTTGGAGCATTAGGTCATCCGATAACAGATATTACAACAAATATTATTATACCTGTTAAAGACGGATCCATTGTATCATCAAAAGTTTTATCTATCTTGCCAGGTAAATCAGGTACACCTGGTGAAATTAGAGGAGTTTTTTACAATGAAGATAAAATATTAGGACATCTATCTAAAAATACAGAAAATGGCGTTTTTGGTGAATTAACAGAAGGATTAGAAAATAAATTATACAATCAACCCTTAGATATTAGTTTGCAAAATGATGTTAAAATTGGAAAAGCACAAATCTTAACTACTTTAGAAAATGATGAAGTAGAAGCATTTGATGTAAATATAGAAAAGATCAATCTACAATCAAGGAAAAGTGCCAAAGGATTAGTTGTTCGTGTTACAGATAAAAAATTATTAGAGGAAACTGGAGGAATTATACAAGGAATGAGTGGTAGTCCAATTATACAAAACGGTAAGATTGTAGGTGCAGTGACTCATGTGTTTGTAAATGACCCTACTAAGGGATATGGTGTTTTTATTGAGTGGATGTTAGAAGAAGCAGGCATTGCCTTTGTCGAATAAGTGAAAAAAACATAAAAATTGTAAAAACTGACTTAATTAGAAGGAATATCGTTGTAAACATAGAATTATAGTATATAATGAATTAAATTCATGGAATATATGGTAAAAGGGGGAAACACATAACAATGGAAATATATAAAGTTGTTATTGCAGACGATAATAAAGATTTTAATAATTTGGTAGGGGATTATATTGATAAGCAAAAAGAATTCAAAGTGGTTGGAAGAGCTTATAATGGTAATGAATTATTGGAACTTGTAAAAAAAGAGAAACCTGATATTGTCTTGTTAGACGTGATTATGCCAGAATTAGACGGTTTAGGTGTTTTAGAAAGGATTAATAGCACAAATTCATCCTATCTATCTAAAATCATTATGCTTTCTGCTGTGGGACAAGATAAAATCACAAAAAGAGCAATGGCTTTAGGAGCGGATTATTATATTGTAAAACCTTTCGAGTTAGATTCCCTCGTAAGTAGAATGAAACAATTAGTAGATAATACATTTGAACTGGCTGAAAATGAAGGACGTAGAGAATTTGTTAGAGATAAATCAGATAAAATAGATTTCCAATATGAAATCACAACTATATTACATGAAATAGGTGTTCCAGCTCATATTAAAGGATATATCTACTTAAGAGAAGCTATACAAATGGTAATCTTAAATATAGAACTATTAGGTGCTGTTACAAAACAATTGTATCCAGGTATCGCAGAAAAACATAATACTACTGCAAGCAGAGTAGAACGAGCCATACGCCATGCAATTGAAGTAGCATGGTCTAGAGGAAGAGTCGAAACAATAGATAGCATTTTTGGATATACCATTGATAATCATAAAGGGAAACCTACAAATAGTGAATTTGTCGCAATGGTAGCAGATAAATTAAGGTTAGAAAGATACACCTACGCATAGTGTAAATGTAGTGCACACCAAAGAACCCAGAATCACACCAGCAAACTAGGTGAACAGCTATACACATAGATACCTCTTGTTTATTGATCTTATTTACAATCAATTATAGGAGGTGTTTTTTTATGAAAATAATTAAAACGTTTATTTTATACTGGTTGAATAGGATACAATAAACTAGACAGAATTTTTAAGCGCATGTATTAATTTTAAAATATTTTCTAGGAAATGACGAAGATACGACAAAATATAAATTTGAATCAAATGTAATTCAACACAAAGGAGATTTTATCTCTTCGTTATTCTACAATTATTGATAAATTAATGCACTTACGCATAATGCAAAACCTATGTTTTAAGTATAGGAGAAGTGGGCGCGTGATTTCAAGCAAAATGTTGATACCTTGAATTGCTGCAAAAGAAAACAAATAAAATAAGTAAATATTGAAAAAAGAGGAATACTTCCTGTTTTTTTGTGTTTATATACTCTTCTTAAAAATCAATATGCTAAAATAGTAGGCAATGGTAATTATAAATAGATTGTTTTCAAGAAAAGTTAAACAGTAGTATAAAAGTAAAATATAATTATAATGGAGGAATCATAATGGAAAAATTAGTACCAGTAGGTATATCAAACAAACATGTTCATCTTTCGCAACAAGATGTAGAAACATTATTTGGAGCAGGTTATACATTAACACCTTTTAAAGACCTTTCTCAACCTGGACAATTTGCATGTGAAGAAAAAATTGACATTGTTGGTGTAAAAGGAACATTAAAAGGCGTTAGAATATTAGGACCAGCTAGAAAAGAATCTCAAATTGAAATTTCAGTAGCCGATGGATTTGTTTTAGGCGTACAAGCACCTGTAAGAGATTCAGGAGACTTAGATGGTTCACCTGGGGCAAAGATGGTAGGTCCTAAGGGAGAAGTGGAATTAAGCAAAGGTGTGATCGTTGCTTCTAGACACATTCACATGAGTACTGAAGAAGCAGAAAAATTTGGCTTAACAGATAAAGAAATAGTGAATGTACACGTAGAAGGAAAAAGAGGATTAACACTTAGTAATGTTCTTGTTCGTGTAAATAAAGACTATAAATTAGATATGCATGTAGACCTTGAAGAAGGAAATGCAGCAGGCTTAAAAAACGGACAAACAGTTAAAATAGTCTGTGAGAATAAATAATTAAAAACAAAAGAAATAAATGTAATAGTTCATTGTAACCTAATTCACTATATATGTCATCTGGAAGAGGTATAATGAAGGATTTTATATAAAAAAAGTACTGAAAGTAAGTACTCTGACGTAAAATTTAATTTTAAAAAACAAAGCTCAGTGCTTTGTTTTTTTATGTCTTGAATTTAAACAATGAAAGGATTATAATAATGAAAGTTATTAAAAAGAGGTGATTTAATGTTAAATCCGATTGCTTTTGAAATATTAGGTTTTCAGGTAAGGTGGTACGGCGTGTTGATTTCATTGGCGCTTATTATAGGAGTCATTTTTGCCATGAAAAGAGCCGAAAGAAAAAAAATCGTAGCAGATGATCTTTTAGATGTGCTCATAGTCGCAATTCCATGTGCAATTATAGGAGCAAGACTTTATTATGTTGCTTTTAACTTAGATTACTATCTAGTTAATCTAAATGAAGTATTAGCTACATGGAAGGGTGGGTTAGCCATTCATGGAGGTTTGTTAGGAGCTTTTATAGGAGGCTATATTACATGTAAAATAAAAAAACTTCATTTTATAGAGATGCTAGATATCGTAGCACCTTGCTTTCCACTAGGGCAAGCAATAGGTAGGTGGGGGAATTATTTTAATCAGGAAGCATATGGTGGAGAAACCACACTTCCCTGGGCGATTACAGTAAATGATCCTGTAAAAGGGCTAATTCAAGTTCATCCAACATTTTTATATGAAAGTATATGGAATTTACTCATTTTTGGATTTATACTCTTTTACGAAAGAAAAGTGAAAAAAACAGAAGGTGAACTCATCTGTATATATGCCATCCTATATTCAATAGGAAGATTCTTTATAGAAGGATTAAGAACAGATAGCTTATACTTTATGGGATTAAGGACGGCGCAAATAGTTAGTTTGTTACTTGTAATTGTTGGTACGATAGTTTTAGTAAAATTACGAAAATCAGCTTCCACGTAATTGAAGGGGTTTTTCATCCTAGACCCAAAAGGTGAGTCTAAAGACAGAAATTAATGGAAGGAGAAGACTGAATTGTCTTCTTTTTTTTATGGAATTTTTTATGTAGTTATCCCTAGATACTTGTAAAAAATGGGGGTGGGTGGTATAATGTGGGTACAAGTGGGGAAGATTGAGGTGCATGCTGTGTTTATCGGAGAGTATCAGCATAATATGGACGATAAAGGTAGACTAACAATGCCTTCGAAATTTAGGGACGAGCTAGGTAAAACATTCATTGTCACTAAGGGTCTTGATAAATGCTTGTTCATTTTTTCTACAGAAGAGTGGAATAAATTTGAAGAAAAACTAAAAACACTACCCATATCTAGTAAAGATGCAAGAGCATTTTCTAGATTTTTCTTTGCAGGAGCTGCTGAATGTGAACTTGATAAGCAAGGAAGAATAAATGTGCCTGCTAATTTAAGAAATTATGCCGAGGTAACTAAGGAAACTTATGTTATTGGCGTTTCGAATAGATTAGAAATATGGAATAAAGATAATTGGGAAAATTATAATGAAGATGATGATCTAAGTTATGATGCCATTGCTGAGAAAATGACTATGTTAGGAATTTAAATGAGGTGAAATGATGGGGTTAACGCATACTTCTGTATTATTAGAAGAGTGTTTAGAAGGATTAAATATAAAGCACGATGGAATATATGTGGATTGTACTCTTGGTGGTGCAGGTCATAGTAAGGAGATTTGCAAACGCTTATCTGCAGAGGGTACGTTAATCGGTATAGATCAAGATGACTATGCATTACAGAGAGCTACTGTAAACTTAGAAGAGTTTTCTTGCAAGAAAATTTTAGTTAGGGATAATTTTAGTAATATTAAAAAGGTTTTAAAGGATTTAGAAGTAGATTGTGTAGATGGTATACTTATGGACTTAGGCGTATCTTCTTTTCAATTAGACGATGTTAGTAGAGGATTTTCATATAATAACGATGCAAAACTTGATATGAGAATGGACAAGAGAAGCGACTTCTCTGCTTTTGAACTAGTAAATGAGTATAGTGAAAAAGAACTTTTCAAAATCATCAAGCAGTATGGTGAAGAAAAATTTGCTTCAAGAATTTCAAAGGAAATTGTGAAAAGTAGAATAGAAAAACCTGTAGAAACTACAGAACAATTAGTAGAGATAATCAAAAGATGTATACCCGCAAAATTCCGAAGAGAAGGACCACATCCTGCAAAACGGACATTCCAAGCAATTAGAATAGAAGTAAACCGTGAACTTAGTATTTTAGAAGAAGCAATTGTTGATTCTATTTCTGTATTAGGTGAGAGTGGTAGAATCTGTATGATCAGCTTTCACTCATTAGAAGATAGAATTGTAAAACAAACTTATAAGGACATTGCTAATCCATGTAAATGTCCACCTGATTTCCCACAGTGTGCTTGTAACAAATTGCCCACAATAAAGATAATAACAAAAAAACCGACTTACCCTTCTCAAGAAGAACTAGATAAAAATCCTAGATCGAGAAGTGCAAAATTAAGAGTAGTAGAAAAAATATAGTATAATTTGTATAGGGGTGAATAGTAATGGTATTAGGAGAAAAAAGAAGATATAATTATAATTTAAAAGATGATCAAATTGCTATAACAAGACTTAGGGATAAATATAAACAAAGAAATAGAACAAGAATAAAATTAGCATCTAAGTTTAGTTGTGTATTTGCTTTAGCACTATTCTTTTTTCTTTGTACTTTATTACTGATACAACATTCTCGAGTAAGTACAATGAACATGGAAATTTTAAAGATAGAAAAAGAGCTGAAGGAAGTCCAAATGATTAACGATAGCAAAGAAGGCATATTGCTTTCAAGTTTGGATTTAGACTCAATAGAGCAAACAGCAAAGGATAAGTTAGGAATGGTAGAACCTATACCAGAGCAATACTCTTACCTAGCGGTATCTGATTCTAATTTAAAGGCGTCCGTTAGTAATGGTACTGACACCTCAAAAGAGGATAGAGCTATGGGTTCATGGTTTACAAGATTAGTTGACTAATTGGAGGGATTAATTTGTCAATATATCATTTAAGAAGAAGAAAAAGGCTTGTGTTTGCCTTTTTTGTTTTTTTTATAGTTTTTATTATATTAGCTGTTAAATTGACGTACATTCAAGCTTTTAATTCTATAAAGCTTACAGATGAACAAACAAGTCAATTGATGGGTGAGATTCCTATAACTGCTACTAGGGGAGATATTTATGATAGAAATATGAATGTCTTAGCAAAAGATGCTTCTGCAAGTAGAGTATACGCAAGACCAAGAGATATCAAAAATCCTGAAGAAGTAGCAGATTACTTAAGTGAAATCCTCGATTTAGATAGGGCAAAATTATTAAAAAAAATATCTGACAAATCACAATGGATAGCACTCATTCAGCGGAAAGTTGATAATGATATTGCTTTTAAAATTAGGGATAAAAATTTTAAAGGCATCGAAATATCTGAAGATAAGAAACGTTATTATACAAATGGTAATTTTGCGTCTTATGTCTTAGGTTTTACAGGTACGGATCACCAAGGACTTTTTGGTATAGAAAGTATGTATAACGATGTTTTAAGCGGCGAAGATGGAGTTTTAGTCTATGAAAAAGATGGAAAAAGTCAAAAGGTCGCTTCAGGATATCAAGTGAGAATTGAACCTAAAGAAGGAGATAATATCGCTTTAACCATAGATAGTATCATTCAACATTTCCTTGAGACCCAAGTAGAAAAAACAATGAATGACTTCGATGCAAAACGTGTGGTTGCTATCGCTATGGATCCTAAAACAGGTGACGTTTTGGCTATGAGTAGTAAACCAGATTATAATCTAAATGATCCAAGAACCGTTTCAGAACTATTTCAAACAAAATTAGCAAGTGATTTAAACGGCCTGAATATTGGTGAAAAGCAATTAGCTATGTGGAAAAATCCTGCAATTACAATGAACTACGAACCTGGATCTACGTTTAAACCAATTACTGCTGCTGCAGCTCTTGAAGAGGGAGTAGTCACACCTAGTACACCATTTTTCGATAAAGGATATATTGATGTTGCAGGAGCAAGAATAAAATGTCATATTTACCCTAGGGGCCATGGTGCGCAAACCTTTGCTGAAGGCGTACAACATTCTTGTAATCCAGTAATGGTGGAAACAATTATGAAAATGAAGCCTAAAGATTTTTATAAATACGTCGATAACTTCGGATTTGGAGATAAAACAGGTATTCAACTAGATGGAGAACAATCTGGTATTGTACCAAGAAAGACAGATAATTTAGTAAATTACGTGACGAAATCATTTGGGCAAGGGATTTCTGTAACGCCAATACAACTTGTGACTGCGTTATCAGCTATAGTAAATGATGGAAAGTATATGCAACCCAATATTATTAAGTACATATTATCAAGTAATGATAACGAGATTGTAAAAGAATATAAACCTGAACAAATTCGTCAAGTAATATCTAAAGATACAGCTATGGTTGTAAAGGATATTATGAAAAATGTTGTACAAGAAAATGATACGTTAAAAAAAATAGCTGAAAAGTATATAGTTGGTGGCAAAACAGGTACTGCTCAAAAGGTAATTGATGGCAAATATGCTGAAGGAACATACATTACATCGTTTTTTGGATTTGCACCTGTAGATGATGCCAAGATTGCTGTTTTATACATAGTAGATGAACCTAAAGGTTACAGTATAACAGGAAGTAATACTGCTGCACCTGCTGCTTTAGAATTTATTAATAGTACGCTTAATTATATGAATGTACCAAATGAAAGTAAAGATAATTTTGCAGATACTAGTATCATACCAGACCTTCGAAATCAAAAGCTTCACTTGGCTAAAGAGGTGTTAGAATCCTTAAATTTAAATTATGAAATATCTGGAGACAAAAAGGATGGTTACATTGTCAATCAAGATCCTATGGCTGGAGAACTTATAAAAAAAGATACGGTAATTAAAATTACTCTCGCTGATAAAATCGTAGAGGGTAATGAACAGACAATTGCGGTACCAAATGTCATGGATATGACGGTGCAACAAGCCAATGAAGCACTAGAAAACGTTGGTCTTAAATTGACTATGGCCGGTTCTGGTGGACTCTCTTACCAACAATCACCATTAGCAGGAGAAGTCGTTAAAAAAGGCTCAAAAGTAATCGTTGAGTTTAAGCCAATAGACTAGACATAGAAGCCTTGACTACAGTCAAGGCTTTTATGTTAACTATCAGTTGTTAGTTTATTAATCGTCAATTGTAATATGTTTTAATTAGTATTTTGAATGAAGTTTCTTTAAAATTGTTTAATTTTAATATAGAATAAACCATAATTGACTATTGAGAGGTGAAGTATATGAATTTAAAGATTTTATTAAAAAATGTAAACTACGAGTTATTAAGTGGAAAAGAAGATATAAACGTGGCTAAAGTCTGTTACGACTCCAGGACAGTAGAAAAAAATAGTTTATTTGTAGCAATTAAAGGGATTAAGGTAGATGGACATAAATTTATTTCTTCTGCAATTGAAAGTGGTGCAACAGTCATTATCGTAGAAGAAATTCCAAATGAAATATGGGACAGTGTAACAATGATTAAAATTGAAAACACAAGACTTGCTTTATCAAGTATTGCTTGTAATTATTACGATAACCCTTCAGAAAAATTAAAGGTCATTGGAATTACGGGTACAAATGGGAAAACAAGCACTAGTTTGATGTTGAAAAATATACTTGTGGCTAATGGTAAAAAGGTTGGCGTCATAGGAACAATTGGAAGTTTTATCGGTGAAGTCATGAAACAAACTAAGCATACCACACCAGAATCCCTAGAATTACAAGAGCTTTTAGCAGATATGGTAGATGATGGTATCGAATATGTCATTATGGAAGTATCCTCTCATGCTTTACAATTAGCAAGAGTCTCAAATATTAAATTTCAATATGCAATATTTACAAATTTAACACAAGATCATTTAGATTTTCATGGGGACATGAACTCTTATTTTCATGAGAAGAAAAAACTTTTCACCATGAATCAAGGCACGAGTATCGTAAATACAGATGATGCTTATGGAAAGGAACTACAAGCACAATTGAAGAGTGAGAATAGAAATTCAATAACATGTGGATTGTATGGGAATCAAGAAGTACACGCTAAAAATATTGAGTATTCAATAGCAGGTGTAGAATTTACACTATGCACACCTAAATTTGAAGAAAAAGTAAATTGTCCTATTCCAGGAAAATTTACAGTGTATAATTTATTAAGTTCTATTACAGTAGCTCTTGCTGAAGAAATGCATATTGGTACAATAAAGAAAGTGCTAAAAGATATGCCCACGGTTCCTGGAAGAATTGAAAGGGTCATGGTTAACACGCCTTATGAAATTATCATTGATTTTGCTCATACACCAGATGCTCTACGAAATGTGTTAATTACGTTAAAGCAACATGTAGTAGGTAGGCTGATTACTCTCTTTGGATGTGGAGGAGATCGGGATATAAGCAAAAGACCTCTTATGGGCAAGATTGCTGGAGAATTTAGCGATTTTTGTATCGTGACAACAGATAATCCAAGATCAGAAAATCCACAAAAAATTATAGATGATGTTTTAGTGGGGGTGAAAGAAACCAATTGCGAATATAGTGCAATTGTTGATCGCCAAGAAGCTATAATATATGCGTTAAAGATGGCTAAAGAAAATGATGTAATCCTATTGGCAGGTAAGGGACATGAGACCTATCAAGTATTACATGATAAAACCATAATATTTGACGAAAAAATCATAATAAAGGAGTACCTTAACATATGATACCAATAAAAATCGATGAGATACTTTCAGTTACAAAAGGAAAAATGTTATATCAAAGCAAAGCATTTGAGGTTTCAAGTGTGTGTATAGACAGTAGATTAGCTAGAGAAGGGTCACTGTTTATTGCGATAAAGGGAAACAAAGTAGATGGACATGACTTTATTGAGGATGCACTAGGCAGAGGCGCAGTCGCTGTTCTCACGGAACGAAAAGTAGAATGTAACACGGATAAAACAATAATTCATGTTAAAGATAATCTCAAAGCAATGCATGAATTAACTAAGTACTATAGAAGTTTGCTTGAACTACCAATTATTGCTTTAACTGGTAGTAGTGGTAAAACCACGACCAAAGACATCATATACGCTGTGCTAAAACAAAAGTTTCATGTACATAAGACAAATGGAAACCAGAATAATGAATTAGGTGTGCCCCTTACTATGTTTGGCATAGAAGAAGAAACAGAGATTGCAGTCATTGAGATGGGAATGAATCACCCTGGTGAAATTAGTATCCTTGTGAACATGGTTCTTCCAGATATTTCGGTCATCACCAACGTGGGTGTATCCCATATGGAATATCTAGGAACCCAAGAAAATATTTTTAAAGCAAAGTCAGAGATTTTAGATACGCTAGGGGTAAACCAAATAGCTTTAGTTAATGGTGACGATCCCTATTTAACAACCATAGAGAATAAAAAGTTTCAGGTAATCAAGTTTGGTTTGCAAAAAGACAATCACAATATCTATGCAAGTAACATAGAATCTAATGCCAGTGGGTTGTATTTTAATGTATACTATAATGGAAATAAAGAAAATTATAGGTTTAAATTTGCTGGCAATCATAATGTATATAATTGTTTGGTTGCAATTTATATAGGGATGCACTTTGAATTATCCCATGATCAAATCCAAAAAGGCTTAGATGACTACATTCCAAGCAATAATCGTATGGATATAAGGAATATTCACGATTATATGGTGATAAATGATAGTTATAATGCCAATCCAGACGCAATGAAAGCTGCACTAAATGTATTAATAGACTATAAGCCTAGAAATGGTAGAGCTATTGCGATCATAGGGGATATGCTCGAAATGGGAGAGAATACAGAAAAGTATCATGTAGAAGTAGGAGAATATATTGCAAAATCAAAGGAAATTGATTATCTAATAGCAGTAGGAGAAAATGCAAAATATTATACTATAGGTGCACAAAATAGAGGTATGGAAGAAACTTTAGTTTATCATTTTACACATAACGAGATGGCAGGTGAATTTCTTAAAAACATGTTACGAACTGACGATGTATTGTTGATTAAAGGTTCAAGAGGAATGGTTATGGAGGAGATTCTGCACATACTTGAGAGGAGTTAATGAAATGAAATTAGTTATACTTGCAACATTTATATCATTTATTATCATATTTATTATAGGACCTTATTTTATACCGTTTTTAAAAAGACTTAAGTTTGGTCAAACAATCAGAGAAGAAGGTCCACAAAGCCATATGGTTAAGTCAGGTACGCCCACAATGGGAGGTCTTATTATACTATTTGCGATAACGATAACTAGTTTACTATATATCCAGGGTAGCACAGAAATTCTTATAGCACTACTCGCTACCATAGGTTTTGGATTAATTGGTTTTATTGATGACTTTATAAAGGTGATACTAAAAAGAAACTTAGGACTAAAAGCATATCAAAAGTTAATTTTTCAATTTACTTTAGCAATTATTATCGCTATTTATGCTGCTAATCATCAATATATTGGTACGGTATTAGAAGTGCCCTTTTCTGATAATTCTTTAAATCTTGGATATATATACATTCCATTTACAGTAATATTTATTGTGGGCTTTGTAAATGCAGTGAACTTGACTGACGGATTAGACGGCTTAGCATCAGGAGTAAGCTTGTTTTCAGCAGTTTTTTTTGTTATTGCAAGTTTGTTTAATGGATTTACCGAATTAGCATTATTCGCAGGGAGTTTAGTTGGAGCTTCTCTTGGCTTTTTAAGATATAATATTTACCCAGCGAAGGTATTTATGGGGGATACAGGTTCTATGGCTTTAGGGGGAGCCCTAATATCCCTTGCAGTTTTAACCAAAATGCAGTTGTTCTTTTTCATAGTGGGTGGTTTGTTTTTAATAGAAGCATTATCAGTCATGATTCAAGTGTCTTATTTTAAAATAACTAATGGAAAAAGATTCTTTAGAATGACACCAATTCATCATCACTTTGAATTAATAGGCTGGCATGAGAAAAAAGTGGTAAGAGTATTTTGGTTGGTATCTTGTTTACTAGCAGTTATAGGTTATTTAGGATTAATAATAAATGTGTAGGTGAGGGAAATGAAAGAATATTATTTAATTGTCGGATGCGCGAGAAGTGGAATTGCTGCAACAGAATTTTTACTAAGTAAGGGAAATAAGGTAATACTAACAGATTATAAGGATCAATCAGCTATTGTAGATTTGTTTCCGGAGATTTTGAGTTGTTCAAACAACCCAAATATCACCCTAGTTTTTGGTAAACAACCAGAGTTGTCCATTTTAAGTGAGGTCAAAGAGATTATTGTAAGTCCAGGGGTACCTTTAGAGTTACCTATTCTTCAAAAAGCGAAAGAACAGAAAATAAACATTATAAGTGAAATAGAGCTTGCATATAGGTATAGTAAGGCACCAATTATCGCTATTACTGGAACAAATGGAAAAACTACCACGACGACACTTCTTGGACAAATCTTTACAAACAGCGGGAGAAGGACCTATGTAGTAGGTAATATAGGAGATCCTTTTATTAAATTCGTAGGTGAAGCTACAGCAGAGGATATTTTTATTGCTGAAGTCAGTAGTTTTCAACTAGAAACAAGTGAAAAATTTAAACCTAAAATGTCAACCATTTTAAATATTACTCCAGATCATTTAGATAGACATAAGACTATGGAAAACTATACTAGTATAAAGTGTAAAGTAGCAGAAAATTGTACTGAGGATGATTATTTTCTTATGAATTTAGATGATCCGATTATGTCACAAACTAAACTAAAAGCAAATTGTAACCTCATTGCTTTTAGTTTGGAAAAAAAAGTGACACAAGGTGCATATTTAGATGGAAATCTAATCAAACTAGTGGATAAGAATCAAGAATATACTGTTTGCGAAAAAGAAGACTTAAAAATCCCAGGAATGCATAATATTCAAAATATTTTGGCTGCAGTTGCCCTTGCCTACTTTGGTGGAGTAGATCTAACTGTAATCAGAGATACCTTGATAAACTTTAGTGGAGTTGCTCATAGATTAGAATTTGTAAGAGAGTTAGATAAAATTACGTTTATTAACGATTCCAAAGGTACAAATACAGATGCCAGTACAATTGCCATTAGAGCCTTTGAAACTCCAATTATATTACTCGCTGGAGGATATGATAAAAATGGTTCTTTTGATGAATGGATTGATAGCTTTCAAGGAAAAGTAAAACAGTTAATCGTCATTGGTGCTACTGCAGACAAGATTATCAAGACAGCAAATGAGAAGGGGTTTAAACACGTGGTGAAAAAAACCACCTTCAATGAAGCAGTTTTAGAAGCATATAGAGTTGCCAGGCCAGGAGATACGGTACTACTTTCACCTGCTTGTGCAAGTTGGGGTATGTTTAAAGATTATGAAGAAAGAGGCAATATTTTCAAAAATATAGTCCATGATTTGGGAGGGAAATAATGAAAAAAGAAAAAGTGAGTAAAGAAAAAGTGAGTAAAAAAAATGCCAGTGACTTTTTATTACTATTTTGTATACTCAGTTTACTTTGTATTGGCGTGATTATGGTTTTTAGTGCCAGTATCTATACCTCAAGTGTTAAATATGGCGATCAATATCATCTCTTTAAAAAGCAAATGCTTTTTGCTGTAGTGGGTTTGATAGCCATGTATGTGACCAGTAAAATAGATTATAAAATGTATGAAAAGCATAGTAAACTTTTCCTAGTTATTTCAATTATATTACTCATTTTAGTACTATTTCTAGGGGAGAATATAAAAGGTGCAAGAAGATGGTTCAATATTGGCGGATTAAGCTTACAACCATCTGAAGTAGCTAAATATGCCGTGATTATCTTTTGTGCTTCTTCACTATCTAAGATGAAGGATAGAATAAGATCCTTTACCAAAGGGCTTTTGCCATACCTGTTACTTATTGGGCTACTCAGTGGGCTAATCTATCTACAACCAAACTTAAGTACAGCATTAATACTAGCAATGATTATTATGGGGATGGTGTTTGTTGCCGGAGCAAATCTGACCTATATTATGGGTCTTGGAGGTGCGTTAGTAGCAGGTGCTCTATATGCCATATTTTTTGTTGGATTTAGAAAGGGTCGATTAGATGCCTTTCTTGATCCTGCTTCAAATGCGACTGGGGCAGGGTGGCAAGTAAAACAATCCCTCCTTGCACTAGGATCAGGTGGTATATTTGGTCAAGGACTTGGAAATGGCAAACAAAAAATGTTTTATTTGCCTGAGCCTCAAAATGACTTTATTTTTGCCCATATAGGAGAAGAACTGGGATTAATTGGAACCCTTTTGATCCTTTCTTTATTCTTGCTTCTAATATGGCGTGGTCTAAGAGTTTCACTATACGCACCAGATACCTTTTCTTCTCTTTTATCATTTGGCATCGTTTTTATGGTGGCAATTCAAGTGTTAATCAATGTATCTGTAGTGACACAAATCATTCCAGTAACGGGTATGCAGTTACCATTCATTAGTGCAGGGGGATCGTCGTTGATATTCCTGATGGGCGGAATGGGGATATTGCTTAATGTTTCAAAAACAACACCCATTAATAGGAGGTAGATCATGAAAGTTTTAATCGCAGCTGGAGGCACTGGAGGACATATTTATCCAGGAATTGCTATTGCAAAATATATTATGAGTAAGCAACCCGAAGCACAAATCGTTTTCGTAGGCACAGATAGAGGATTAGAAAAAGACCTAGTGCCTAAGGAAGGTTTTGAAATAAAACTCATCAGGGTAAAAGGGTTCAAGCGTAAGTTAAGTATTGATACCCTTAAAACAGTAAAAGAAATGTTCTTAGGTCTAAACGATGCAAAAAATATAGTAAAAAAGTTTAAACCAGATATAGTAGTAGGGACAGGTGGGTATGTTTGTGGTCCGGTTTTATTTGCAGCTTGGCAGCATAAAGTTCCAACGTTAATCCACGAACAAAACGCTTTTCCAGGAGTCACAAATCGGATTTTATCTAAATTCGTAAATAAAGTAGCTGTAAGTTTCCCCGAAGCTAGTCATTACTTTAAAAACAAGAAAAAAATTGTAACTTCAGGAAATCCTATTAGAAGTGAGTTTAAAGACAATGATAGAAAAGTGGCTAGAGAAAACCTTAATATTCCTTTAGACGCTACCTTAATCGTTACTACAGGAGGTAGTCAAGGAGCACAAAGTATAAATAAGAGCATGTTGGAAGTCATTAAACAATACAAAGATGAAAAACATGTTCATATAATACATATTACTGGTAAAAATCAGTATGAAAACGTAATGTCCCTGTTGGAAGAACAGCATATAGCTATAGCTAATCATAAAAATATTCAAGTTTTACCTTACACTTATGATATGCCCAATTTACTTAAGTCATGTAATTTGGTTATTGCAAGAGCTGGAGCAGTGACCGTTTCAGAAATTTGTGCTGTTGGACGGGGATCTATTTTAATTCCTTATCCATACGCTACTGATAATCACCAGGAGTTTAATGCAAGAGTGATTACGGAAAAAAATGGTGGAATACTTATTTTAGATAAAGATTTAAATGGAAAGCTGTTGTGTGACGAAATCTCCAAACTTATTTTTAATAAGGAAAAAATGCAGAAAATGGAAAAGGTATCATATGAACTTGGCATTCTAAATGCAGATGATATCATATATAATGAAATTAAGATGCTCGTATAAATGTAATTGTAACATCTTATGCACTCAGGGAATATGATAGAGTAGGTTATCCCTTATATTTCTGGAGGTGTTTTTTAAGATGAGCAAATATATAATAAAAGGCGGTAATAAATTAAAAGGTGAAGTAAGTATCCAAGGTTCTAAAAATGCTGCCCTTCCTATTTTAGCAGCTGCTGTAATGAATCAAAGTGAAAGTATAATTGAAAATGTTCCTGACATCCACGATGTAGATATCATGATAAAAATACTAAAATCAATTGGATGTTATGTAAAAAAAGAAGGTAATACACTAACGATTGATTCAAGTAAGATTACTTCTGTAGAAGTGTCAGAAGCTTTAGTAAGAGAAATGAGATCTTCTATTATTCTATTAGGAGCATTACTTTCTAAGTACAAAGAAACAAGGTTTTCATACCCTGGTGGATGTGACATAGGACTTAGACCCATCGATATTCATTTGAAAGGACTTAGAAAACTAGGTGCACAAATAGAAGAGTCTCACGGATTTATTCACTGTAAAGCAGCTCAGTTGTACGGGAGTAATATTAATCTGGATTTTCCAAGTGTGGGGGCTACAGAAAATATTATGCTAGCCGCTAGTTTAGCAGATGGTGAAACAATAATTAGAAATGCAGCTAAAGAACCAGAAATCATAGATTTGCAAAATTTCATAAATGCCATGGGTGGAAAAGTAACAGGAGCAGGTACGGGTATGATCTGTATAAAAGGTGTAACAAAATTAAATCCTGTTAAATACCGTGTAACATCAGATAGGATTGTGGCAGGTACATATATAGTTGCGTCCTGTATTACAAGAGGAAATATCGTTCTTAAAAACATAGCCATGGATGATATGAGAACAGTATGTTCAAAATTAACTGAAACTGGTTGTGGAATTGTGAGTTATAATAGTGGCGAAATACAAATAAACCCTCCTGAGATTATCCAACCAATTGAGTCTTTAATCACTCAACCTTATCCAGGATTTCCTACAGATATGCAAGCGCAAGTATTGGCGCTACTAACCGTGGCAGATGGCATGAGTATTGTCAATGAAACTATCTTTGAAAGTAGGTACAAACATGTCCCAGAATTAATAAGGATGGGGGCAAAAATTAAAATAGAAGGTAGAATTGCGATCATACAAGGAGTAAAAAGGTTAATGGGTGCTGAGGTTGATTCTACGGACTTAAGAGGTGGCGCAGCATTGGTAATGGCTGGACTCTGTGCTGAGGGCGATACTACAGTAAACCATATTTTTCATATTGATAGAGGTTATGAAAAGCTAGACTATAATCTTAGAAATTTAGGGGCAATAATCCAAAGACAAGAGGACTGATACAAATTGGTGGTACGAAAGAGGAAAAAAAATAGTAAAAAACGAAAGTATTATAGAAAAAATTATGTTACACTTGTAATAATATTGTTTTTATTCTTAGTAATGACATTCTATTTTTTATTATTTACAGATTTCTTTAATATTAAAAAAATTGAAGTAATAGATAATCATGCCATTACCAATGAAGAAATTTTACTTAAATCAGGATTGAAAAATGGAGAAAATATTTTTCGTTTTAATAAGGGGAACGTAGTAACCTCTATTGAGGAAATACCCTATATTAAAAGTGCTAGTTTGATTAGAATTTTTCCAAGTAAAATTAAAATTTACATTGAAGAGAGACAAGCTGTAGGTGCAGTTTTATACGAAAGTAAATTTATTTATGTTGATGATGAGGGTGTTATCTTAGATTATGTATTAGACTTAACAAAATCAGATATTCCTATTATTACTGCCTCTTCTGAAACAATCGGAAGTGTAATGATAGGCAAACAGGTAAAAATTAAACCTGATTGGGTGAAAAAAAATGTATTTACAATACTAACCTTATTGAAAAAAGAAAAAGTTCTAAAGTATGTTTCTGAAGTAAATATTACTAGTAATCAATTATTTCATATATATACAAAAGGTGGAAGTCTAATAAAAGTAAAAGATAGTGAGATAGTAAAAGAAAAACTCGACTTTATAAGAACCTATCTCGCTGAAAATGATAAAAGAATGATTATTGATTTAACCCATGGTGGGAATCCAACATACATTCCTAGATAAGTAAGGAGAGATTAGAATTTGGATAAGGTAAAGGGTAGACTTGAAATTACGATAATTTGTATGATTATTGGGATTATGATTGTTATGCAAATGAAGTCAATTAGAGATATAGGAGGTCTTGTAACTACACAAAGGGCTGATCAGATGCTCATAGAGCTCAATCAATTAGAAAAAGAAAACGAAGAATTGCAACAAAAAAATACTGAATTAGAAGCAGATATTAGTACTTTTGAAAATAAGGCATCCGATAATAATACTTTTGTGGAAAAAATCCTTAGTAATGTAGATGCAGCAAAAGACGTGGCAGGTTATACCGATGTAGAAGGACCTGGAATTGTTATTACATTAGACTATAAGGATACTGATGGATTTGATCCCTTTCAAGTAAATTCAGAATTATTGTTAATCCTTGTAAGTGAATTAAATGCAGCAGGTGCAGAAGCAATATCTATTAATGATGAACGAATCGTAAATTCTTCAGCAATAAGATTAGCAGGTAGTCATATTAGTATTAATGGCAAAAAGAATACTTATCCTTATGTTTTCAAAGTAATTGGAGATATAAAAACACTAAAATCTGCGATAAATATTAGACAGGGAATACTAGATGTTCTGGAGGGTAATTATATAGATGTAAACGTAAAAGAAGCAGAAAAAGTTTCTATTAATAAATATAATGGTACCCTTAAATTTAAATATGCAAAGCCGGTTAAAAAGTAGTGAGGTATCTAATGACAGAGAAAATGGCTAAGATATTGATTGTAATACTATGTGTTTTTGTAGGGATACTATTTTCATATTTGTTATTAGGTTCTGCAAAAGTTCCAAATGGATCAAGTGAAATTACTACACCCAAAGTGATAAATGATTATAAAAATGAGATGGACAACGTCCAGTTAAAGAACAAGCAATTGAAAGATCGCATTATAAGTTTGCAAACAAAGCAAAGAAAATATCAAGAAGATGAAGGTATAGATTATCAATCAATAGAAAATGAATTATACAACGAGTTAACAAAATATGATATAATGTCTGGTAAGGTGGATATTTATGGTCCAGGTATTGAGATAGTCATGTCAGATAGCGAGCATATTCTCGAGTCAGGTGAAAAAATCTCGGATTATATTATTCATAATCAAGATGTTTTGGCAGTAATTAATGAATTGAGATTTGCTGGAGCTGAAGTAATCGCCATCAATGGATATCAATTAACATGGGATTCTAATATAGATTGTGCAGGTCCTGTAATATACATTGACGATTTTATAGCAGGTACTCCTTTTAAAATCGAAGCTATAGGTGATTATGACAAGATAATAGCTACTATAGAATCTCCAGAAAGTTATTTGGCATACCTAAAAATGAAGACAATGGAAGTTAGTATGAAGAAGAAGGATAATATTATTCTGCATAAGAATTAATATTATAAAGGTGAAAAAAATGGTTTTACCAATGTTGGGTTTATTTTTTGGAGTTTTACTAGGATTTGTAATACCCATAGACTTACCTACATCGTATACATCGTATATGTCTGTAGCACTTCTGGCGGCACTAGATTCAGTTTTTGGTGGTTTTAGAGCTGACTTAGAGCATAAATTTGATACAAATATTTTCATCTCTGGGTTCTTTGGCAATACGTTAATCGCAGCTTTCTTAGCATACTTTGGAGATCGTCTTGGAATTCCACTATATTATGCGGCAATTTTTACTTTTGGTACGAGGTTGTTTCAAAACTTCGCAATTATTAGAAGGATTATGCTAAAGAATTTGCAAGAAAAATATAAACACTAAGATAATCATACACAAGGGGGTAGAAATTTTTGCTACAATTTGATTTAGAATTAGAACATTTTGCTAACATAAAAGTTATAGGAGTTGGTGGTGGTGGAAATAACGCTGTCAACAGGATGATAGAATCAGGTCTTAAGGGTGTCAGCTTTGCTGTAGTCAATACAGACAATCAGGCACTTACGCTATCATTAGCTGAAGAAAGAATTCAAATCGGCGAGAAAGCCACTCATGGTTTGGGTGCTGGAGCCAATCCTGAAATAGGACAAAAATCAGCAGAGGAAAGTGAAGAACTGCTGACAGAGTCTATTAAAGGAAGTGATTTGATCTTTGTAACTGCTGGAATGGGTGGAGGTACAGGTACAGGTGCTGCACCTGTTGTAGCTAGAATAGCAAAAGGAATGGGAATACTTACAGTAGGGGTAGTTACAAAACCTTTTTCTTTTGAAGGAAAAGTTAGAGCAAATAATGCAAAGTTAGGAACACAACTATTAGCTCAAAATGTAGATGCTCTAGTTACAATTCCTAATGACAGATTATTGCAATTGGCAGATAAAACAACTTCATTGCGAGATGCTTTTAAAATGGCAGATAATGTATTACTTCAAGGGGTAAGAGGGATTTCAGATTTAATTGCAATTCCTGGTTTAGTAAGTCTTGACTTTGCAGATGTAAAAACTATCATGAAAGATACTGGACTAGCTCATATGGGCGTAGGAACGGCAACAGGAGAGAACAAAGCTGCTGAAGCTGCCAAACAAGCTATACATAGTCCTTTGTTGGAAACTCAAATAGACGGAGCAACAGGTGTATTGTTAAATATCACTGGAGGTCCAAACTTAACATTATTTGAAGTAGACCAAGCTGCAGAAATTGCCAGAGAAGCAGCAGATCCAGATGCTAATGTTATATTTGGAGCTGCAATAGATGAAAGTATGGAAGATGAAATAAAAATAACAGTAATAGCAACTGGATTTACAAGTCATATTGAAAAAGTAGTGGAAGAACCTAAAAAGGCTAAAACTCAAGAAACTACACAAACCACTAAACAAGCTACTAAACATAGTGATGATCAATTTAATATTCCTTCGTTCTTGAGAAGGAAATAATGACAAGTGTTAGTTTTGTATTACTTCGAACCTTTTCAATACTCAATATAAACGACTAAAAAAAGAAAAAGCACCAGCTTTAATCTGTTTACCTTAAGGGAGAGCAGTTCAATAAGCTGGTGCTTTTTTCTTTTTTTCCTCTCTTTGTGACATATTTCTGAAATTTTTAAATATATAATATATGAAAAGAATGCAAATACTTCTTTATTCAGTTAAGTGGACTCTAGATGAAGAGTAGAACTATCAATAGGGGATCTAAGCCATAAATAAACTAAATGTAGCGTTTAGGCATGGTTAGAACGGGATAAAAGGGTGGGTTGTGAGTTATATTTATGGCGAAGTCGTACTAATTGAAAACTTTCTAATAAATTTTATCATTTTGATGTTTACAACTAAGCTGTTAAGAAAGAAGTGTAGGTTATGTAGATTGATTCCAGCTGCCTTACTGGGCGCTATTTACTCGATCATGCAATATACATATGTGATATTTACTCATTATGCTTTCAAGATATCCTTATCTACGCTGATCATACTAATAAGCTTCTACCCAATTAATTTTAAAGATTTTACCAATCATATGCTCCTTTTTTACGCAATTTCATTGCTCTTTGGTGGTTGTGTAATAGGCTTAATCCTCTTAAATAATCATAGTGGGAATATGACACTAAATATCCATGGCGTCAAATCATCCACAGTAGCTATTGGCGTATTTATTGGCATTTTAGCTATAATTAAAGCAAGAGAGCTGATTATCAATGTAGCGTTAAAAGACTCAAATATTCTAGACATATGTATCACCTTACAAGGGAAAAAAATACATACAAAGGGATTTACTGACACTGGGTGTCAAGTTACAGATACTATAACTGGCAAGCCTATACTTTTAGTAGAATATGAAACCATAAAAGAAATACTGCCACAGGAGATACAAAATTATTATACTACATATGATGAAACAATAGATTTAGAGATAGATAAAAAAATACCAGATGTAAACATATTAAAAAGAGTGCGATTTATCCCATACAATACTGTAAGCACAAGAAAAAATTCCTATTTGTTGTGTTATCAGTTTGATGCTATAGAATTATTTGATGAGAAAGATAACCATAGGATTGATAGAGCTTATGTTGGAATTTGCAAAAGAAAGCTTTCGCAAAACCATGAATTTCAAGCGCTAATAAATCCAAAATTACTTTATATGAACGGAGGATTTTAAATTGGAGAGTATTAAAAGGTTGATGATAAAATTAAAGCTACATTTGTACCGCTTGATTAGTTTTGTTAATTACCATAAAAAGAATTTTGTACATTATATTGGGGGTAGCGAAGCCCTACCACCGCCTTTAAATGCTGAAGAAGAGAAGTTTTATATAGATATGCTACGTAAAGACAAGGACCAAGCTAAAAACGTCTTAGTTGAGCGAAATATTAGACTTGTTGTGTACATTTCAAGAAAATTTGAAAACACAGGAATATCTATTGAGGATTTAATCTCCATAGGTTCAATTGGATTAATAAAAGCTGTAAATACATTTGATCCAGATAAGAACATTAAGCTTGCTACATACGCGTCTAGATGTATAGAAAATGAAATTCTTATGTTTATTAGAAAAAATAGTAAAATAAAGATGGAAATATCTTTCGATGAACCTCTAAATATTGATTGGGATGGAAATGAATTGCTTCTTTCAGATATTTTAGGTACAGAGGAAAACGTGACGCAGAATAATATTGAAAAAGAAGTAGAATTTCAATTATTAAATATGGCTATGGATCATTTAAACATAAGAGAAAAGACAATAGTTGAGCTTAGATTTGGTTTACATAATGGCGACTCAAAAACACAAAAGGAAGTTGCAGAAGAAATGAATATTTCTCAATCATATATATCTAGATTAGAAAAGAAGATTTTAAAGAGACTCAAGAAAGAAATCCATAAACTAACCATTTAGTTAATTTACAATTTGCAATTTACAAAGATCAAAGATCAAAGATTAAAGATTAGTGAATTAGAGCAACATAAGTAGAGTAAAGAGAGTGAAAAGAGTTAAAAATCGGGAGTTGAGGATACTCATGTAGGTGGTATATTACTTGGTATTTCTTTGCTTCTTATTTTTTGAATTCTATACCTATAATTCAAAGATTTATTGATAAAATAAAATATATATTTTTTTATTTTACCACTTTACTTCGATGTACTTGAGTAATCTCCTAGCAGTACTACATTTGAGAGGTTTTGCCTATGCAATTAGAACTCAAAACCAGTAGGCCATGCAAAAACTGGAATTGAAATCTTGAATATAAAAATCCATCCGGGTAATAATCTAACATAAGAAAATGCATTTTGAGAAAGGATGACACTTATGTTAAAAAAAGTTGAAATTTGTGGAGTAAATACTGCACAATTACCCGTTTTAACAAATAAAGAAATGATGGCATTATTCGTTAAAATTCATAAAGGAGATCAAAATGCAAGGACTACATTTATACAAGGAAATCTTAGATTGGTGCTTAGCGTAATTAAAAGATTTAATAATAGAGGTGAAAATCTAGACGATTTATTTCAAGTTGGATGTGTAGGTTTAATTAAAGCCATAGATAATTTTGATCTTTCTCATAATGTGAGATTTTCAACATATGCAGTGCCTATGATTATTGGAGAAATTAGACGATATTTAAGAGATAATAACTCTGTAAGGGTAAGTAGATCACTTCGAGATATAGCATATAAAGCATTAAAAGTAAGAGATGAGTTAACACACAATAGTGTAAAGGAACCTTCTCTAATGGAAATATCAAAGGAATTAGGGCTACCACGAGAAGATGTCGTATTTGCATTAGAAGCTATTCAAGATCCAGTATCTTTATTTGAACCTATCTATCATGATAATGGTGATGCAATATTTATTATGGATCAAATCAAAGATGAGAAGAACAGTGATGAAAAGTGGATTGAAAATATTGCAGTAATGGAAGCAGTTAAAAAATTAAATGGCAGAGAAAAAATGATTATAAAGATGAGGTACTTTGACGGGAAAACACAAATGGAGGTAGCAAATGAAATAGGGATCTCTCAAGCACAGGTCTCAAGAGTAGAAAAAAATTCACTATCTGCGATAAAGAAGACAATGACTAATTAGGATTAGCTGGAAAGTTGGACAGTTAAAAAGTTGGAAAGTGGAAAGTTGGAACAGTACTACAGATTTAAGTGAGACTCGATAAAAGTTCCAACTGTCCAACTTTCTGCTTTCCAACTAAAAAGAACTAAATTACCACTCAACACTGTCATCTTGAGCGAAGTCGCTATGCCCCGTTTATCGGGGAAAGATCTCCGCATTTACTAAGAACTAAGAACTAATTCGTAGCTTTTACAACTTATGACTCCGTGCGTGGACCACGAATTACTTCCTATAGACAACTAATGCCTACTCATGTATAATAATTCTAGCTTAATTATAGACTGGGGGAGTTTGCTTGAAGTGTCCATTTTGTAACCATATGGAAAGTAAGGTGGTAGATTCAAGGCCTACTGAAGATGGTAATGTTATTCGAAGAAGAAGAGAATGTTTTAGTTGTGGTAAACGCTTCACAACCTATGAAAAAGTAGAAGACATACCTCTTATGGTTGTTAAAAAAGGCGGACAAAGAGTTCAATTTGATAGAAATAAAATGATGAACGGTATGATTAAGGCCTGTGAAAAAAGACCCATATCTATTAAGCAAATTGAAGATATTGTAGATAGTATTGAGAAAGAAGTTTACCAAAGTCTTGACCGGGAAGTATCCTCACAATTTATTGGAGAAATGATCATGATTCAACTAAAGAAAGTAGATGAAGTTTCCTATGTAAGGTTTGCCTCGGTGTATAGACAGTTTAAAGATATAAATACGTTTATGGAAGAATTAAATAAATTATTAAACGAGAGATAGACTAGAGAAGTCTTTAATTAGTAGACGCTAGTTTAGCATAGCATAAAGTGTTCCAATTAGTTAGGGTTCTAAATCTTTAATAATGAAAGGAGTGTTAATATGTACGAAGAAAAGACTATTGAATCAAAAGAAATATATAACGGTAAGATGTTAAATTTAAGGGTTGAAAAAGTTAAGCTTCACAACGGAAAAGAATCTTATAGAGAAATTATCGCTCATCCCGGTGCGTGTGCTATTGTTGCAAATAATCAAGGAAAGATTCTGATGGTAAGACAATTTAGAAAGCCTTTTAATAAGATGTTACTAGAGATACCTGCTGGTAAGTTAGATAAAAATGAAGATCCCATAGAATGTGCTAAAAGAGAGCTCAAAGAAGAAACGGGCTATACTGCTAATAATATTAAAAAGATAGGTCAGACTTATACATCTCCAGGATATAGCGATGAAGTAATACATCTCTATTATTGTGATGATCTTACTCTTGGAGAGTGTACTCCTGATGAAAATGAATTTGTGGATATTGTTCAATTAGAAATAAATGAAGTGCTCGCTATGATGAAAAATGGTGAAATATGTGATGGTAAGACTCAAGCGGGATTTATGTTGGCTTTAGACTATTTAAAAAAATAACAATCATAATCTTCTCCTGATACGCATAACTTGTATCATAAGGAGGAGATTTTTTTGAATACGAAAGACATTGCTAGATTCATCTCAAGTAATAAACGGATGTTTTTGATATTATGTACTATGTTTGTCATAGGCATTATATCTGGGACATTATGTGTAAAGACATTAAGTGATGTACAAAAGACAGAATTAATTAATTATCTTAGTAATTTTTTCAAAATCATAGGAAATACTGACAATATTAATAAAAATGAAATGTTTATACAATTGTTACTGAGCAATTTGAAAGTTTATTGTTTATTATTGTTTTTTGGATTATTCACAATGGGTGTGTTTTTGATCCCCGCATTAGTTTTATTTAAAGGTTTTATATTGGGTTTTACAATTGGATTTATTTTAGACGAGTTGTATTTAAAGGGCTTTCTATTTACGCTACTGGTAATATTTCCTCAAAATATAGTGTACATAGTAGGTATTATATTTAGCTCATTACTTGGAATGAGCATGTCATATCAAAAGTTAATAAGTAGAAATAAACACACATCAAAATCTAGCAAGCGGAATATACAACAAGTTTTTTACTATGTAATCTCACTTTCAATAGCTTTCATCATCACAGCAATAGGATGTGCCTTTGAGGCCTATATTACACCATTCTTTATGATGTTTTTTTCAAATAAATTGTTTTAAAAGTGAAATTAAAAGTGTAAAGTGAGAAGTGGGAAGTAGGAAGTAGCAGGGGGACAATGAGAATCTAGATGATGTAATGATTAGTTACTACGCTATGCTGGATAGTCATTGACTGTGGAATAGCCCTTAGCTTTAAGCTAAAGGCTTAATGCTTGACGCTGTAAAAGGAGTGATGAAATGAACAAAAGAGTAATATGGATTATAATTGATAGTGTGGGGATTGGGGAGTTACCTGATGCTCATTTATATGGAGATGAGGGTAGTAATACTTTAGAAAATATATATCGCAAGGTAGAAGGTTTTGGGTTAAAAAATCTAGAGAGTTTAGGTTTGGGGTTAATCGATGGAGTAAAGCTCATCCCAAAAGTACAAAACCCTTTAGGTGCTTACGGAAAGGCTTTAGAAAAATCACCAGGTAAGGATACAACTACAGGCCATTGGGAGATGGCTGGTATTATATTGGACAAACCATTTCCAACCTTTCCAAATGGGTTTCCTAAGAAATTCATTTCACAGTTTGAACAAGCAATCGGTAGGCAAGTATTAGGTAATTACGCTGCATCGGGCACTGTAATTATTCAAGAATTAGGTGATGAGCATGTACAAACTGGAAAACCTATTGTATACACTTCTGCAGATAGCGTATTTCAAATAGCGGCCCACGAAGATATAGTACCTCTTGATGACTTATATCATATGTGTAAGATGGCCAGAGAATTATTAGTAGGCGATCTAAGCGTTGGTAGAGTTATAGCTAGACCTTTTATAGGAAGTGAGGGAAACTATACTAGAACACCCCATAGACATGATTTCTCCTTGTTGCCCCTAGGAGATACAGTTTTAGACTCAGTGAAAAATGCTGGTTACCATGTAATGGGTGTAGGGAAAATTAATGATATATTTGCAGGACAAGGAGTTACAGACGTTAATACCATTGAAAATAATAATGACGGTGTAGATAAAATTTTAGAATTTATGAGTACTGATAAGAAGGGTTTAATATTTACCAATCTAGTAGATTTTGATATGCTTTATGGACATAGAAATGATGTGGATGGATATGCAAAATCATTATTGGAATTTGATCATAGACTCCCTGAGATAATAAGTGCCATGAGAGATGAAGATATACTTATTATCAATTCCGACCATGGCTGTGATCCAACTACAAAGAGTACAGATCATTCTAGGGAGTACATTCCCATACTTATTTATGGAAAAAACGTAAAAAATGTTAACGTTGGGATAAGAGAAACTTTTGCAGATATTGGGGCAACCATATGCGATATTTTAGAGGTAGAAGAAATAAGAAACGGTAAATCTTTTCGTAAGGATATTTTACAACAATAGCTTCTTTAAGTACTTATAAAAACAGTTGATAATGGGCAATACTTTATTTATTAATTTAAGGAAATAATATAGAATTTTAATCAACATGAAAAAATTGGATATGAAACTACCAATTTTTTAGTATAGGTTGTTTCTCTATCCATAAACTATAGATAACAATTCAAAATGGAGGGTTATCTATGAAAAAAATTATTATGTTATGTATATCTTGTTTCCTATTAGTAAATTTTTCTACTGTACGAGCAGATAATTTGTCTATAGAATCTGCATCTGCAATTTTGATAGATTCTGATACTGGACAAGTATTGTATGAAAAAAATTCCCACGAAAAGCTACCACCAGCAAGTATCACAAAAATTATGACAATGCTAATCACTATGGAAGAGATAAATAAAGGAAATCTTGCATTGACAGACAAAGTAACTGTTAGTAAGTTAGCTTCAGAGATGGGTGGATCTCAGTTGTTTTTAGAACCAACAGAAAAACGAAGCGTAGAAGATTTAATTACAGGGGTAGCAGTAGAATCAGCAAATGATGCTGCTGTAGCATTAGCAGAACACATTGCAGGGGATTATAAATTATTTGTAAAAATGATGAATGATAGGGCTAAAGCTCTAGGAATGAAAGATACAAAATTCCAAAATGCAAATGGGTTACCAGTAGATGATCATTATACTAGTGCTTATGATATTTCATTAATGTCTAAAGAATTAATGAAATACCCAGAGATTCATAAATATATGACGATATGGATGACAGATATAACTGTAGGCAAAAACAATGATAAAGTTCGAACTATATCAAATACCAATAAATTACTAAAACTAGATGATAGAGTAGACGGCCTTAAAACTGGATTTACCAACGACGCTCAATATTGCCTCTCAGCAACAGCAAAAGAGGGTTCAATGAGGCTAGTAGCTGTAATACTAAAAGCTGAATCCTCACAAATAAGATTTAGTGAAGCAATGAAACTGATAAATTATGGATTTAATAAATATAAAGAAGAAACAGTTGTAGAAGCAAATGAGGATATGGGTGAGATCGCTGTAAATAGAGGCGCAAAAGATAAAATCAAAATAGTTACAAAAGAAGGGTACAGTCAATTACTAGTAAAAAGTGAAAAGAAAGAATTTGAACAACAAATCAATCTTAAAAAAGACGTAAGTGCACCTATTAAAAAAGGTGATAAATTAGGTGAACTGGTTGTGAAAGAAAAAGGAAAAGAAGTAAAAAAAATTGATCTTCTAGCTGATGAAGATGTAGAAAAAATGACTTTATATAATTTGTTCAATAAATTTTATAAAGATTTCTTGACCTTGTAAAAAGTGGAAATTGGAAAATTGGACAGTTGGAAAGTTGGACAGTTGAAAGTAGAAAATGAATAAACAAAAAGCTAAAAGCTAAGAATCAAGAACCAAGAACCAAGAACAAAATTGTACCACATAACATTGTCATCTTGAGCGTAGTCGAAAGAACTCCGCATCTTACTAAAAACTAAGGAAGTTGGATACTATAGGATTACATGGTATTAAATAGAGGTTCCAACTTTCAAACTTTCCGCTTTCCAACTAAAAGCTTCACCAATTAAGGACTGTTTAATAACGGTCCTTTTTAAGTTGTATAATAAAAGTAAATCTTAAAATTCATATTCATCACTCATCATATATAATAAGGAGACATTGTGAATTTCCGATATAGAAATGTTGTCAATAAGATGAATAAACGGTATAATCATAGTTATTATTAATACGGAGGGGTAAGATGAAAAAAAATTACATTTTCTCAAATCACGATACAGTAGAATTAGCTAAGAAATACGGGACACCATTATATGTGATAAGTGAAGATATTATTAGAAATAATGCTTTATCTATACTAAATGCTTTTCAAAAACAAGAAGTAGATTTCGAAATTAACTTTGCAGGCAAATCTTTTTTAAATATCTCAATGTGTAAAATCATAGAGGATTTAGGATTATCCTTAGATGTAGTTTCTGGTGGAGAATTATACACTGCCTATAAAGCTGGGTTTCCTATGAATAGGATTTGTTTGCATGGTAGTAATAAATCAATAGACGAGTTAAATATGGCAATAGAATACAACGTTGGTAAAATTGTAGTAGATAGTGAGTATGAACTAAAATTGTTAAACAAACTTTGTAAAGAAAAAAATCATCAGATTAATGCATTCATTAGAGTATCTCCAGGGATAGAAGCTCATACCCATGAGTATATTCAAACAGGAAGAGTTGACTCTAAATTTGGAATTCCTTTAAAACTAGTTAAATCTTTATTTGAAAACAACAATGATTTAGACTATGTCAATATGATTGGACTTCATTGTCATATCGGGTCTCAGATATCTGATGAGAAACCATTTTTAATTTCATCTAGTATTATGTTAGATTTAATGAAAGAATTAAAAGATAGTGGACATATCATTAAAGAGTTAAACCTAGGTGGAGGATTTGGTATACCTTACTTAAAAGACGATGCAATTTTTGATATAGGCATATATAGTAAAAAGTTAGTCAAAGCGATTAAGAAGAAATGTAAACAAAATGGATTAGATGTGCCTAAACTAGTAGTAGAGCCAGGTCGTTTTATTATTGGTACAGCAGGTATTACCCTTTATGAGATAGGAACAATTAAAGAAATTCCTCATATAAGAAAATATGTAAGTATCGACGGTGGAATGACGGATAATCCAAGACCAGGCCTGTACAACGCATTGTATCATGCTATAGTAGCAAATAAATTTGATTATAATGAAGAAGATGGAGAATTAGTTACAATAAGCGGAAGATGTTGTGAAACAGATACATTAATCACAGACATACTTTTGCCTAAGGTAGAAGCTGGGGATATCTTAGCTGTACTAAATACTGGAGCATACAACTACTCTATGGCAAGTAACTATAATAGATTACCAAAACCAGCAGTTGTGTTGTTGAAGGGAAATCAAGACGAAATCATCGTCCAAAGAGAAACCTATGAAGATCTTCTTTCTAAAGACCTAGTGCCAAGCTGGCAGAGCGAAGCTGAGCTTCGTTAGTTGTTAGATGTAAGACCAGTTGGAAAGTAGAAAGTAGAAAGTTGGAAAATTACTACAGGATTAAGTGGGTCTATATAAAAATTCCAACTTTCTACTTTCCAACTAAATAAAGAACTAAGAACTCGCAGCTATGCTGCAAAGGGGGGTTGCTTTTTGACGAATGTTTTAAGTTCAATTTCACAAAATGTACAATCTATTTTATACGCTTTACCAGCTTTGTTACTGACGATAACATTACATGAGTTAGCACATGGATTTGTAGCCTATAAGTTAGGTGACCCAACAGCTAAAGACATGGGTAGACTTACATTAAATCCCTTAAAGCATATTGATCCTGTTGGTTTTCTAGCATTGATTATACTTCGTTTTGGATGGGCAAAACCAGTGCCGTATAATCCTAATTATTTTAAAAATAGAAGATTAGGGACATTTTTAGTGTCTATTGCAGGTCCCTTAATGAATATTGTTCTTGCATTATTATCTCTTGTTGTGATGGTACTATTAAATGATAGTACTAGTATATGGAATACATTATTTGAGATGATGTTTTTGTATAATGTTATCTTTGCAGTATTCAATAGTTTACCAATTCCTCCATTAGATGGATCTAAGATTCTAGCAAGTATCTTGCCGAATCCATTAGAATCGTTGTTTTGGAAGTATGAGAAGTATGGATATGTAATTTTATTAGTACTTATTTTTACAAATGTGTTAGAACTTGTGCTAAATCCACTAATTACTATTACTATGAATCTACTGATTGCCTTTGTACAATTTTTTTTATAGTATTGCTATCATCACGAAACTACCTAACTATAAAGATGTTATAATTAATGTTCAAGAATAAAAAAATGTTAAAAAAGTAGTAAATCACTTAGAGTGATTATATATGAACAAATTAAAATAGACTGTTATTTGACAGTCTATTTTAATTTGTTCTTTTAGCTAAGTCGAAAAAATTGTAAATAACAATGAACTAGTGATCCTTATATCAAATGAAAAATTAATTCTAAATGTTAATCTAATCTAATACATTAATATAGTATGAAATGAGATTAAGTATCATAATGAATCTTATCATAAATGATATAGTAGGAGGCTACCATGATAAAAAAATACGCAATTGTTTTAAGTTTATTTATTTTATTCAATTTTATCTACCCATTAACTACAGAAGCTGTTGAGGTAGGTGCTAGATCAGCAATTTTGATTGAGGAAAAAACGGGCAGAATATTGTATAATAAAAATATCGATCAAGTTATACCTATGGCAAGTACTACAAAAATTATGACGGCAATCGTAGCTCTGGAGTATGGAAATTTAAAAGATACAGTCATTGTAGATAAACATGCTGCATATGTAGAAGGTTCTTCTATTTACATTAAGGAAAAAGATGAAATTAGTCTAGAAGACTTATTGTATGGTCTTATGCTAAGATCAGGAAATGATTCCGCTTATACGATTGCTACACATATCGCTGGTAGTGAAGAAAATTTTGTAGAGTTGATGAACAAAAAAGCAAAAATAATTGGAGCCACCAGTACACATTTTACAAATCCTCATGGACTTCATGACGAGAAACATAATACTAGTGCCAAAGATTTAGCTCTAATTACTCAATATGCCTTCAAGAATAAAGATTTTCAAAAGATTATTAGTACGAAAAAAAAAGAGATTAAAGTTAACGGTGAAACAAGAGTTCTTTTTAATAAGAATAAATTACTAAGTGGTTATAAGGGAGGCAATGGAGTAAAGACAGGATACACTGTCGCTGCAGGTAAGTGCTTAGTTTTTTCTGCTAAACAAAATGGCATGCAAGTAATCGGAGTGATACTAGATGCGCATAATATCTGGATTGAATCAAAGGCACTATTAGATTATGGGTTTAAAAAATATTCTACTCATAGGGCTTTAACAAAGGGAGAATATATTGCTTCTATTTATGTGGAAGATGGAATTAATGATCAAATTAAAATCATTTCCAACGAAAATGTTGACATTCCGTTGAAACAGGGAGAAAATATAAATCGAGTCCTTACTATGAATAGTACAATGCATGCCCCAATCTACAATAAACAAAAAATTGGGACTCTTGATTTTTTTATAGAAGATAAGCTAGTATACAGCAAAGATTTATATTGTCCTCAAAAGGTCTATGAAAAAAATTACTTGAAATTCTTGAAAGAAAATACCCTGGACTTTTTTAATATAGGGAATTTAATTAACAATTTACAATTTATAATTGACAATTAAACTGAAGAAAACATATAAAGACAGGATATTTAAGCTTAAACTTATAGATTATAGCTGATAAAATGTCAATTAGGAGTGAATGAATGAGATTACAGAAATATCTGGCCATGCAGGGCATAGATTCTCGAAGAAAATGCGAAGAGCATATAAAAGCTGGTTTAGTAAAGGTAAACAACGAGATTATTACAGAAATGGGTTTTATAGTAGACCCTCAGAAAGATCAGATTTTCTTTAATGGTAAACCTGTACGTGATGTTGAAGAAAAAATATACATTATGCTACATAAACCTAGAGGATATATAACATCAGTTAAAGATAACTTAGATAGAAAAACAGTTTTAGATTTGATTGATGTGAAAATAAGAGTTTATCCTGTTGGGAGATTAGATTATGATACAGAGGGGCTCTTGTTGTTAACTAATGATGGAGACTTTACTTATTCGTTAACCCATCCAAAACATCATATAGATAAAACTTATTTAGCACAGATAAAAGGGTTGCCAAGTAAGGAAGAGATACATCAATTTGAAGAGGGTCTAATTATAGATGGATATAAGACATCTAAAGCATCCTTTACAATAATAAAAGAAAATAGAGAGAATTCACTTGTTCAAATGACTATCTGGGAAGGAAGAAATCGTCAAATTAGAAAGATGTGTAAAAAGATTGGTCATCCTGTGGTCACATTAAAAAGAATAAGTATTGGATCACTAGGTATAGGGAATTTAAAAGTAGGAGATTATAGATATCTTACTGATAAAGAAATTAGATCTTTGGAGGTGATAAAACATGATAGAGATTAAAATATATCATCTTGATGAATTAATAGATTTTATAATTAACGATGAAGATTCTACCCATGTATGTATAATGAAGGATGGAGAGGATATTCTAGGTATCGCAGGAATAAAATATGTGCAAGAAGAAATTGAACTTATCTTTACTGAGATGAGAGTAGAAGATAAATTCCTCTTTGATGGTCTTATCAAAACAATAGTCAATTATGCTTTTACAAAAAACTTTCTAGATTTAGTTGTTTATGATGAGGAAACGATAAGTTATTTAAAAGAAAAAGATATTAGCATAAACAATAACTCTATCAATATTGAAGAGTACCAAAATAAGACTCACTGTAGAAAGATATAAAATGAATATATTCAATATCACAGAAATTTCTTATAAGACTGTATCCATATTTTTGCAAGAAGGAGAAGTTGCAATTTATTGACTTTACACAGTACTTCTAAGATAATAAGACTACCATCCTATATTTATGCTAAGTAAGTTAGAAGATAAGGCGGATATAATAAGGCGTTGGGTCTTAGATAAAGTACCAGATAGGTGTTACAAAGGTGTAGATATATTAATGAAAAGAGCGAGATTAAAGGGATATGATGCTTACGCTTTTTTTAAGTACAATGAAGGTCAGTCTTTTTGTGACAAGCTTATATGTAAGCTTACAGAAGGAGAAGTGGTATAGATAATTACAGATTTTTACAATAGTGCAGGTAACATTAAGTTATAGGTATATGCACTACTAAGACATTTATTTTATTTGATAGAGATTATAGAGTTAAATGTTTGTCCCAATAAAGTTGTACAGAAGATTGTGTTGTACAGACAACGAATAAATACAAAGGAATGAGTAATTTGAAAAAAGTAATCGTTATAGGCGGTGGTCCAGCAGGTATGATGGCTGCTGGTACAGCTGCAACAAAACACCAGGTAGTACTTTTAGAAAAAAATGAAAAACTGGGCAAAAAACTATTTATTACAGGCAAGGGTAGATGTAATTTTACAAATGCCTGTGATATTGAGGAACTATTTGATAATGTTGTTACAAATAAGACATTCATGTACAGTTCATTTTATAGTTTTAGTAATGATCAAACCATTCAATTTTTTAATGAGCACGGATTAAAAGAAAAGGTAGAAAGAGGTAATCGAGTATTTCCTTATAGTGATAAATCAAGTGATGTAATTAAAGCACTTAATAGATTCTTAAATGAAAATGATGTTGATGTCCATTTACATACAGAGGTAAAAGAAATTCTTATGGAAGATGGAAAAATTACAGGAGTTCTATTACAAGATGGTAGGAATCTGCCATGTGATTCATTAATTCTAGCAACAGGTGGTTTGTCCTATTCTCAAACTGGATCAACAGGAGATGGATATTTATGGGCGAAAAAGCTAGGACATAAGATTATAAAAGTAAAAGCAGCCTTAGTACCATTAGTTAGTGAAGATGGGTTTATAAAAGAGTTGCAGGGATTATCCTTGAAAAATGTTGTTGTTTCATTATATGAAGAAAAAAAATTAGTGAAAGATTATATGGGAGAAATGATCTTTACTCATTTTGGTCTTTCAGGACCAGCGATTTTGTCTTTAAGCTCATTGATGAAGGATAAAGGGAATTATAGCATAAACATAAACTTAAAACCTGCATTGGATGCGAGTACTTTAGATAATAGAATACTTAGGGATTTTGAAAAATATACCAATAAAAATTTAAAGAATTCTCTTGATGACCTATTACCCAAACGATTAATCCCTGTGATTATCAATCTAAGTGGAATTGATGAAAATAAGAAAGTAAATCAGATAACAAAAGAAGAAAGAGAAAAGTTAAGAGATGTACTCCACAACTTATCCATTAAAATAAAGGGCAAGAGACCTATTGATGAAGGAATCATCACTTCTGGTGGAATTCATGTAAAAGAGATAAACCCAGCGACTATGGAATCTAAGATTGTAAAAGGGCTATATTTTGCAGGAGAGGTAATTGATATAGATGCTCTTACAGGAGGATTCAACTTACAAGTTGCATTCTCTACAGGATATTTAGCAGGCGCAAACTGTTAACTTTTAGAATGAAAACAATAGAAATAACATAAGATATAGGAGATGGTTTAGAAATAATGATAAGTAGGGGAGTGGTATTTTGAAAGTAGCTGTTTCAATGTTTGAGAAATTATTGGTATCCTTAATTATATTTGTTTTTTGTATTGTGGTGTTGGTCCAGATATTTGTTAATAATGATGTCTTAGGTACAATAAAAGCAAATGAAAGTGGTACCCCAGTTAGTTTTGAACAAAGCTCTACCTACTCTCCTAAAGGGAACATTAAGTTAAGGCTTTCATCATCTACTGAAGTAAGTTTGCTCTTAAACGGAGAAGTAGTAGAATTTTCTGATGTTGATAGTCAGTTATTTGATTTAGAAGTATATGATGGAGATGTACTCGAAGTAAAAAATAATCAAGATGAACTAGTGACCATTTCTATCATCAGTACTTCAAATGAATTAACTAATCCCATTGAAGGGAATAAGATAGAATGCAACAAGGGGATCACTTACCTTTTTAAAGTTAAATCAGAAAAAATAAGTTGATTAATAAAGTGGTAATTGCTATATTCTAATAAATACTAGATTGCAAGCATAGCTTGCTTTTTTATTGAAAGATTATAGCAGCTAGTAATTAGCAATTAGCAATTAGACGCTAGACACTAGCTTATGGGTATTCCTAATAGGTCAATACGCTATTTTATAGCGCTTGGAATACTAGCAATTAGCAGTTAGATGCTAGACACTAGCTTATAGGTATTCCTGAAAGGTCAATACGCTATTTTATAGCGCTTGAAAATACTAGCGACTAACAGCTAGTGACTAAATGCTAGCATCTAATCGCTAATATCACGAGGAGGAAAAAATGAAGCCACTACATATTGCAATTGATGGACCAGCAGGAGCTGGAAAAAGTACTATAGCCTACATGTTGGCTGAAAAAATTAAAGTCGATTATTTAGATACAGGAGCTATGTATAGGGCACTTACGTTTCATGTATTGGAAAGTAATATTAAAGTGGACAAGGAAGACCAGATCATTGTTGAAGCAGAAAAACTTAACATTGATTTTATGAATAATTCTATATACATAGATCAAAAAAATATAGATAAAGAAATACGCTCGGCCAAAGTGAGTAGTAATGTGTCTTTGGTTTCTAAAATTCCAAGAGTTAGAGAGATTATGGTGGAAAAGCAACGACAAATTGCACGAGGAAAATCTGTGATTATGGATGGCAGAGATATTGGAACAGTAGTACTTCCTAATGCGGATATTAAATTTTATCTTGATGCTTCTATTGAAATAAGGGCAAAAAGAAGGTACGATCAACTAGAGATTAAAGAATCTATAGATTTTGAATCCTTAAAAAATGATATAATGACAAGAGATATGTTAGATATCAATAGGGAAATAGCTCCGTTAAAAAAGGCGAAAGATGCTGTAATTATTGATACTAGCAAAATGTCCATTGAACAAGTCCTTGAAGAAATGGTGAATACCATCAATAGGGAACGAGGGGGAATATAATTGATTTATTCTATTATTCGATTCATAGTCAATATATATTTGAAGTTTTACTATAAGTTTGAAGTCGTAGGAAAAGAAAATGTACCTAGCAGTGGTTCATTAATTATATGTTCAAATCACATTCACTGGGCGGACCCCGTTATTGTTGCGTGTAAGAGTACAAGGCGACCAATACATTATATGGCGAAAGTAGAATTGTTTAAAAATGATTTTATTTCCTGGTTTTTAAAGAAACTAAATGTTTTTCCAATTAAGAGAGGCCAAAGTGATGTAGGTGCTATTAAAAACACATTAAGAATTTTAAAAGAGGGTAAAGTCTTAGGGATCTTTCCAGAAGGGACTAGAGTTAAAGGTGAAGAAGAAAAAAAACCGGAAGCTGGTCTTGCAATGTTTGCAGTAAAATCAAAAGCCACAGTAATCCCCGTAAAGATAACTGGAGATTATAAGTTTAGAAGTAAGATTACAATAACTATAGGGAAACCAATACTTCTAGATCAATATCACAATAAAAAGGTGAACAAAGAGGGACTAGAACAAATTAGCTATGATATAATGCAAGAAATAAGAAAATTAAATCATAATAAATAGGGGCAATAATGGAAATTATATTAGCAAAAAGTGCAGGATATTGTTTTGGTGTAAATAATGCAGTCAATGCAGTTGAAAAGGCCATAGAAGAAAATAATCATATCCCCATATATACATTGGGTCCTATTATTCACAATCAACAAGTCATAGATAAATTAAGTCAAAGAGGCGTAAAAAGTGTTGATGATTTACATGAAATTGGTGAAGGGATTGTAGTTATACGATCTCATGGGGTAGGAGAAAATATCCTTCTTAACGCTATGGGTATGGGACTTAATATAATTAATGCTACATGTCCATATGTTAAGAGTATTCAATTAAAAGTTAAGCAGTACTACAAAAATAGGTATAAGATTATTATTATTGGAAATAAAGAACATCCTGAAGTAAAAGGCATTAATGGTTGGTGTGAAAATAGCGCATTAGTCATTGATGATAAAAATAGTGTGCCAAAGTTAGAAAAATATGATAAAATATGCGTTGTAGCACAAACAACCATAACAAATACCTTGTTCAAGAGTGTAACAGATCAAATAAAGATCCAAAAGGATAATGTTGTTGTATTTAATACGATATGTGATGCAACTCGTGAACGGCAATATGAAACAGAATCTATAGCAAAGCTAGTAGATTGTATGATTATTATTGGTGGCTACCATAGTTCCAATACGCAAAAATTAGTCATGCTAAGTAAAGAGAATTGTAAAAATACTCTTCATATAGAGACCAAAGAAGAACTAAAAGTAGATAGTATAAGAAAATATAATAAAGTAGGTATTTCAGCTGGAGCGTCAACGCCCTATTGGATTATCGAGGAGGTAATTGAATTAATGGAAAACAATCAAGAAAACACAATAGAAAACAATATGCAGGAAAGTTATGAAGAAACGTTTAAAAACTTAAGAAAAGGAAGTATTGTTGAAGGAAAAGTAATATCCGTATCTAAAGATGAAATTATTGTCAATGTTGGATATAAAACAGATGGTTTGTTAAAAAAATCTGAATATACAAAAGATCCAAACGTTGATTTAAGTACTTTAGTTATGCCACAAGATACAATTGAAGTTTTAATTTTAAACATTGGAACGGATAATGTTGAATTATCAAAAATAAGAATTGATGAGAGAAAAGAAAAAGATGAATTAGAAAAAGCATTTAATGAAAAAACAGTAATAGATGGTAAGGTAATAAAAGTAGTAAAAGGTGGCTTAATTGTAGACGTAAAGTTTGCAGAAGTTTTTATGCCAGCATCTCAATATCACTATAGATACGTTAAAGATTTAAACACTCTTATGGGAGAAGAAGTAAAAGGACTTATTACAGAGTTTGATAAAAAGAAAAATAAAGTTATATTCTCACAAAGAGTTTTATTAGAAGAAGAACAACGAGTGAAAAAAGAAGAAAGTGTTCTAGTTAAAAGTGAATTTTTTGACGCTTTAGAAATCGGCCAGAAAATAAGTGGTGTAGTAAAGTCTATCATGAATTATGGTGTATTTGTAGAGATAGGACCAATTGATGGATTTATACACATATCAGACTTAGCACATAGTAAAGTAAAACATCCAAGTGACATTCTCAAAGAAGGCGAAACTATAGAGACTATGATTATTAATTTGGATACTGAAAATCAAAAAATTAAATTAAGCCTTAAAGCACTTATTGAAGACCCTTGGACAACATTCGTGAAGAACTATAAGAAAGATGATGTAGTTGAAGTTAAAATTACAAATATTCTTGCTTTTGGTGCATTTGCTGAGATTGTACCTCAAGTAGAAGGTCTAATCCATATATCAGAAATTTCTCATGATAAAATTGAAAATGTAGAAGCAGTACTTACATCAGGAGATATAGTAACTGTGAAAATTATCAATATTAACAAAGAAAATAAAAAGATCTCTTTAAGTATCAAAGAAACACAAGAACCACAAGTAAAAGAAATTGAAGAAAATGTAATTGTATATAAAGAAGATGACTCTAACCCTACTTTGGGTGATATGTTCGGTGACTTATTTAGTAAGTTTAAGTAAGTTGGATAATAGCTATTAGCTATTGGGAAGAAATAGAGAAAAGAAGAAAAGGGAAGCGAAATGTAATTATTCGCTTCTCTTTTTTTTGTGTGCCAGGCATGGCAATTGACTAGGTGGTGAAAGTCCACTGTGGGGGTCTGTAGTTACCAACCACTAG
>MCHG01000105.1_pt1 | contig 50182 bp, 47 predicted proteins | sample 787351 | NCBI WGS metagenome assembly MCHG01 (sample SAMN05430296, study PRJNA330682) | permafrost metagenome | biome: Cold desert; feature: permafrost; material: soil; isolation source: enrichment culture inoculated with soil incubated with H2/CO2 at 20 degrees... ... | reverse complement strand
AGTAGTAAAGTCCTCCAGCGCCGATGGTACTTGGGTGGCGACGCCCTGGGAGAGTAGGTCGTTGCGGAATTATAGTTTTAAAGAAAGAACTTCTATTTATTTAGGAGTTCTTTTTTGTTGCGTGGTTTTATATTTTTGGCAAATTTATAAGTGTGAAATTATAGTGTAAAGTTAAAAATGTAAAATGTAAAATTGAGGATACTTTTAGCTAAAGCGAAAAGTTCTTTAATTAAAGATCTCAATCATAGTGATACCTGATAATACTTTTACCTTAATATTTTATTTATGCACACTAGAACTAAGAAGGCGTCATTTCCAACGGAATTATTTATATCAAAAGTATGTCTAGCTCTAAAACTTATTTATTTAAATCTTTTCGCGAGAGCGAAAAGCAACAACAATTTTACACTTATAACTTTACACTTTACACTTAGTATTCCGTATTGGGTTTTTCACAGAGAACCATCTCTGGTAGACTTTTACCATATCTTAATACAATTTTGTGAACTGTTTTTAGCCAGTTGTATGAATCTTTTTCTCCATCTGGTAAATGCATTATGAATATTTTTTTCGGTTTAATAAAAGAATTGATGACTTTCCTGCTAGAACTCAAAGCAATATAGGAGAAGTATAATAATGCAATAGTAATATTAGATTGATCTAAACCTAAATTTTCATAATTATATAGGTTAGGTTTAGCATCGCCACAATGGAATATTGATTCCTGATCAAACTTTATTATGTAAGAAAAGTTTATAACTTCTTTGAACGCATCTCCATCGTGAAGTAAAGATGCTACAGAAAAGTTAATACCGTTTAATGAATAATCATTAGTACTTTTTAAATTAACTTTTCCAAATACTAACTGATCATTCAGAGAAATATCATAATTGGTCATTGTCTTTATATAATCTACTGTTTGCTTACTAGAAAAGAGCTTTAAATTTGGTTGGTTTTTGAGAACTGTTAATGAGGTTTCACCATCGAGGTGATCCCAATGATAGTGAGTAAACAATAAGAGGTCTAAATGATCAAATGGTGGCTCTCCATGAATAATCTTACTTATGGTTTCTTCGTCTACAGAATGGTATGGATCTACTTTTTTCGTATGAATTCCATCTATTAATATTTTTTTGCCATTGCATTCTAATAAAAATCCCGTATTTGCTACGTGATAAATACTTATCATGTGATTACCTCAATTTTCTGCAAAATTGATAAGAAACATAGGTTGTCTTATCGTGAAAATAAATACATATTATTGATTAAGATTATTTAATCATCTGAAACTGAATAATTATTAAAATCTATTTCACTTTTATCAGGTAAAACGATAGCACAAATGATATATAAAATTAATCCTATGCCAAAAGAAGGAATAACTGAAAGTACAGCCCACGCAATCCTTACAATAGAAGGATCTAAGTCAAAATACTCAGCAATACCTTGGCATACTCCACTTATTTTTGCCTTTGATTTATTTTTATATAATTTTTTCATAAATTGTTCCTCCAATAATAATTATAAATTTTACTTGTTTTTATTATAATGAAATAGTATTAAGTTGTAATTATTTAAAAATTAGAAATAGATTAATTTTTTCTATGTGAACTTATGCTAGTTCTAAAGCAATTTCTATCATATCTGTCAAAGTCTGCTCTCTTTCTTGTGCGGTAGTTGATTCGGATGTAACTATGCTATCACTTACGGTTAATAGTGCAAGTGCACTTTTTTGAAGTCTTGCTGCATTCATATATAGAGCAGCAGCCTCCATCTCTACAGCCAGAACTCCTAATTTAGCCCACGATTTCCATGCGTCCTTTTGATCATCATAAAATATATCGCTAGAAAGTACATTACCTACTTTTACATCGAGATTTTTAGAAATAGCTATAGAATGTGCTTTAAATAATAATTCAAAGTTAGCTGTTGGCGTAAAGTTGCCAGGGAGATTATATTGATTTGCGTAATTTGAATTAGTACAAGCACCTACTGCAAGAATTACATCTCTAACATGGACACTTTCTTGGAATGAACCACATGATCCAATCCTGATTATATTGTCACAATCGTACTCACTAAATAATTCATAAGAATATATTCCCATAGAAGGCATTCCCATTCCAGAACCCATTACAGATATTTTTTTGCCTTTATAGGTACCTGTATATCCTAACATTCCACGAATTTCATTAAAACATTTTGTATGTTCAAAATAATTTTCTGCAATAAATTTTGCCCTTAAAGGATCTCCAGGCATAAGAACCGTTTTTGCAATATCACCTTTGTTTGCACCGATATGAATAGTCATATTAATCACCTCTCTATTTAATTTATATTATTTATCTTCTATATTGAATGATAAAGTACGAAAATATAAATTCTCTACATTAATTATACCCTATATACAGTGAACTAATTACCAAATACTATAAGTAGCGTTGATATTTATATAAAGAGTATCTGAGTTAAATAAATAGTTGTTTTATTTGTAGCAAAATAAATTGTTTTAAATATAATGTATAAAGATATAATTTTAGGAGGAAACCATGGCATACTCAGCTAGAGAATTATTAGCAAGACTGATTAAATGTGAGGCTGGAGGTGAAGGGGATACAGGTATGAAAGCAGTAGCTACTGTAATTATGAATAGAGTGCATGTAGCCAACGGTGAGTATCAAAGACTTAATCAGGGTGATTTAAGAAAGGTAATATTTCAACCTGGACAATTTGATTGTGTAAGAGAAACATTAGGCGGTATGCCTAATTATCAAACAATATATAATGCTCATCCTGAACAAATACATTATGACATTGCTGATTGGGCATTAGCTGGAAATAAGACCTATAATATAGGCGTGTCATTATGGTATATGAATCCATTTATACCAGATTGTCCAATATATTTTCCATATAATCTTAGTGGAGTACAAAATTCAAGAATAAGAGAACATTGTTTTTATGACCCTACCCCTAGATACTCACAAACATAATTTAAAAAAAGGAGTTAATAATGAAAAAAGATATAATTCCAGATAGTTCTAAAGTAATATCAACCTTTACCAACAAATATGCAGTTCATCCAGGTGCAGGAGGTAGCCCAATAAAACAAATGCCACCTATGGGGATGCAACCAATGCCACCTATGGGGATGCAACCAATGCCACCTATGGGAATGCAGCCAATGCCACCTATGGGAATGCAGCCAATGCCACCTATGGGAATGCCACCAATGATGCAGCCACCAAGGGTACCAGCACCAGTAAATGGACCTCCAGTATTGGGTCCTAACTATATTCAAGGATACATGAAACAATTTATTGGTGATTATGTAAGAATTGATTTTTTAGTTGGTACTGGAACTTTTATAGACAGAGATGGTATTCTAATGGAAGTTGGAGTAGATTACGTAGTACTGAGAGAAGTACAAACGGGAAATACTCTCATAGGAGATTTATATTCAATCAAATTTGTTACAGTATATACAGGTGCACCTGGCCAACCTGCTCTTTGAGCAGGTTTTTTTGTGTAAAAGAAAAGTTAAATAGTTCTCTAGAGAGCAAACTTCCGATGTTGACTGAATAAAGAGTAGAAGATGTTATATAGGAGAGTAATCTGTAGATTAATATAATTTTTATTTATAATTATTTATCAAAAAGTTATTTTTTTTTACTTCATGGAAACAATATAATCGAGGTGATTTGTATGGCAAATAGTTTAATAGGATCAAAAACAGCAGAAAATTTGATGAAGGCTTTCGCAGGTGAATCTCAAGCACGAAATAGGTACACTTTTTATGCAGAGAAGGCACAACAAGAAAAATTTATAGATATCTATAATATTTTCAATGAAACTGCTCATAATGAAAAATACCATGCTGAGCGATTTTTTAGAATATTGAATACTGAGTTTAAAGGAAAACAAATAGCTATTTCTAATGTAGGATTTCCAGTAGGTCTTGGTACAACATTAGAAAATCTACAAGCAGCAGCTGCAGGAGAACATGAAGAACATTCTATTTTATACCCTGCTTGGGCAAAAGAAGCAACTGAAGAAGGTTTCGAACAAATATCCAATGTATTTACATTAGTTGCAGAAGTAGAAAAGAAACATGAGCAAAGATTTCAAACATATGCTCAAAGAGTTATAAATAACGAATTATTTAAACAAGCTGGCACAGTAAAGTGGATATGCTTGGAATGTGGACATACTCACGAAGGAATGGAAGCTCCTGATGTATGCCCTATATGTTCAAGACCAAAAGGATTTTTTAAACTACTGCAAGGACAATAGATATATCACGATTAAAACAGGGTAACACAATAATGTACCAAAACAACTCCTTCGTTTTAGAGGAGTTATTTTGGTACATTATAATAGGTATAAAAATGGAGATGTTTTTTAGCACATTTATTGAAATTATTTCCTGTTAAATATATAATAGACAAAATGTGAAAGTAATCAAAGGAGTGTTATATGAACTTAATCAATGTATTTACATCTATACTAACCCTATTTATTGTGGGCATAGTTGGATATTATGCTAGAAAAAAAGAAATATTAGGAGAGCAGGCAGTTAATAATCTACCAAGGTTTTTATTAGAGATTACCTCTCCTTGTTTGATTGTTACCTCAATGCAAATACCTTTTTCATCTGATCGGTTTAATGACCTTAAGTCTACTTTTTTTATTGCTGTCGGTATTTACATATTTTCATTAATAGTGTCCCTAGGGGTACCTAAATTACTTAAGATTAAAAGGGCTGAAGACAAAGGTGTATATCAGTTTATGAGCATATTCTCAAATATTGCATTTATTGGTTTTCCCGTATTATTATCAATTTATTCAAATGAGGCAATATTTTATGGATCTATTTTTCTTTTACCTTTTAACTTTTTAGTGTTTACTGTAGGAATTTATCTTATGCAAAGTAAGTTTAAAAAATTTGATTTTAAGATCTTATTAAATCCTAATTTAGTAGCTGTATTTATTGGGTTCCTATTATTTTATTTCTCCATAAATATTCCTAAAATTATATTTCAACCTTTACAAATACTAGGTAACTTAACCACGCCACTTTCCATGATTTTTATAGGTGCTTCTTTATCTACAGTAGACATTAAAAAGATTTTTATGGAATGGAGATTATATGCTATTTCTTTAATAAGATTGATCATAATACCACTTGTAATATTATTTATTTTAAAGTATTTTATAGACGATCCAATGTTAATAGGAATATCCGTAATTATTAGTGGAATGCCAGTAGCAGCGAATTGCGCCATTATAGCAAATCAGTACGGCGGTAATTCGGATTTAGCTTCGGAAGGAATATTTTTAACAACATTAATGTCTATGTTTACGATTCCCTTATTGGTTTTTATTTTATCAATTATGTAAGTACAAAAAGAAAAGGAGAGTTTATATGATAGTAGGAATTATTGGTGCAATGGAAAAAGAAATTATTTTGCTGAAGGAAAAGATGAAAATAGAGAAAATAGAAAAAAAAGCAAGTCTAACATTTTATATTGGTCAACTCCATGGAAAAACAGTAGTAATAGTACGATCTGGTATTGGCAAGGTAAATGCAGCTATGTGCACGCAAATGTTAATAGACATGTATAATGTGGAGGTAGTGATTAATACAGGCGTAGCTGGTGCCCTACATCCAGACTTAGAAGTTGGAGATATTGTGGTTTCAATAGATACGCTACAGCATGATATAGATGCTTCTGTATTTGGAGATCCAAGAGGAATTATCCCAGGTATGGCAGAAAGTATTTTTTGGGCTGATCAAAAACTACTAAATATAATCGATAAAATTAGTCTAAGTGACCAGAAGATAATGAAAGGCAGAGTGTTAACTGGGGATCAAGCTATTGGATGTGGAGAAACAAAAAGATTATTACATGAGCAGTTTCAAGGGGTTTGTGTGGAGATGGAAGGTGGTGCCATAGCCCATGTTTGTTACCTTAATGAAATTCCATTTTTAATTATACGTGCAATTTCGGATAAGGCAGATGAAGAAGTAGACGTGAATTATAATGAATTTTTGGAATTGGCTGCAAAGAATTCGAGCTTTTTGTTAGAAAATATACTGCTTAAACTGTAACCAAGTTAAAAGTAACCAAGTTAAAAGTTAAAAGTGTAAAGTTAAAAGTGAATGAAAGGCTCACCGATGGAAAAGTTATGAGCTTCCAACTTTCTACAAAGAACCACCCTAACAATAAAAAAAGATTTTAGACCACGTCTAAAATTATCCTTAACTTTACATTTTACACTTTAAACTTGTCATTTGAATTCCAGTAGTTATAGCCTATGACAAATAAAGTAGGAAGGTTGATGGGGAATGGAACCTACATGGTGTGACATTAATTTAGATCATTTAAGTGACAATTATAATGCGATAAAAGAACGAGTTGGCGAACAGGTTGAAGTTATGCCAGTAATTAAGGCAGATGCTTATGGACATGGGGCTATACAGTGTGCTAAAACACTTTTAGGTATTGGAGCAAATAGATTCGCTGTAGCTAGAGTAAATGAAGCAATTCAGCTTAGAAAGGCGGGTATATCGTGCCCTATTCTTATTTTAGGATATATACCACCTGAGAATATTTCTGTCTTAATAGAATGGAATTTAACGCCTACGGTCTACAATTTGAGATTCGCAAAAGAACTATCTCAAAAGGTGAATAGAAAGGTTAACGTTCATATCAAGCTAGATACTGGTATGGGAAGATTGGGATTTATAGGAATAAAGGACAGTATATCAGCAGTAGAAGAGATACACGGATTAGACAATATAAATATTGAAGGGATATACAGTCATTTTGCTGTCTCTGATGAAAAAGATAAGAGCTATAGTCACGATCAAATTAAAATATTTGAAGAAATTATTGTAAGACTTAAAGCAAAAGATATAGAAATACAAATAAAACATTTCTCTAATAGCGCAGGAGTCATTGATTTGCCAAGTAGTTTTTATAACTGCGTTCGTCCTGGAATTATGTTATATGGTCTATATCCCTCTGAATACGTACAAAAGCAAAATATAGAATTAAAGCCCGTAAAGAACTTTAAAACTCGCATATCCAATTTAAAAAGTATTTCCAAAGGACAAAGCGTAAGTTATGGTAGGAAATTCATTGCAAAGGATGAACGAACTATAGCTACCTTAGCTGTAGGTTATGCAGATGGTTATAGTAGGTGCTTATCTAATAAAGGAGAAGTAGTTATAAAAGGACAAAGGGCAAAGATTATAGGAAATGTGTGTATGGACCAATGCATGGTTGATGTTACCCACATTCTTGGAGTAAGAATAGGCGATGAGGTTTTGCTTTATGGTTTAGAACTACCTATAGAAGAGGTTGCCGAAAAAATAGGTACAATTAGTTATGAAGTTACATGTATGACAGCAATGAGAGTTGCAAAATTATATTACTGGAAAAATAATTTAATTAAATTGGATAATTTTCTTGTTGATTGTCCATAATACCACTGAGAGAATATTACATATCACTCATATTCCTTTTTCTTGTTAATTTTGGTAACGAAATCATAGAAAATATTATAAAATGTTATAAGTACTAAAGTGTTTTGGATTATAAGCTAGACTTATTAAAATGAAATCTCTCACTTATAACAAGAAAATAGAGGAAATAGCTTGTAAGTTTCACCAACACATTTAGTTTATTAATGAACTATGAAAATTAGGACTTTATAATATTAAATCGGAGAGTGAATAGGGTGAATGTCAAGCGTGGAGACGTGTATTATGCAGATTTAAGCCCAGTAATTGGTTCTGAACAAGGCGGCGTTAGGCCTGTGCTTGTTCTTCAGAATAATGTTGGGAATAAGTATAGCCCGACAATAATTATATCTGCAATAACATCGCAAATCAATAAATCAAAACTACCAACGCATATAGAAATTAATGCTACGGATTTTGGGTTAAGTAAAGACTCAGTTGTATTATTAGAACAAATACGGACCATCGACAAAAAAAGGCTCAGAGAAAAAATAGGTCATCTCAACGAAGATGTAATGCACCAAGTGAATGAAGCGCTCCAGATTAGTTTTGGAATGGCTAATTTTTAAAAAAGTTTTATAGATTAGCACCTCGCTTCTGTGGGGTGCTGTTTTAATAACTCTAGATTTAGCGGACAGATTGATGAATAAGGTGGTCAAATTAGACCATTAAGACCTAATACTGAATGATTACGATTACATAATGTATATTTATTTAACTTTGCAAAAATTGTGATATAATGGCGATGGCTGATAATAGGAGATTGGTATGATAAAGAATGATAAAAAACGAAGTAAATTATTATTAGAGTATTTAGCGATATCTATTGGGTGTATGATTATGGCTCTAAGTTTTAATTCTTTTTTTGTACCAAATAAAATAGCCCCTGGTGGATTTAGTGGTTTAGCAATGATTATTTATTATTTCATAGGTTTTCCTATTGGAATTGTCACTTTAATTTTGACAATACCCTTATTTTTTCTTTCAATTAAATTGTTAGGTGCAAAATTTGGATTGAAAAGCTTTTATGGAACTGTATTTTTTTCTATTTGTATTGACTTTATCGTAAGAACTCCACTACTGACAGATGATATCTTTTTAGCTTCTGTGTTTGGAGGTATTTTATTAGGTATTGGTATTGGTTTTATCTTTAGATTTGGTGGTTCAACTGGAGGCACAGACTTATTAGCTGCCATCATGAATCATTATTTCAAAGGAATTTCTATATCTACTTGGCTTCTAATCGTCGATTCAGTAGTCGTTACTATTGCTGGTATTGCATTTAAAAATATAGAGATTACGCTTTATTCTATTTTGACAATATATATTTCAATGAGGTTAATGGAATTAATACAAGAAGGAATTAGTTATGCAAAAGCATTTTATATCATTTCAAATAAATCTGATGACATTGCTAAGGCAATTTTCAATGATATAGATCGTGGAGTTACTACACTTAGAGGAAAAGGGATGTATACGAAACAGGATAAAGATGTACTGTTTTGTGTAGTGAATAGATATCAAGTGTTCCAAATGAAGGAACTTATAGGATCCATTGATCCAACTGCATTTGTTATATTAGCCGACGTTCATGAAGTTTTGGGGGAAGGTTTTAAAAATATAGAGAATAAATAAGGAGGTAAGTGTAAAATGGCAGATTTAAAAACGCTAGCAAGCAATATTAGACAAGGAATTATTAAGCAAGTATCTAATGCTGCGTCAGGACATCCTGGTGGATCATTATCAGCAGTAGAAATATTAACATTATTATACTTTGAAGTAATGAATGTTGATCCAAAGAATCCTAGAAATCCAGATAGAGACAAATTTGTACTCTCAAAAGGACATGCTTCACCTTTACTGTATGCAACTTTAGCAGAAAGAGGATATTTTAGCAAAGAAGAGCTATTAACATTTAGAAAAATCAACAGTAGACTTCAGGGTCATCCTGATATGAAAAACACACCAGGTGTAGACATGTCTACAGGTTCTTTAGGTCAAGGGATCTCTGCGGCAGTTGGAATGGCCATAGCTGGTAAATTAGATGAAAAAGATGCAAAGATATATGTTTTACTAGGTGATGGAGAGCTCGCAGAAGGAATTGTTTGGGAAGCTGCAATGTCAGCAAGTCATTTTAATTTAGACAATTTAGTAGCATTTATAGATTATAATGGACTGCAAATAGATGGAAGATGTTGTGACGTTATGGATTCAGATCCCATTGATTCAAAATTCGCAGCATTTAACTGGAATGTAATTAACGTAGATGATGGACATGACTTTGAAAAGCTAAGAGAAGGCTTAAGTAAAATAGAAGATGGAAAACCAAATGTATTAATATGTAAAACCATAAAAGGAAAAGGTGTATCATTTATGGAAGATCAAGCTGGTTGGCATGGTTCAGCACCAAATGAGGAACAAACAAATCAAGCATTACATGAGTTAGGAGGTGCACTATGAGTAATCAAGTATCCACTAGAGTAGCTTATGGGAATGCACTTGCAGAATTAGGAAAAATAAATAAAGATATTGTAGTTTTAGATGCGGATTTATCTAAATCCACAAATACAGCTACCTTTTGTAAAGCAACGCCAGAAAGACATTTTAACTGCGGTATAGCAGAACAAAATATGCTTGGTGTAGCAGCAGGACTTGCCGCTTCAGGAAAGATAGCTTTTGCATCCACTTTCGCTGTTTTTGGAGCAGGTAGAGCTTTTGAAATTATTAGAAACTCAATTTGTTACCCTAAATTAAATGTAAAAGTAGCTGTAACTCATGCAGGTCTTACGGTTGGAGAAGATGGGGCAACTCATCAATCTATTGAAGATATAGCTATAATGAGATCTCTGCCAAATATGGTCGTACTTTGCCCAGCAGATGCTGTTGAAACTAAAAAGATGATTATTGAAATTGCAAAATATAATGGACCTGTATACATAAGGCTTGGTAGACCAAATCTTCCAATAATTTTAAATGACGATTACGAATTTAAGATAGGAAAATCTGTAGAATTGCACCAGGGTAAGGATGTTACCATTATTGCCATGGGAATAATGGTTGAACAAGCCTTAAAAGCGGCGAAAGAGTTACAAGAAGAAGGAATTACAGCAAGAGTGATTAATATGAGCTCCCTTAAACCATTAGATGAGGAAGCAATAATAAAAGCAGCAAAAGAGACTGGTGCTATTGTTTCAGCAGAAGAACATAGTATCATTGGTGGTCTTGGAAGTGCTATAGCTGACGTTTTAGTTAAAGATACCTTTGCTCCTTTAGAGAAAGTTGGAGTAAATGATACTTTTGGAGAATCCGGCACACCAGCTGCATTATTAGAAAAATATGGATTGACATATAAAGAAATAATACAAGCAGTCAAAAAATCTATAGCTAGAAAGTAAGGAATTCTAATTAGCATAAATTATTTTTTGACCTAAGTATACAAAACCAAAACAGTACATAACATAACTAGACTCTAACTTAATTAAGTTAGAGTTTAGTTATGTTAAAAGGGAAATACAATGGATGGGTTAGCCTATCTATTGTTATAATAAGAAAATAAATGAAATCATTGATTGATGGACCATTTAATTATATAATTAGTTGACTATGATTAAAATTTTAAAAATAAAGTAGTATGGAAACTAAATATGGAGGTTTTTTATGAGTACCAAATATATATTTGTAACTGGTGGCGTTGTTTCTTCTTTGGGAAAAGGGATTACGGCTGCCTCATTAGGTAGATTACTAAAAGATAGAGGGTTAAAGATTTCTATTCAAAAATTTGATCCGTATATTAATTATGATCCAGGAACCATGAGTCCTTATCAACATGGAGAAGTATTTGTCACTGATGACGGTGCAGAAACGGATTTAGATCTGGGCCACTATGAAAGATTTATTGATGTAAATTTATCAAAAAGAAGTAATGTGACTACAGGTAAAATATACTGGTCAGTAATTTCTAAAGAAAGAAAAGGTGATTACCTAGGCGGCACAGTTCAGGTAATTCCTCACATTACCAATGAAATAAAAGAAAACATTTTAAAAGTAGGACAAGAGTCCTCACCAGATGTAGTGATAACTGAAATTGGAGGTACAGTTGGCGATATAGAAAGCTTACCTTTTTTAGAAGCCATTAGACAATTGCAAAATGATTTAGGTCATAAAAATGTAATGTTTATTCATGTAACTTTACTACCATACTTGAATATGGCTGGAGAGTTAAAGACTAAACCTACACAACATAGTGTAAAAGAATTGACTGGTCTAGGGATACAACCCGATATTATCATTTTAAGATCAGAAAAAGAAGTAACTGATGAGATTAAAGAAAAAATCAGTCTATTTTGCAATATAGAATCAAGAGCGGTTATACAAAATACAGATGCTTCAGAGCTTTACGAAGTTCCACTTTTATTAGAAAAAGAAGGATTAGCAAATCTGGTATGTGAGAAGTTATCAATTCAATGTAACAAGGTAGATTCTTCTGATTGGATTTCTATGGTTGAAAAGTGTAAAAATTTAAAGGGTAAGGTAACGGTTGCTTTAGTAGGTAAGTACGTAGAATTACATGATGCTTATTTATCTGTTGTAGAAGCATTAAAACATGGGGGTATTGCCAATAACTGTGAAGTTGAAATCAAGTGGGTACACTCAGAAGACATAACAGAAGAAAATATAAAATCTACATTTGAAGATATTGATGGAATTATCGTTCCAGGTGGATTTGGACATAGAGGCGTAGAAGGAAAAATTTTAGCAGCTAAATATGCAAGAGTAAGGAAGGTTCCCTATTTAGGTTTATGTTTAGGGATGCAAATTGCAGTCATTGAGTTTGCAAGAAATGTAGTAGGATTAAAAGGAGCACATAGTTCAGAATTAGATTCAAATACGCCCTATCCAGTAATAGATATTATGCAAGAGCAAAAGGATATAAATGACAAGGGTGGTACCATGAGGTTAGGTCTGTATCCTTGTAAGTTAAAAGATGAAACAAAAGCTATGGAGGCATATAAAAGTGAAGAGATTAATGAAAGGCATCGTCATAGATATGAAGTAAATAACAAATTTAAAGATATATTAGAAGAAAAAGGAATGATAATAAGTGGTGTGTCTCCAGATGGAATGCTTGTTGAAATGATAGAGCTTAAAGATCATCCATGGTTTGTCGCTACTCAAGCACATCCAGAGTTTAAATCAAGACCGAATAAGGCACATCCTTTGTTTAGAGAATTCATTAAAAGCATCAAAAAGAATCAAAAAGACTAGCAACTAGTAGCTAGTCACTTGTCACTAGCTAAGAACAAGAAAGTAGAAAGTAGAAAGTTGGAACAATACCGCAGGTCGTGGAACTGAATAAAAGTTCCAACATTGCAACTTTCTACTTTTCAACGAAAAGATCTACTTTAAAGAACACCTCAGCAAGTGAGGTGTTTTTTCATGTTATTCATCAAAAATATGCATATTTTGTGGATAAGTAGGGGTAAAATTGTGGATAGTGTGGATAAAGTCGTGAATTAGTGCTTATGATTGTGGAAAAGACATTATATTGTATATAGATAAAATCAAGATACTAAAGTTGCTAACAATATGTTGATGAAATTGAAATACGAATATGTGGATAATTTTCACGTATCTACATAGAATAAAAAGTTAGTGTTATCTGACAAAAAAAATATTGACAATAAAAATCGGTATGGTATATTAGAGTAGGCAAGTTATACGAAATCTGATTCTAATCTAGAGACATTTCTGTTTAACATTCATTTTATTGGACATTATATGTGTATACAAAGCAATCCACAAGATGGCGTGCTAATTCTCTATTTCTTTTCTTAGAATCTAATTATAATCTAAAATAAAAACCCCATATGGGAGGTGTTGCATTGAATAAAGAGAATCTAGGAAAAATGACCATACTACAATTAAGAGAAAAAGCAAAGCAATTAGGAATAAATAGTTGTACAAAGTATAAAAAGCATGAACTTATAGAAGAAATTGAAAAAATAAACATTAATCAAGAAGATAATGTTGGTGTTCAGCAAGACAAAAACGAAAGCATCCTCATAGGTGAGAATAACGACCTTTCAGAAAGCACAAAAACTTCTTCTTCAGAAAGCATAAAACCGACCTCTGATCAGAGAGAACATAGTATAAAATACGCTAAGTTAAAAGATAATATACATGATGCATTTGATCTTAAAGGCACTCTTCAAATTCTCCCAGAAGGATTTGGATTTGTAAAAAATGACGAAATGAATACTCCTGATGAGTATGTATACGTTTCTGCTTCTCAAATTCAAAAATTCAAACTAGAATCCGGAAATGAAATAAAAGGGAAAGTCCGTAGTCCTAAAGAGGGTGAAAAGTATTTTGCTATGCTTTTTGTTGAAAATATTAATGGCAGGAATACTAGCGAGATAATTAAAGAAGAAGAAAACTTAATGAGTAATCCTGAAAAGAAGGACATGAGTAAATACAGCAAATCCCAAGTGGGTATACTAGAAGTAAATCCAGATGGTTTTGGGTTTCTAAGAACAAATAATTATTTGACCGGTGAAAATGATATTTACGTATCTCCATCTCAAATAAGGAGATTCAAATTACGAACAGGAGATAAAATTGCTGGTAAGATTCGAATACCAAATGAAGGCGAAAAATTTGATGCTCTATTATACGTTGAAACAGTAAATGGAGACGCACCTGAAAAGGTAGTCAATAGACCCAATTTTGAACGTCTTACCCCTATTTTCCCTGAAGAAAAAATAAAATTAGAAACAGATAACAAGATAAGTGCTACTAGGATCATAGACTTATTTGCACCTGTTGGTAAAGGTCAAAGAGGAATAATCGTAGCAGCTCCAAAGGCCGGAAAAACGATATTATTAAAGCAAGTGGCAGATGCTATTACGAAGAATCATAAAGAAATTGAGCTGATCGTATTACTGGTAGATGAAAGACCAGAAGAGGTTACAGATATGATACGTTCTATTAAAGGTGATGTAGTCTATTCTACCTTTGATCAGCTGCCGTCTAATCATATTAAAGTAGCTGAAATAGTACTTGAAAGAGGCAAGAGACTTGTAGAGCAAGGCAAAGATGTTGTTATTCTTGTAGATAGTATTACCAGATTTACTAGAGGGAACAATTTAGTGGTTCCTCCATCTGGTAGAACTCTTTCCGGCGGTCTAGACCCAGAAGCACTATACTTACCAAAAAAATTCTTTGGCGCAGCTAGAAATATTGAAGAAGGTGGTAGCTTAACTATACTAGCTACTGCATTAATAGATACAGGTAGCCGTATGGATGATGTTATATTTGAAGAGTTTAAAGGTACAGGAAATATGGAACTTCATTTAGATAGAAGTTTAGCGGAAAAGAGAATTTTTCCTGCGATTGATATTTATAAGTCAGGAACGAGAAGAGAAGACAAGCTTTTGACTGAATTAGAGTCAAGACTTGTATTTGGAATTAGAAAAATGTTTAGTAATTCGTCCAATGCCGATGTAACAGAAAAAATTATTGACACACTGTCTCGAACAAAGAATAATCAAGAGTTTATAAATTTATTTATTTCCAAATATAATTTTTAAAAATATTTGATATATAATTAAAATCATGATAAAATAAAACGAGTATAAATTGTGTATAATGCTTTATATAATTTACGTTAGGAAAAGAGGTGAATGTAATGAAGGAAGGTATCCATCCTAATTACAAAAAATCTACAGTAAAATGCGCTTGTGGAAACACTTTTGAGACAGGTTCTATTAAAGAAGAATTAAAAGTTGAAATATGTTCTGCTTGTCATCCTTTCTTTACTGGAAAACAAAAATTAATTGATACAGGCGGTAGAGTTGATAGATTCAAGAAGAAATATGGTCTTAAAGACGAAGAAGAGCAGTAAAAATTAATCAGTTGCCTAGCAACTGATTTTTTTATAATTAAAGGTAGTAAAGAACCTGCCTCAGTGATTTAGTTGTGAATTTAGAACTTGAGGCTAGTGCATTGTTGACGAATACCTTAGAAAAAGGAGTAAACATGGTTACAATATCAATTGCATTAAACAAAAGTACCAAATTATTAAGAAAGAACAACAATCTATCCCCAAGATTAGACGCGGAAGTACTATTAGCACATTTATTAAATGTGGATCGTTCATATTTAATTATAGAAAGTGATCGACAACTTAAAGAAGAAACGATATCTATATTTGAAGAATGGATAGTTAGAAGATTAAAGGGTGAGCCAATTGCTTATATCATAGGGTATCAGGAGTTTATGGGCTTGAATTTCATTGTAAACGATACAGTTCTTATTCCAAGACCGGATACAGAAATATTGGTAGAATATGTGATAGATTATTGTAAAAACAATAAGCACACGAACAAAACGTTTGATTTATTAGATATTGGAACAGGTAGCGGGGCAATAGCACTTTCCATAGGGAGGAATGTTCCTGACTGTGAATTGACATTGATAGATATATCAGAAGATGCACTAGACATTGCAAAAATAAATGCTAAAAAAATAAATATATCAAATAAGACAAATTATTTGGTCAGTGATTGTTTTACTCAGGTAAAAAATCATAAATATAATATTATTGTTTCTAATCCGCCATATATTCCAACCCTTGAAATAAATGGATTGCAAATTGAAGTAAGCACCTTTGAACCCCGACAAGCTCTTGATGGTGGTGTGGATGGTTTCTTGTTTTACAGAAGAATTATTCAAGAAGCCAAGGATTATCTTGTAGAAGGTGGTTTAATCGCTTTTGAAATTGGGTATAATCAGGCAAAAGTAGTAATAGAATTATTAAAAACTAATGGTTATGATGATGTTCATGTACTTAAAGATCTGAGTGGAAATGATAGAGTTGCTGTTGGCAATCTAAAAATAAGGGGGAAAATATGAAAAGGATTCAAGCTGTTATTAGACCTGCTGTATTAGAAGAGCTTAAAGAAGTATTGTTAGCTATGGATAATAAGGGGATGACAATTAACCAGGTTATGGGATGTGGAAATCAGCAAGGATGGACCGAATATTATAGAGGATCTATAAACCACATGAATGTGCTTCCAAAAGTTGAAGTAAGCATTGTAACTGATGAAGACAAGGTGGATAAAATTATTGATGCAATTATTAAAGTTGCAAGAACTGGAGATGTAGGAGACGGCAAAATATTTGTAACTAATGTTGAGCGAGTTATAAGAATAAGAACTGGAGAAGAAGGATTAAAAGCACTATAATTATCCATTAATTTCATAAAAAAATCACTTGTATATAGAATGAAAATATGCTAGAATATACTTAAGTTAATAAAGGCGACGAAGCTATCTGGAATATATCCAGATAGCTTTTTTATTTTAAAAATGTTAATATGACGCAAAGCATTTGCTTTAATGTCAAATCATTTGGTAGTTTTATTTATTTTATACACGTATTAAATTAAAAGGGGAGGTAACAAAATATGAACACAGGAGATACATCATTTGTTTTTATGTCAACAGCATTAGTATTCTTAATGACTCCAGGCCTTGCATTTTTTTACGGAGGAATGGTTAGAAGAAAGAATGTTCTAAACACAATTATGTCATCATTTTTTATTGCAGGGCTAGCCTCTGTTTTATGGGTACTTGTAGGATACACGCTATCATTTGGGCACGATGTAGGTGGAATTATCGGTAACTTTGAATGGTTTGGTTTCAATGGAGTAAGCTGGGATCCAAATGGAGATTACGCTGCAACAATACCCCATAACCTATTTGCTGCATTTCAGATGATGTTTGCAGTAATAACACCAGCACTTATTACAGGAGCATTGGTAGAAAGAATGAAATTTTCATCATTATTTATATTTATAACTTTATGGTCACTTGTAGTATATTATCCAATTGCACATATGATGTGGGGAGTTGGAGGATTTCTTAGAGGATTAGGCGCAGTAGATTTTGCAGGTGGTAATGTAGTGCATATTAGTTCAGGTGTTTCTGCTTTAGTGGCCTCAATTATGTTAGGTAAGAGAAAAGGACATGGAATGACACAGTATCATCCTCATAATATACCACTTGTTGTAATTGGAGCATCCTTGCTTTGGTTTGGATGGTTTGGTTTTAACGGAGGTAGTGCACTTGCAGCAAATGGTTTAGCAGTTCACGCTTTAATAACAACAAACACATCAGCAGCAGCTGCAGTACTTTCATGGATGCTTGTAGAAAGAATTAAAACTGGAAAACCAACATTACTAGGTGCTGCAACAGGCGCAGTAGTAGGTTTAGTAGCTATTACTCCCGGAGCAGGTTTTGTACCTATTTGGGCGTCAATTATTATAGGCGCATTAGTAAGCCCAATTTGCTATTTTGGTGTTAGTACCATAAAACGAAAATTTGGTTATGATGATGCACTAGATGCATTTGGTTGCCATGGTATCGGAGGTATCTGGGGAGGCCTTGCTACAGGGTTGTTTGCTCTCAAATCAATAAATCCAGCAGCTCAGTGGAATGGACTTTTCTTTGGTCAAACAGAACTTTTTGTAGCTCAAATAGTGAGTATCCTTGTAACGATTATTCTAGCTTCAGTTGGTACATTTATCATATTTAAAGTAATCAGCTTGTTTATGGAAATGAGGGTCAGTGATAAAGAAGAACTAGAAGGACTGGATAGATCAGAACATAATGAAAATGCATACCCATCATTTACCGGAATGGATTAGGAGGGGAAAATATGAAAAGAGTTCGTGCAATTATAAGACCAACAGCATTAGAGGAGCTAAAAGATGTATTATCTAAAGCGGATATAAGAGGTTTGACTATCAGTCAAGTTATGGGATGTGGTAGCCAAAATGGATGGAAAGAATTTTATAGAGGATCAGAGGTATACATGAACGTACTTCCAAAGGTAGAGGTAAGTATTGTAGTAACTGATGATAAAGTAGATTATATTATAGAAACAATTGTTAGAGTAGCTAAGACAGGTGAAGTAGGCGACGGAAAAATCTTCGTATCAGATGTAGAAAGAGTAGTTCGAATACGTACAGGTGAAGAAGGCGAAGAAGCGATTAATTGAATATGAATTAGAAATTTAATAAGAAAAGGTGTGCTATGAAGTCGAAGCACACCTTTTCTATATTTATTCCATTCAATAGCGTCCTAAGTCTATCATGCTGGGCGAAACATAATGAAATTGTTTGATCTTATTTTTAATACAAGATTTTAACTTCGCTTTAAAAGCAATCACTGATCACGGCATTTCATACAGGACCCTAAAAATTCCTCTATCTCATCTACTTCTTTTATTATATGCTCAGAAAGATTTATATTACCATCTTCTGTGATTAAAATATCATCTTCTATTCTAATGCCAATGCCTTCTTTATCTATATATAGCCCAGGCTCACATGTATAAACCATTCCGGGTTGAAGAATGATATCTCTATCTCCAACATCATGGGTATCTAAACCAAGAGGATGACCGATGCTATGGTAATAGTATTGATCAATCTCGTCTAAGGCGTTTATTAACCCGATTTCCATACTACCTTGAGCTAAATATTTTTTTGCTACTATATTTAGTTCACCCATAGAAACGCCTGGTTTCATATGATTTATGACTTCTTTCATAGAGGATAAAACCACATTGTAAATAGCTTTCTGTCTCTCAGTGAATACTCCATTAACAGGAAAAGTTCTTGATATATCTGCGCAGTAATTATTAATGTTTGCACCTAAGTCAAAAAGTATTAAATCATTATCTTGAACAACTCTATTATTTTTCACATAATGTAGAATGGTTCCATTGATACCCGAAGCAGCAATGGTATCAAAAGCATGTTCAGCTCCTTTTGATTTTAATATAAAATCAAAATATGCCTCAAATTCACATTCCTTCATTCCCGGTTTTGCGTTTATCATCATGTGTTTTATACCTTCATTTGTTATGTCTATGGCCTTCTTGATCTGATCTATTTCTAGAGGCTTTTTAATAGAACGCAGTTGTATAAGCAATCTAGATACATCTGAAACATGTAAATAAGGGTATTTTGATAAAAGTTCTTTAGAAAAAGTTGATGGTATGTTATCAACGTCACACCATGCGTATCTGCTCAAGTCAAAACATACATTTTCGATTGAATTACTAGCAGTACTTAAAAGACGTACAAGTTTTAATTTAAAATCTTCTTGATATAGAATTGTTTTAATACCTGAAATAGCGGTAGTTTCTTCTACACTAATTTTTGCGCCAACCCATTTTTCCAATATAGGATCATTCTTTTCTATAAATAGGTATTCTTCTACTTTGTCTTGATGTTTAAGCGCCATAAAAATAATATTTTCTCTCTGAATTCCAGTAAGGTAATAGAAGTTACGATTTACTTCAAATTTATAATAAGCATCATTTGATTTATGAGGCGGTTTTCCAGAAAATAGAATCACTATGCTATTGTTTTCAAGAATAGCATAAAGATCTTTTCTGTTTTGAATAAATAATTGATTATCCACGGTAATCACATCCTTTAACTATATTTTATATGAACCATAGTAAATAACAAATACATTTTATTTATGTTATGATTTATTGGGTGAGTTAAACTATTGTTTGAAACAGTTATAATAAATATACTGGTTATTTTAAATGGGTGGATTTTAAAGCGCAAATTATCATGCTCATCGAGCAATATTTTTACAAAGTATTCGATTGCAATATTATAGTCATAGGTGTAAAATAACATTATTATACACTACAATGGGGGACTATGATGTATCATAAAAGATCACCACAACTATCTACAGATTATTATCAATTAAGTATGAGTAATGTATATATTAATGACGATAAGAAGGACGACATAGCAGTATTTGATATGTTTATTAGAAAAAATCCTTTCAAAGGAGGATATACAGTATGTGTAGGTTTAGAACAGGTTGTTAATTATCTTACAAATGTTCATTTTTCAGAAGACGATGTAAATATGTTAAGAGATAATCATCCAGAATTATCGGAAAATTTCTTAAATTATCTCAGTACGTTTAAATTTACGGGAGAATTATACGCGATTCCTGAAGGAACCTTAATATTCCCGCAAGAACCAATACTGCGCATTAAGGCACCTTTAATCCAAGCGCAAATTATCGAGACAGCATTACTCACTATGATTAATCATCAATCATTGATTGCTACAAAAGCAGCTAGAATAGTGAAAGCAGCAGAAGGAGATCCTGTACTAGAATTTGGACTTAGACGAGCCCATGGAGCAGAGGCAGGCCTTTATGGATCTAGAGCAGCTATTATAGCAGGTTGTGTAGGTACGAGTAATGTAGAATCAGAACAATTAGTAAAGATCCCTTCAAAAGGAACAATGTCTCACAGTTATATTTTAAGTTATGATAATGAATATGAAGCATTTGAAAAGTTTTCAGTATATAGTCCAGATAACTTAACATTATTAGTAGACACGTACAATACTTTAGAATCAGGAATTCCTAACACCATAAAGATTTTTTCAAAGCTTAAAGAAGAAAATAAACTTCCTAAAATTCATGGGATACGATTAGATTCTGGAGATTTAGCATATCTAAGCAAAGAATGTAGAAAAAAACTTGATGCAGCAGGATTTACTGATGCAATCATTTCTGCATCTTCAGATTTAGATGAGTTTTTAATTAGTGATTTAAAGATTCAACGAGCGAAAATAACAACTTGGGGAGTTGGAACAAAATTAATAACTGCCTATGATCAGCCAGCGCTAGGTGCAGTTTATAAATTATCTCAAATAGAGCACAAGGGTCAAATAATGGACAAACTAAAAGTTTCAAATGATCCTGGAAAAATAACAAACCCAGGATACAAAAAGGTTGTACGGATATATGATAAGTCGACAAAAAAGGCATTAGCAGATCTCATCATGCTTAATGATGAGACGTTAGATGAATCCGAACCTCTTACAATATTCCATCCGATATATACATGGAAGAAGAGAATGCTTACTAATTATACGGTTAAAGATCTACTTGTACCTATAATCATAGATGGAAAATTAGTTTATGATTTACCAAGTATCCAAGATATTCAAAATCACTTAAAAGAAGAGTTTAAATCCATGTGGCCTGCGATATCTAGATTTGCTAATCCTCATGAGTATCAGGTAGATTTATCTGTAAAACTATGGAATTTAAAGAATGATATTTTAAGTTGGTAGTATACTACCAATCAGTTTTGTGTAAATGTTCTATACAATAAAGGGGGTCTATAGACCCCCTTTTATTGATTAATTATTTGCTTTTCTCACCTTCAATTTCTTCTTTCGTTGAACCTTCATTTGATATTTTGTTCTTATCGTCTACTTCTAGAGTATTATTTTTAGTTTTAATGGTTAGTATATTGGTTTCTAAACCTAGGCGCATCTGTAATTCAGTAGAAATTTCTAAATGGACTATATTGTCCTCATTTAATTTTTTAAAGGTATAGGTCGTTGAGGAAACAATTTTTTCATCAGAACCTGTAGTGTCACTGGGTTTTACATCTAAAAACTTAATATGATTTGAAAATAAATTACCACTGATTTTACCTTTATTGTGAAGTTCTAAGGGTAATGCTGCATAAGGAGTTTGTTCCTCACTCACGATTAGGTCAAAGGTATCTGTATCAATTTCAATAATTCCATTTTTAGGGATAGGAAGATTGTTTACTAAAGCAGTATATTTCCATTGTTCCTTTGCAATTTGCAATAAATACTGTTCGCTCATGCTAGCTGTTAAATTTTTAATAAATTCAAGATAGAATGCTTTTTCTTTTTTAGAATTGTCTTGAGAAACTTTAGAAACATCTATTTGTTTTTGTAGGTTTTTTATTTTATTTTCTAATTCACTTATTTTTTTAACATTGAGATTATTTTCTTCTATAACGTCCTTATTTGAACAACTTGTACCCATTAAAACAAAGAAAATACATAGAGCTATTAATCCGATCCTATTCAAGTTACCACTCCTTTATAAATATCTTATACATTATAATACGAATTCGTATAATTTGAAAGAATAAAGTGTAAACAAAGAGTTACAAAGGAGTTGATGATTGTAAGGCTAATCTAAAATAACATGACCAACAAGAAAAATGTGTCAGTCATGTTATCTTAAATGTAAGATATATGAAAATTATAAGTTAGCAGTATATATATATAAATAACGAGTCAAATGTTAGGTACGCGCCAGGTGGTGAGAGTTAAGCTAGTTAAGTTGTGGGCATAGTTATTTATCACCTAATATGGAGATACTGGATTCGCTCCATTTCCCACATTTATCGCCAAATCGTCCTACCAAAGTAGCTTCATCTTGCATAATGGTTACTACTTCACAACAGTTTGGGCAGTTTTCACACTCAAAACTGGTGGAATTAAAATCACTAAGTGCAGTGTCAAATCCTCGAAATTTTGTCTTTGTTTTCTTTACTTCTGCTGATAATATAGCTGCACCCATAGCACCCATTACGTCGTAATACTGGGGTATATATAATTTTTTCTCTAACGCTCTTTCAAAGGATGCTTTAATTCCGATATTTGCAGCTACGCCTCCTTGAAAAAATATGGTGTCTTGTATGTCTTTGCCTTTGGCTACATTTGTAAGGTAATTTCTAACTAGAGCATCACATAATCCGGCTATAATATCAGGAGTATTATAGCCCATAGCTTGTTTGTGTATCATATCAGATTCTGCAAATACACTACATCTACCTGCAATGCGAAGAGGCAAATCAGCTTTTAGGGCATAGTCTCCAAATTCTTTGATAGGAATTTGCATTCTTTCCGCCTGTCGATCAAGAAAAGAGCCTGTACCTGCGGCACAAACGGTATTCATGGCAAAGTCTACTACAACTCCATTATTTAACACAATGATTTTTGAGTCTTGACCCCCAATTTCTATGATCGTTTTTACAGTTTCATCAACATGAAGAGCTGCTACTGCATGAGCAGTAATTTCATTTTTTACTAGGTCCGCACCCAAAATATATCCACCTATATTTCGACCACTTCCTGTAATGCCTACTGATAGAATTTGTTTATCAACATAGATCTTACCTAGTGAACTAAGCCCTTCTTTTATTGCTTCAATAGGTCTACCATTAGTTTTTAAATATAAATGTTCTACCACGTGATAATTTTTATTTAATAGCACTAAATCAGTACTTACTGATCCTACATCTACGCCTAAGTAGTACATGATTTGTTTCTCCTCTCTAATAAATCTAAGAATGCTTCAATTCTAGTGGTATATCCTGCTTCTCCAGTCAGTTCATCTACAACTAAAGTCATAATAGGAAAATCTTTATCACGAGAAATGGTAGGAAGAATTGCCTTAGAGACGACTTCAGGCATGCACCCAGCAGGAAAGATTTGAATTGCACCATGGTATTTGTGTTCATGAGCCATTACAGCTTCAGCTACACACTCTCTACCGTGACCTCCTATGGAGTAAGGCAGATAATCCTTAGAATAATGTTTTACGTCTAAACCATTCAGTTTTACTAACTTTAGCAAGCTATCTTTTATCCACCAACTAGGCGTTAATTTTCTAGAGGAACTTACCCCATAATCCATGAGTTTATCTTCTATATTTAAATTGGAGAAGGAATCTATAATGGTGTATATTTCTCCAATGATGGCTATTCTTATAGGCGTTCTACTTTTATCAACTTCTACTGCATCCATTTTCACTTTGTATTCTTTTAGTATGGAAAGGGCCGCCTTAGGATCAGCTGTAGCATAAGTTTCACAAAGTGCGGACTTTAGGATTCTTTTAGATTCTCCGTAAATTTTCTCATACCCAGAATTAAAGTGAGCCTTACTTTCTAAATAGTCTATAATATTCATTGAACGAACTCCAGTGAATACGGCTCTTGCAATTTGAGCTTTATTCAAAGTTGTTTCTTTAAATAAAACATCTAATCCCTGAATATGATCATCTTTTTTTAGTTGATCAGGTAAATCAGCCAAAATGAATTTTATATTATATCCAGCTTTTTTTAATAAACGCATTTGGAGCTCGCTGTATTCACCAAATCTACAAGGACCACAGCTACTTACTAACAATATTGTATCTGCACCTTCATTTATACTTTGAACATAATTCCCCATCATAATTTTAAAAGGAAGACACATCTCTTCGGGAGAAATTTTAGACCCTATCTCTAGAGCTTTTTTATTAGAGAAAGGAGGAACTACGTACTGGATTTTTAGTGAATCCATTAAAATTTTTCCAGCCAAATAAATATTACCCATGTGTGGAAACGTTAATATCAATGATTTGCCTCCTTTTTAGCATGTCGGTAAAGGCTTCTACCCGAGTTTCCATTCCTGCTTGGCCCGAGTGTTCATCTAATTTGAGCACCAACATTGGAAAATCACCAATCATATCTTTTAGTAAATCAATTGAAACAGAATCGATGCCGCATTGAAAAGAAGAAAGAAAAATAATTCCATCTACTTTTTTGCTTCGCGACAAGTAAACTCCTGCGCCTAGGATGTCGGACATGCTCGTCCAGAAAGGTTTTTTGATTAAGTCTTTAAGTACCTCTTCTTTATGAAAAGTTTCTACGTATTCTTCTGTAACTACCCCAGTATCTAATGTATGTAATTTTTGTACGATACCCATATTTACATGGTCATCGTATACACTGTATAAATGTCCCAGGAGTGCGATTTTATATGAAAATTCGTCTTCGTCTAAGCCGTGGATATGTTTAGTATAGGTAATCATTGCATCATTAAACGATTGTTTGATGGAATGAGAACTTTTTTGAGCATACTTACCGATTTTTTTGCACCAACGATATATGCTTTTGGAGTCATCTAAATAGAGAGGCTCTGTAGTAATAGGAGGTAATATTGAAATGCTGTGCACCAACATCTCTGGAAGTCCGCAAAATTTTGGACATATATATTCACCATCAGAAGCCTTCATGATTCTAGGTGCTAGGATTAAATCGCATTTATCTTTTAAATAGGATACATGTCCATGAAATATTTTTATAGGTAGACATGCTTCATCTACACAAGTGCGAATACCTTCATTTAAAATATTTTTATTGGTATCAGGCGAAGTTATATAGGTGATATCTAAATTGGTTAAAAATTTTTTTATAAATGTATGGTACTTATGGTAGTAAAGACCCTTTGGTAAGCCGATAATCAAATTTATTCCTCCTTAAGATATATAAACATATTATGGTTATATATATGGATTTTTATACCTTATATTTATATTTACAGTGCTTTTGAATTTTTCAAATGAGTAACTATTATTTCTATAATAAGTAAGAATATTTAAAGAATGTGTTATAATAAAATATATATTATACTCAGATAAAATGTAATTTCAAACAAAATTCTTACAGAAATAATGGTCACTGCACACAAATATTTCTAAAAACCAAGAAACTTACGCTTCCATTGTAAAATAAAAAAAGTGTTATAGGGCATGTAGTGGCCCGCCGTAATAATTAGGTGATTTAGCTGTACCGTCATTAAAGAAAATCTTAGAATTTTCTAGCGAGGCATAGCTGCTATTATCTATATTTATATTAAAGTAATAAAGAAGATTTATGGAAGGGGATTATTATAAATGTACATGGGCAAGTATAATAGTTGGATAAATAGTGAGTACGTGGATGAGGAAACAAAAGAAGAACTAAGGATGATTATGGAAAATCCCAAAGAATTAGAAGACAGGTTTTATAAAGATCTTGAATTTGGTACAGCTGGACTTCGTGGCATTATTGGAGCTGGAAATAATCGCATGAATATCTACACAGTTGGGTTAACTACACAGGGTCTAGCGAATTACATTGTAAAATGGGGGCAACAAGGCAAGGAAAAAGGGGTAGTAATTGCTTTTGATTCTAGAAATATGTCTGAAGAGTTTGCAAAACATACAGCACTTATATTATGTGCGAATGGAATTAAAACTTATTTATTTGAATCATTGAGACCAGTGCCAGTATTGTCTTATGGGATTAGAAAATTAGGATGTTTAAGTGGGATAGTTATTACCGCCAGCCACAATCCTGCAGAGTATAATGGATATAAGGTTTATTGGAAAGAAGGGTATCAACTGACGCCTACTTTAGCAGATGATATTAGCGACGAAATCAATAAAATTTATGATTTTAAATATATCAATATTATGGATGAAAAACTCGCTTTAGAGAAAGATTTGCTACAATATGTCTCTGTAGAAATAGATGAACCATATAATTGTGAGGTTAAATCACAGTGCCTGAATCAAGAGTTAATAAAGAAAAATGGGAATGAGTTAAATATCGTATTTTCTCCTTTACACGGATCTGGAAATATCCCAGTTAGAACTGCTCTCCAATCTGTAGGATTTACAAATGTATTTGTAGTAGAAAGCCAAGAACAACCAGATGGGAATTTCCCAACGGTTAAAGTTCCTAATCCTGAAGAAGTTGCGGTATTTGATTTAGCCAAAGAGTTGGCAACTCAAAAGAATGGAGATATCATTATAGCAACTGACCCCGATGCAGATAGAGTAGGGATAGCCTATAAAAATAAAAAGGGTGATTACATAAATTTAACTGGAAACCAAATTGGTTGTATTCTTGAGTACTATATTCTAAGCCAATTAAAAGATCAAGGGAAACTACCTAAAAATGGAGTAGTAATTAAGAGTATTGTAACAACAGATTTAGCAGATAGCATCGCCGAAAGTTTTGATGTAAAGATTGAGAATACGTTAACAGGATTCAAATATATCGGAGAAAAAATAGAAGAATATGCAAATACTAAATTAAAAAAGTTTATTTTAGGATTCGAAGAAAGTTTTGGTTATTTAGTAGGTGAACATGCAAGAGACAAAGATGCAGTTGTTACTTCGCTTATTCTTTGTGAAATGGCATTATACTATAAAAAGATGAACAAAAATTTAGGGGATATACTTGAAGAAATATATACGACACATGGTTATTATATAGATCATATAGAATCAATTAAATTAGAGGGAAAAGAAGGAAATGCAAAACTTCAAAGGATTGCAAGTTTCTTTAGAAAAAATTTACCTATGGAATGGGCAGGTAAAAAAGTTATATATATAGAAGATTATCTACAAGAAAAGAGAAACATAATCGGTGAAGGAGTAGAAAATTTAGCTTTACCATCCTCTAATGTTTTAAAGATCTACTTAGAGGATAAAAGTTGGTTTTGTATTAGACCTTCTGGCACAGAACCAAAGATTAAAATATATTTTTCTATCAAAGGGGAATCTTTGCAAGAAGCGAAGGCTAATCTAGAGATGATTAAAGCAGAAGTAATGAAGAAAGCAGTAGACGCTCAGGAGTGAGAAAGTTGGAAGGGTAATCTAATGGAACCACCACCAGGGATGGACGTCTATTTATACTGTTTTGCGATTGAATGAATAACATTAAAACCTTGAGACGACATCTCAAGGTTTTTTTCATAAGAGGAAAATGCAAATAACTAGATAGAGTGCAAATTTTTCTTATTTCGTAAGTAGTAGATTATTATGGTTATACCTAAACACTTTCAAAACTTGCTATTTATACGGATGGGTATGTTGTTTGTACATAATGGGTTGTAAAAATTAAATAAATATTGTAATGTAAAAGTTATACATTATTATTTTTAGACGAAGGAAAAATGATCTTAAAATAAGAATTTCATTTGTATTGCAATATAGGATAAAAGCCTAAGTATAGATACCTTATTAAGCTGTTGATGGAAAATGTAGTAGAATAATAAAATGAGAAAATCAAACAATAGTAAGTAGTAGAAACTATCGTTAAACTATTAATTAAAAGAAGGAGAAGTGAATATGGCAGATACACGAATAAAAAAATATGCAGAAACACTAATTAATTACTCTCTAGAAGTAGAAAAGGGAAATCTAGTTGTAATACAAGGTTATGAAGTAGCATACCCTTTGATAGAGGCATGTTACCGAGAAGTTGTGAAGGTCGGAGCCCATCCCTATGTAGTGCTAAAACACGATTTAAATGAGATTTTATTAAAAGAAGGTAGCGATGAACAATTATCTTATATCTCACCCCTATCAGAACAACTAGTTAATAAGGTTGATCGGCTGCTAAACATAGGAGGTGGAAATAATACAAAGTATATGAGCAATATAGACCCAAAGAGGATATCCGCCTATAATAAAGCTCGTGGAAAGATAAGTGAAATTCAAATGAATAGGGCGGCTAAAGGCCAAATGAAGTGGAGTTTGTGCATGTATCCTACCCAATCGTCTGCTCAAGAGGCGGGAATGTCACTCCGTGAATATGAAGAATTTATTTTTGAAGCTTGTCTATTAAATGATGAGGAACCAATTGCTTCATGGAAAAAGATTAGAGATAACCAACAAACAATAGTGGATTATCTGAATGATAAGAAGCACCTGAGAATTGTAGCTGATGAAACAGACATAGAAATGAGTATTAAAAATAGGATTTGGATAAATTCTGATGGACATAATAATTTCCCCAGTGGAGAAGTGTATACTGGACCAGTTGAAGATAGCATAAACGGAACTATTCGTTTTTCATTCCCTGGAATTTATTCAGGTCAAGAAATAGAAGACATACGTCTAACATTTAAGAAGGGAAAAGTAGTAGAAGCAAAAGCTTCAAAAGGACAAAAATTGTTAGATGCACTAATTGACACAGATGAAGGCGCTAAAATGGTTGGAGAAGTAGCAATAGGTACAAACTACAATATAAAACAGTTTACAAAAAATATGCTATTTGATGAGAAAATAGGAGGTACCGTACATTTGGCCCTTGGCAAATCATATCCTCAAAGCGGAGGAAAGAACGTATCTGCTATTCATTGGGATATGTTATGTGACATGAGAAATGGAGGAGAAATCTACGCTGATGAAGAGTTGTTTTATAAAAACGGGCAGTTGATAAATAAGTGAAAAATGTAAATTAAAGTGTAAATTAAAGTGAAAAGTGGAAAGTGTAAAGTGAAAAGTGAGAAGTGGAAAGTGTAAAGTGAAAAGTGAGAAGTGGGAAGTGAGAAGTGGGAAGTGAGAAGTGGGAAGTGAGAAGTGAGAAGTGGGAAGTGGGAGGTGGGAAGTGAGAAGTGAGAAGTGAGAAGTGGAAAAAAGGAAAATGGAGTGCACAATGAAAATTTGTGATGTTTAAAGCAGAGATAAGGGATGAAATTAATTATGGTCTTAATGAGAATATAAAAATACAGAATGAAAAAGATAATATATCGTAAAAGGAAAATTGACAATCTGAATTTATATGTACAGTTACAATATCATAAATCAATGTTTGTAGGGGCCTGCATGTCTGGCCCGAAACAGACAAACACTCTCCAAAATCAATCTATAAAAGGAGTGAAATTTAAACATGTTTAATATCAATAAAACCAATACATACTTAGATGAGTTTAGTACTCATTCAAAATTAACTTATGATAAAATAGGGAGATACAAGTTTATATTCTGGTTAATTGTTATTCTTATCGCTCTTGCCATTCAGTACGTACCTATGCTGAGTTTAAGTATATTTATAGGAATAATTATTGGTATTTTTATGATTGGTACAGGAGAGGTTAGTTGGATGAATAATCTGGAATCTATGTCTACCTCACCTATGACTACCTGGTTGATGTTAGTTATGAGCACTGCATTTGTCATTTTATGCTTTTTTATTTACATTAGACTCTTTGAGAGACGGTCATTTTATACGATTGGATTAAATCAACGTAGCAAGTTTAAAAAGTATATAACAGGGGCGGCCATAGCAATCGTAATGCAGCTAGCTTACTTCTTTATTGTATTGATTTTCGGATGGGGTGAAGTCGTCTCCCAGCCTATCAATGCTACTGGGGCAATGGGTACATCTGCAATAGGATTAGTACTATTATTCTTAGTAGGATTTATGATCCAAGGGGCAAGTGAAGAAATTGTAGTTAGAGGGTGGATGATGCCTGTATTATCTGCTCATTACAAGATCCCTACAGCTATAGCTATAACTTCGGTATTCTTTGGACTTTTACATATAGGCAATCCGAATATTGAAATTTTACCAATTATCAACCTAATCCTTTACGGAGTATTTGCTGCACTATACGCCATTTGGGATGGTGGACTGTGGGGTATATTCGCTCAACACTCTATATGGAATTGGTTTATGGGCAATGTATTAGGCCTACCAGTAAGTGGCATGATTATTGGTAATGCAAGTATAATAGAAACAAAATTGACTGGTCCTATCTTTATTACAGGAGGAAGTTTCGGTCCTGAAGGTGGAGTTATCGTTACACTAATAGAGATAATCTCAATTATAGTTGTGGCAAAATTACTCATAAAAAAGCATCAGAGTAGCCAATGAAATCAAATTTATTGACTAGCATCATCATATTATTCCTATGAATACGTGAGTACAATAAAAAACCTTATGATTTTATTCATTCATAAGGTTTTTTATTGTCAGGCAGTTTTTATTCTATGATAGGAGAGAACTAAGAACTAAGAACTAAGAACAACCTTATGTGTGGCCAAATAAATTGACTCCGTAATTACTTCTGCCATTTCCATGACTAAACTCAGCCTCACTTGATGTATATTGGTACTACTAAATTTATCTATAGAATCTACAACACCTATTAATGAGTAATCACCAACTGGTGGAAGCTTTTTTCCTACGCCTTTTCCAGGATATATAGGTCCTGCTCTAAATTGAATTGTTCCTACGGATTTTGGATTTCCTAAGGAAGCATCTACGGCGATAATATTATGATTTGGGTATTTAATCTTTAAGTATTTTAAATTTTCTTTCAAATTAACGGCATGAATGGGATTATATATGGTGCCGTATACAGGATAGTTCACATTCAGATTTTTTAAATTATATCCGACTAAAGGCCCAAGACTATCTCCAATGCATCGATCAGTACCTATACATACGATAACAAAGGGAGAATTAAGGCTTTTTCTTAAGTGTATGCTTAACTCAGCGCTAGTATTGGGTTCTTTTGTATTATATATCAAAGACTCGAAACTATTTCTTTTTATACCTAACATCTCATCACCTCTATTTATGTATATAAAATAAGCAACCATAAGATTACCAAAAGATAAAAATATTTTTTAATATATAGCGATTGCCTATTCACCTTCAGGTAAAGCGCAACATTAAACTCTCAATTAAATAATTGTGTCAATCATATTTAAGGGTAGATATGAACTTCAAAGCTTATTATTGACCAAATTAGTGATTGTTAGACTGTTTACCATTAAATTTCAATTGAAAAATTAGACAGTTAATTAATGGTTAGTATTAAGCGTATGGTATAAGAATTAATACTGTTGAGTGTTGGTTTAATACTTTTATCTTAAGGTGAAAGCTAAATACTGTTTTAATAATCCAGTATTTAATTGAAACAGTGAGCATATATAGGTATAATAGTTATTACGATGAAAATTCACTGATTTAGATGTGGTTTTTTAAACTGTATGGACTCTTTTCAATCATTATTACTACGATCTGTAGTAACGCAGTTTCATAATAATCCAACACTTTTTCATCTCATTTATATCAATAGCATCTAATAATATTTCAAGTAATAAAATTTCTATAAAAGACATGATAGGGTAGGTGAGAAGATGATAGAATTTTTGAGTAACTTTCCAGATTGGCTAAAGATAGTTATTTCCGCAGCAGTTCCAGTTTTTGAATTAAGGTTTTCTATACCTTATGGGATATTACTATTAGAGATGCCGTATCTAAATACATATGTTTTATCAGTAATAGGTAGTTTGATACCCGCGCCGTTTATATTATGGTTGATTCCATCTATATTAGAATGGATGAAGAGTACAAAAACATTTGGTAGATTAGGCACATGGATTTATAATCGTGGAATGAAAAAATCTAAATCTCTAGAAAAGTATAGTTTTTGGGGATTGGTAATATTTATAGGAATACCACTACCAGGTACAGGAGTATGGACTGGTTGCTTAGCAGCGGCATTGATAGGAATGGACTTGAAAAAAGGTATTTTAGCAGCAATACTTGGTACGATGATAGCCGGTGTGGCGATGGTGTCCTTAAGTGCTATTTTTGGCGTTGCAATATTATAAAGATTATGTGATTAGTGAATTGCCTGAAATACTAGATTAAAGTAAGTTCAATCAGTTACGGGTAGGCATATAATTCTCCTACAGAGATGGAAGAGGAATCCATACCACACTTAGAACAGGCCAGTATTATTTGAATTTAAATGAGTAATTACAACTTACAACTTATAGATTGACTCTAAAATGTAGGTATGTTATGATACTTATAAAATTAAATAGAATATTTACCTTATCCAGAGTGGTGGAGGGACTAGGCCCTGAGAAACCCGGCAACCGGCATAATATGCAATCGGTGCTAATACCTACAGAATACTGAATGATGAGGGGTTAAGTTTACCGACCTCATCTGTGATGAGGTTTCTTTTTTCGTGAAGATAATGAGCCATGCGAAAACGAGTTTTCGTAGGATTCTTTCACTAAGAAAGTCAAATAGCTCGCTAATTTGACTGGAATAGTGAAAGAATCCATAAATGAAAGCGAGCTTTCATTTGGCGAATATCCGCGACCTAGGAATCGCTTGTCGATTCCTAGGTGTAGTACCTTGTTAAGGAAGTCAAATAGCTTGCTACTTTGACTGTTATAGTGAAAGCATCCGTAAATGAAAGCATGCTTTCATTTGGCGAATGTCCGCGACCTTGGAATCCCGTAGGGATAACAAGGTGTAGAGCCATATCCATAGCGAGTGAAAGGCAACATAAATGTAAATTGGAGGGATACAAATGACAAAAAAATTATTTACTTCTGAATCTGTAACAGAAGGACATCCAGATAAAATATGTGATCAAATATCTGATGCAGTATTAGATGCGATTCTTGAACAAGATCCTACTGCAAGAGTAGCTTGTGAAACTGCGATAACTACTGGATTAGTTCTTGTGATAGGTGAAATTACGACTACCTGCTATGTAGACATACCTAAGGTAGTAAGAGATACAATTAGAGGGATAGGCTATACTAGAGCAAAATATGGATTCGACTGCGATACTTGCGCCGTTATAACATCTATTGATGAGCAATCTCCAGATATCGCAATGGGTGTTAATCAGGCATTGGAAGCAAAAATAGGTGAAATGGTAGAATCTGATATTGAACATACTGGTGCTGGAGATCAAGGAATGATGTTTGGTTATGCATGTAATGAAACGCCTGAACTAATGCCATTACCAATATCATTGGCTCATAGACTCGCCAAAAGATTATCAGAGATTAGAAAAAATAAAACATTAGAGTATTTACGTCCAGATGGAAAAACACAAGTTACCGTAGAATATAAAGATGGAAAACCAGTAAGAGTAGATACTATAGTTATTTCGACACAACATGGCCCTGGAGTAGAGTTAGAAACCATAAGAGCAGATCTGATTAAGCATGTAATTGAGCCTGTAGTAGATAAAGGTTTATTAGATGATCAAACAAAAATATACATTAATCCAACAGGAAGATTTTTAATCGGTGGTCCCCAAGGAGATTCTGGATTAACAGGAAGAAAAATTATTGTAGATACCTACGGTGGATATGGTCGTCACGGAGGTGGAGCTTTCTCGGGAAAGGATCCTACTAAAGTAGACCGTTCAGCAGCATATGCAGCAAGACACGTAGCAAAAAATATAGTAGCTGCAGGGCTAGCTGATAAATGTGAAGTAGCATTAGCTTATGCAATAGGTGTGGCTAAGCCAGTATCTGTTTATGTAGAAACATTTGGAACAGGAAAAATAAGTGAAGACAAGATTATAGAACTTATTGACAAAAACTTTGACTTAAGACCAGCAGCGATTATTCGAGATTTAGACCTAAGAAGACCAATCTTTAATAAGACAGCCGCCTATGGACACTTTGGCAGAACAGATGTAAATTTTACTTGGGAGAGAACAGATAAAGCAGAAATTCTTAAACTAGCTTTAAGCTAATTTACTGTACCCCTTTTATCGGGGAAAGATTTTCGCATTTACTAAGAACTAAAAAGCAGCTAGAAAATTCTAGCTGCTTTTTTTTACCCTATGGAAAATACTAATTCTGCTTGTGCTGCTATTACGTCACCTACAAGTGCCGTTGCAGTACCAAAGCCGACACTTCCTCTACTTCTAGTTATTTCCGTTTTAAGTGTTAATGTATCTCCAGGTATTACTTTTCTTTTAAATTTAGCGCTTTTAATACCACCAAAATATGCCGTTTTACCTTTGTTTTCTTCTAGACTAAGTAAGGCAACTGCACCTACTTGTGCTAAAGCTTCGATAATTAATACGCCAGGCATAACATGTTCCCCAGGAAAATGACCTTGGAAAAAGTACTCATTTGCAGTTACGTTTTTTAACCCAATTGCCATAATCCCAGGTTCCAACTCAAGTATTTGATCCACTAAGAGCATTGGATATCTATGAGGAATGATTTCTTGTATTTGATTGCTATTTAGTAACATATAGGACACCTCTTTCAGCTGTTAGAAAGTTGGAAAGTGGAAAGTCGGAACTTTCTAGTGTATTACGTGGTACTGAATAAAAGTTCCAACTTTCCAACTTTTTGCTTTCCAACTAAATAAACCCAAGTGTTGTCGTAAGTCGTAAGAGCTTACGCTTGAAACCTCTTGAAAACGATAGTCGCGTTATGCCCGCCAAAACCTAGAGAATTGGACATGGCTACGTTAACTTCTGCTTTTCTTGCTTCATTTGGTACGTAGTCTAAATCACAATCTGCATCAGGAGTGCTATAGCCTATAGTGGGAGGCATGATTCCTTCTTGAATAGATTTTATGCATACAATAGCTTCTACAGCTCCAGAAGCGCCTAGTAAATGACCGATCATGGACTTTGTAGAGCTTACTGGTGGAACTATGTGATTGTCTGTTTTAAATAGTGATTTTATAGCTAGTGATTCATTTAAATCATTGTAATAAGTACTTGTACCGTGTGCATTGATGTAGGAAACGTCTTCTGTGTTTAACTTTGCATCTTTTAATGCGTTTTTCATTGCACGCATGCCGCCTTCTCCTTCTGGAGCAGGTGATGTAATATGATGTGCATCGCAGGTAGAGGCATAACCAACTATTTCTGCATAGATAGTTGCACCTCTTTTTTGTGCATTTTCTAAAGATTCTAGAACCAAAATTCCAGCACCTTCACCCATAACAAATCCATCACGCTCTTTGTCAAATGGTCTAGACGCTTTTAATGGATCGTCAGATGTACTCAGTGCTTTCATGGACATAAATCCTGCTATGCCAATTTCATTAATGGAAGCTTCCGTGCCCCCTGTAATGGCAATATCAATCTCTCCATGTCTAATTTTATGAAAGGCTTCACCAATGGCATTAGTGCCAGAAGCACAAGCTGTGACTACACATAGACAAGGGCCTTTTGCTTCTAAAGCGATGGCAATATTTCCTGCTGCCATATTGGCGATCATCATTGGGATAAAGTAGGGAGATACCCTGTCATATCCTTTTGAAATCGCTTTTGTAGTTTGTTCTTGAAAAGTTTGAATACCACCAATACCACTACTGACGATTACGCCAATTCTTTCTCTATCGATTTCATAATCGCCTAGTTTTGCATCTTCATAAGCTTGATGAGCTGCATATAGTGCAAATTGTGAATATTTATCTAATCTTTTTAATTCTTTTTTATGAGTATACTTTTCTGGATGAAATTCTTTTACTTCAGCAGCACATGTTACTTCGAAATTCTCTGTATTAAAACCAGAGATTTTGTCAATTCCACATTTCCCTGCAACTATATTGTCCCAAAATTCAGACACTTCTGAACCTAAGGGATTTATTGTTCCCATTCCTGTAACTACTACTCTGTTCATATAAAGCCTCCTATACCACCATTCCACCATCTACGTTGATGACTTGACCTGTTATATAGCCAGCATCATCAGATGATAAAAAAGCTACCAAATTTGACACATCTTCAGCAGTTCCAAATGTATTCATTGGAATATTTACCTTAATGGCGTCTTTTTGTTCTTCAGTAAGTTTATTTGTCATATCAGAAATAATGAATCCTGGAGCTACAGCATTTACTGTTATATTTCTCGTGGCTAATTCTTTTGCTACTGATTTCGTTAAACCAATAACCCCTGCTTTAGAAGCGGCATAATTTGCCTGACCAGGATTTCCGATTTGACCGATTACTGAGGCAACATTAATGATTCTACCCTTTTTTTTCTTAAGCATATATTTTGATGCGTGTTTTATGCAATTAAAACATCCTTTGAGATTTGTATCTATTACTTGGTCAAAATCTTCTTCACTCATGCGTAAAAGTAAATTATCACGGGTAATTCCTGCATTGTTTACCAATATATCAATGGCACCAAACGTGTTAACTGTTGTGTCGATAATATGTTTAGATTGATTAAAATCACTAACATTTCCTTGAACTGCTAAGGCTTCTACTCCACTTTGCTTAAGTTCTTCTACTAATACATTGGCAGGTACAGCATTTGAATTATAATTAATTACTATATTACAACCTAAGCTACTTAGTTTTTTGGCAATTTCTCTACCAATTCCTCCAGAGCCTCCTGTAATTAGGGCAGTTTTTCCTGTAAGCATTGTTAACCTCCTAGTATATTCATGGTATTTTCTAAGGATTTTATATCTTCAACATTAAGAATCTTCATGGTTCGATCGATTCTCTTTACAAAACCACTAAGAACTTTGCCTGGACCTATTTCTACAAAATGTGTGATACCTTCTTTTATCATAAATTTGATACTGCTTTCCCATTGCACAGGAGAGATTACTTGATTGACGAGTAAATCTTTAAGGGAGGATAGATCCTCGTAAGGTCTAGCTGTGACATTGGAAAGTACAGGAACACTCCACTTCTGTAACTGAAGATCTCTCATATAAATATCTAATTTTTGAGCAGCATCTTTTAATAGGGAGGTATGAAAAGGGCCACTGACATTTAGCTTGATTACTTTTTTAGCCCCATTGGCTTCAAATAGTTTACAGGCGTAGTCAACAGCTACAGTTTCTCCACCTATGACAACTTGACCACTATAGTTATAATTAGCTGGTTGTACAATTCCCATATGGCTAGCTTCTAGACAAATTTCGTCTACAGTGCTATTATCAAGACCCATAATTGCGGCCATAGCCCCTTGACCATTTGGAACAGCTTCTTCCATAAAAGTACCCCTATTATATACCAATCTCGTTGCAGTTTCTAAATCTAAAATATGAGAAGCTACTAAAGCAGAGTATTCTCCAAGACTTAACCCAGCGCAGTATGTGGGACAAATTTTTTTACTCTCAAGTACTCTTAGTGCAGCTATGCTCGTGGTGAGAATGGCTGGTTGAGTATATCTAGTTTGATTGATGTAATTGTTAGGGTCTTCAAAACATAACTCACTAATGTTAAAGGGAAGTGAAGCATCGGCAAGATCATATACTTGCCTAGCTTCATCAAAATTGTCATATAGTTCTTTTCCCATCCCTTTATACTGAGCACCTTGACCTGGGAACAAAAAAGCTATATTTTTCATAGATTCACTTACTCTACTTTGCTTTCGATGTATTCAATAATATCTTTTACAGTAAGAAGTTTTTCTGTATCCTCTTCAGGAATTTTAATATCAAATTCATCTTCAAAAGCCATTACAACTTCTACTACTGCTAGAGAATCAGCGCCTAAATCATCTTGAAGATGAGATCCCAATTTAATTTCGCTTAATTCTACTCCTAATTCTTCTGCTAATATGTCCATTACTTTTTCTTTAACCATTAGTAAAACCTCCATTTAATTTTAATTTATATGTTAATATTCAAATAAAATTGATCCCCATGTTAAACCACCACCAAATCCTACTAAAATCACTTTATCTCCTGTAACTAGAGTGCCACTAGAATATAAGTCATCTAAAGCCATACCTATGCTTGCAGCAGAAGTATTCCCATAAAATTCAAGGTTCATGTAAAATTTCTCTAAAGGAATCTTCATTAACTTAGAAACTTTTGAAATAATTCTTTTATTTGCCTGGTGGGGGACGATATATTTTATATCTTCTATAGCTATCTTTGATTTTTCCAAAATATGATCTATAGAATCTTTAATTGCATAGGTTGCAAATTTGAATATCTCACTACCATTCATTTGTAAATAATAATTTTCTGTTTCTTCTTCACTTGAAGTGAAGGGACTCTTTAAAGACAAGGCTGGTATTGTTAAGTGCAAGGAGTCATCTCCTGAGGAATTTGTGTAATCTGCAAGGATTCCCTTTTCTCCTCTTTCAAGGATTAAGGCACCAGCACCATCACCAAATAACACACAAGTGGCTCGATCCTTCCAGTCTAGTACCTTTGAAAACGTTTCTGCACCTACAACTAGAGCTCTTCTAACGGAGCCTGATGCTATGAATTTATCAGCAATTTGGATTGCGTAAATTAAGCCGGTACATGCTGCGTTAATATCAAAAGAAGTTACGTGATTTTGATTTAGTCCCAATCTGCTTTGCAATAGAGAAGCCGTAGAGGGAATAAAGTAGTCAGGCGTCACTGTAGCAACAATAATTAAGTCGATGGTATCTACGTCTATATTATTCTTTTGTATTGCATCCAGGGATGCTTTATATGTCAAATCCAGAGTGGATTCATTTTGTGAGATTCTTCTTTCTCTAATACCAGTTCTACTATATATCCAATCATCATTAGTGTCGATCATTTTTTCTAAATCTGAGTTGGATACAACTAGCTGAGGAGAGTATTTTCCTGTAGAAATAATTTTTGATCTATTCAAATTATTCTCCTTTCAAGCTCAAGGTTATACGCCTATGGTTCTAAATTTGTTGTATCTTTTTTTCAAGATGTTCTTTAAAGGTGTTGCCTTTAGCGTTTTTACAGATTGAATGAGACTAATTTGTAAAAAATTCATCGCTCTATCAGCATTTTTTTCTATATCTGATTCTTCTGGAATAATTTTATCTATTATATTTAACTCTAATAGGTCATAAGAAGTCAACTTCATCAATTCTGCAGCTGTTTTAGCTTTTGAACTATCTTTCCAAAGGATTGAAGCAAACCCTTCTGGGGATAAGATTGAGTACATTGAGTATTCCATCATCCATATCTCATCAGCGATTGTTAAGGCTAGAGCACCACCGCTACCTCCTTCACCTATGACTATAGAAATTATAGGTGTTTGTAGATTAGACAATTCAAAAAGATTAGATGCAATTGCATGTCCTTGTCCTCTTTCTTCGGCGCCTATTCCACAAGCCGCTCCAGGAGTATCAATAAAGCAAATAATAGGGCGTTTAAATTTTTCAGCTTGTTTCATCAAACGTAAAGCTTTTCTGTATCCTTCAGGATTTGGCATTCCAAAATTTCTTTCAATATTTTCTTCAATATTTCTGCCTTTTTGTTGACCTATTACAGTTACAGGAATACCATCTAAGAGGGCAATCCCACCTATAATCGCTTTATCGTCTCTAAAGCTTCTATCTCCGTGAAGTTCAACAAAATTTGTAAAGATACTGTTGATATAATCAAGTGAAGTTGGTCTGTTCACACTTCTTGCCTTATTCACGTGGGCCCATACATCGTAGGTTGAATGGGTATCACCTTTCAATTCTTTTTTATTCATTTATCGCACCCCTCATGGATAACAAGAATGTTATGTAGAATTTCTTTCATTTTCTTTCTTGGCACGACGGAGTCCACAAATCCATGATCTTGTAAGAACTCTGAACTTTGAAATCCCTCTGGAAGTTCTTGTCTTATGGTTTGCTTGATTACTCGAGGTCCTGCAAATCCAATTAAAGCTCGCGGCTCAGCAAGTATGATATCCCCAAGCATGGCAAAGCTTGCAGTTACCCCTCCAGTAGTAGGATGAGTAAGCACACTAATATATAATAAGCCTCGATCGTGATGCTTTTTTAGTACACTACTAACTTTAGCCATTTGCATAAGAGAGAATATGCCTTCTTGCATTCTAGCACCACCAGATGTAGAAAAAATGATTAGAGGAAATCTGTTTTTTATGGATTTTTCTACAGCTTGGGTTATTTTTTCACCCACTATAGTACCCATACTTCCCATGAAAAAATAACTATCCATAGCAGCAATGACACATTTTTTCCCATTAATCTCACCATATCCCGTCACAACAGCTTCACGAATATTTGTTTCATTCATGACTTTATTTAGTTTCTCGTTGTACTTTGGAAACTTTAATATGTTTTTCGTTTTCATGAGTTTATTAAATTCCCGAAAAGTATCAGGGTCAAGAGTGTAAGCTAGTCTTTGCATAGCAGTTAGACGAAAATGGAAATCACATTTTGGGCAAATGTGATTTTGGTTATTTAAGTCTTCATAGTATATTAAACTAGAACAGTCTTCACATTTTGTATACAAGTTATCGGGAATCGTCTTCCCCTCTTTGTCATTTACTTTAAATTTTTTATTTTTATTTAAAAAACTAACCATATAATCACCTATCTTATAATAATTTTATCTAAGAACTTTGTGTTAATATTTCCATCTAAAAAGTCTTGATGTTCAACTATCTTTTGTAACAGGGATATATTTGTCTTAATACCTTCAATAGTTACTTCACTAAGAGCCATCTTCATTTTGCCAATAGCTTCACTTCTATCATCACCCCAAGTAATTAGCTTACAAATCATAGAATCATAGTATAGAGGGATTCTATAGTTTTGGTAGATGTGTGAATCAATCCTAACACCCTTACCTCCAGGCAGATGTAAATCTTTAATTAATCCAGCACATGGAGTAAAATTATTGTCAGGGTCTTCTGCGTTGATTCTACATTCAATAGCGTGAGCTTGTATTTTTATATCCTTTTGTTGAAAAGGTAGTATTTGACCTTCAGCAATTTTTATCTGATATTTGATTAAGTCAATACCAGTAATCATCTCAGTTATAGGATGTTCTACTTGGATTCTAGTATTCATTTCCATGAAATAAAAATTCTTATTTTCATCCAATAAGAATTCAATAGTCCCTGCATTTACATAACCGATGGCTGTCGCTGCTCGAACGGCTGTTTGACCCATTTTCATTCGAAGTTCATCATCAATACATGAAGCTGGTGCTTCTTCTAGTACTTTCTGATTATTCCTTTGAATAGAACACTCTCGATCATTTAAATGTACTACATTTCCGTGCTTATCAGCTAGAATTTGGAATTCTATATGCCGAGAAGTAGTGATGTATTTTTCGATATAAATAGAAGCATCACCAAAAGCATTAGCAGCTTCTGCTCTAGCCTGATTTATGAATTTTTCCATCTCATCAGAGCTATTAATGACCCGCATTCCTTTTCCACCACCACCTAGTGAGGCCTTTACAATTACCGGAAACCCTATAACTTCCGCTATTTCATTTGCTTCTTCCACAGTTTCTACTAAACCGTCTGAGCCTGGGATTACAGGTACATTGTTTGCTTGCATAATTTCTCTTGCAGTAGATTTATTTCCCATCGTCTTAATAGAATTCGTTGAAGGACCGATAAAGATAATGTTGCATTCATCACACATCTGAGCAAATTTACTATTTTCCGAAAGAAATCCATAACCAGGGTGGACTGCGTCAACTGCTAAAGAAACAGCTGCACTCATGATCCGCTCTAAGTTCAAATAGCTATCTTTAACTGCTCCAGGACCAACACAAATAGAGTGATCGGCTAGAGCGACATGGAGACTCTCTTTATCAGCCGTAGAATATATACTGATAGTTTCTATTCCTAGCTCTTTGCAGGCTCTAATGATTCGTACGGCGATTTCACCTCTGTTGGCAATGAGGATTCTTTTAATTTGTGTCATAGTTATTCTTCTCCTATAACGATGAGTTCTTGATCGTATTCTATTACTTCTAAATTAGAAGTATATATCTTTTTTACTATACCGCTACAAGGACTTTTTATCTCGTTGAAAATCTTCATTGCCTCGATGATACAGACAACATCACCTGCTTTGACTTTTTGACCAACGCTTAGAAAGGGGGGGATATCTGGAGAAGAAGATTCATAGTAAATTCCTACTAAAGGTGATTTAATGATTACGTCGCTGTCATTTATGGAATTTTCTACGAATTCGTTACAAATCACATCAGCGGTAGTGTTATCAATTACTGCAGTAGCAATTGGGGCAGTCGATTCGTGAATAAAAGTATTGGTTTTATTCTTTGAAAGATGCAATTGAAATTTATCTTCTGTTATATTCAATTCATTTATACTCGTCGCATTTAGCTTATCGATTAATTTAATAATATCACTAATGTTCAAATTTGGGAACCTCCTACGGTTATGCAAAACGCTATTTGCATTAAATCCTTTGACAATCAAAGTATAATTGAAATATAATACAAATATTAATGATTGTCAACAAAAAAAGTACGCTGGGAGGCATATGCAATGATAATTAAGCCTGTAATTAAAAATAACATTTGCATTCGGGTACATCCTATAGGTTGTAAGGAAAATGTAAAAAGACAAATAGAATATGTAGAGAGTCAAGGAAGCTTCAAGGGACCCCAAAATGTACTCATCATTGGAGGTTCTTCGGGATATGGTTTGGCAAGCAGGGTAAGTTTAGGCTTTGGATGTCGTGCTAATACCATTAATGTTTCCTTTGAAATAGAACCCAAAAAAAATAAAACTGGAACTGCAGGTTGGTGGAATAATATTTTCTTTCAACAATTTGCAAAAGAGGCAGGATTAAACTACAAAGACTTTATTGGGGATGCATTTTCAATGGAGATGAAAAAAGAAGTTATGTCATATATAAGGAAAGAATATGGCAAGATTGATCTTCTTATTTACTCATTGGCATCTAATCGGCGAACTGATCCATTCACAGGGGAAACCTACATATCAACATTGAAGAGCGTAGGTAAAGAAGTAGAAGGTTTCAGTATAGATATAAATAATGAATCATTAAAATCAGAGAAAATGGAATGTGCTACCCCAGAGGAAATTCAAAATACGATTAAGGTTATGGGCGGCGAAGACTGGAAGCTTTGGATTGATATGCTTATGGAAGAGGATCTGTTGAATGAAGGATTTAAGACAGTAGCATATACTTACTTAGGATCTCCTGCCACTTATGATATTTACCATGAAGGAACTATAGGTATGGCGAAAGATCATTTAGATGAAACAGCTGGGAAAATGGATCCTATAATTAAAGAGAAGTATAATGGAGAGGCTTTGATTTCTGCGAGTAAAGCTATAGTAACTAAGGCAAGTGTTTATATACCTATATTCCCAGTATATGGTGCAATACTTTATAAGTTAATGAAAGAAGCAGGTACCCACGAGGGCGAGATTGAACAAAAATATAGATTGTTCAAAGATATGATTTATGGCGAAAATCGAATTGTAGATGATGTTAAAAGATTACGTCCAGATCACTTAGAACAAGATGTTGTACTTCAGGCAAAGGTAAAAGAAAGATTAGATAAGATAAATAACGATAATCTTCACGAATTATCAGATGTGAAAGGTTTTATTAATGATTTTATGAAAATTAATGGATTTAATTTTGATACAGTAGATTATGGACAAGATGTGGATATGGATGAATTGAGTAATATAGAACTTATATGATAATTAATAATATTTCTGCTTTCTAACTAAATAGAGCTATAACAATAAGGTAGGGTACATTTTAGGGTATCCCACCTTTTTTTGTTTTATAGGTGTAATCATTTTCTATCCAACTATCCAACTGTCCAACTGTCCAACTATATATGATATACTAGTATAAATGTAGTTAACCGTTAAGAAATGTGAGGTTTTATTTGTATGGAAATTATAGTTGGATATGTGGATAGAATCATATTTTATAATAAAGACAATCATTACACTGTTATGGATATGGAGTGTAATAAAAAGCTAGTTACGGTGGTAGGGGAATTTCCTTTTTTAAAGAAGGGGGAATATTTGAGCGTAACAGGACAGTGGACTGAGCATGCATCTTTTGGCAATCAATTAAAAGCAAGTAGCTTTGAAATAACAGCGCCAACTACATTACAAGGACTGGAGCGATATTTAAGTTCTGGAATTATTAATGGAATTGGAGAGAAAAAAGCAAAAATGCTTATAGAACATTTTGGAGACCAGGTGGTAGAGATAATAAGGCATAGTCCTACAAGGTTAACGGAGATTCAAGGTATAGGCGAAAAGACTGCACATAGTATATCCGAGTCGTTTAATGAAAATAGAGAAGTCATGGAAAGTATAGTGTACTTAAGTAAATTTGGAGTTTCTTCCACTTATGCAATGAGAATTTACAAGGCGTATAAAGATAATACCATATCTATAATTCAGGAGAATCCTTACAGGATTATGACCGATGTACCTGGAATGGGCTTTAAATCAGCGGATTCTATTGCAATGAGTGTAGGTATTGAAAGAGATTCACCTTTTAGAATTATGGCTGGGATCAAACACGCACTAGAAGCTTGTTATCGGGAAGGACATACATTTCTCACTGAAGAAAAATTAATAGAAAGTGCTGCTTTTTTTCTTATGGTAGGTGTGGAAGTGGTAGAATACCATCTTCAAGAATTGATATTACAAGGAGAAGTTAAATTACAAGTCGTTGATGAAGTGAGAGTTTATTACTCTATGCCATTATTTAAGGCCGAGGAAAATGTGGCAAATACTATCGTGGGACTAAGTAACTTTGCATATGAGAAAGAAAGAATTGATATTGATAATATTATTTGTAAATTTCAAGAGGAAAATAGCATAGAATTAGATCCTATTCAAATAGAGGCGATAAAAGCTGCTGTCCAAAATGGTGTAATCATTATAACTGGTGGTCCAGGAACAGGTAAAACCACGATTATTAATTGTATTTTAGATATATTTAAACGACTTAATTATGAAGTGGCTTTGGCGGCACCTACTGGAAGAGCTGTTAAACGGATGAGTGAGGCTACAGGAGAGAGCGCAACTACTATTCACAGATTATTAGAATACGGATTTGCCATGGGTGAAGGGAATCAAAGTTTTGAGAAAAATGAAGAAAACCCTCTAGAATTTGATGTGCTTATTATTGATGAAGCATCAATGATAGATATTGTCTTAATGAATAGCTTGCTAAAAGCAGTTCATTTAGGTACTAGAATCGTATTTGTTGGTGATATCAATCAATTGCCTTCGGTAGGACCAGGTAATGTGTTAAAAGATCTAATAGACAGCAAACTCCTACAAGTCGTGAAATTAAATAAAATATTTAGACAAGCACAAGAGAGCATGATTGTAGTTAATGCCCATAGAATTAATGATGGACAATTGCCTATTTTAAATGAAAAAGATAAAGACTTTTTCTTCATTGATTCATTTACAGGTGATAGGATTAAAAGAAAGATAATTGAGCTATGTACCCAGAGATTAACCCAATACAACTTTATGGAGGACATACAAATTATTACTCCTGTGAAAAAAGGTTCTGCCGGTGTATATGAACTAAATAGTGCATTACAAAACAGTGTAAACCCACCAACTCCAGAAAAAGCTGAAAAGACAATGGCTTCTAGTGTATTCCGAGAAGGCGATAAAATTATGCAAATAAAGAATAATTACCAAAAAGAATGGGATTCTTTAGAAGGTGGAGAAAAGGGTAAAGGTATCTTTAATGGAGATATTGGAGTTATTGAGAGAATTAATACAGAGGGTAAAAAGATCACTGTCATATTCGATTACGACAAACGAGTAATATATGATTTTGATGAATTAGATGAAATTATGCACTCTTATGCCATTACTGTGCATAAAAGCCAAGGAAGTGAATTTCCAGTGGTAATTATGCCTATATTTAGAGGACCCAGTATCCTCTTAAATAGGAATTTGTTTTATACAGCTGTGACTAGGGCAAAGGATATGGTGATCCTAGTAGGGCATAAGCAATATTTACAAGCGATGATTCAAAATTCAAATAGTATAAAGAGAAATACGGGACTCAGACAGAGGATAGAAAACAGTGTATTTATAGACATAGACCATGTTGATTGATCAAATTCTTGATTTGATTTTCATACCAAATGGTAGATGTCCCATTTGTTATCGTGTGATATTTTTTTCTGATCGTTTTATTTGTCATGAGTGTGAAAATAAATTAGAAATAATACTAGGGAAAAAGTGCAAAAATTGCGGCAAAGAAATTAGAGAAGATATAAACTATTGTAGTGATTGTATTACCCATAACTACCACTATGAAAAAGGATTTTCATTGTACAATTACGAGGGCTCAATGAAAACAATCATTCATAAGATCAAATTTTCGAATTGTCCGGAACTAGGAGAATTTATGGGCAACCATTTAGGGGAGAGCTTAAAGAACTGTACTTGGTTTAAGGACGTAGAATTAATGATTCCCGTACCATTACATGAAAATCGCTTAAAATTTAGAGGATATAATCAAAGCGAAAGTATTTCCTGGGGAATATTAGCATATTTTAGCGAATGCAATTCACAAATAGAAATCAAACTAAAAAATCAATTACTAATAAGAAAAAAAGATACAGCCCACCAATTGGAGCTGAACAAGGATGAAAGATTCAAAAACGTAAAAAATGCATTTCAAGTAATAAGCAAGGAACAAATAAAAGACAGAGTAATCCTCCTAATCGATGATGTATACACCACAGGTGCTACTATTGAGGGTTGTAGTGCAGAATTAATGAAAAATGGAGCAAAGAAGGTCTACTTTGCTGTCTTGGCTAGTGGGAGAACTAGAAAAGTGTAAAGTTAAAAGTGTAAAGTTAAAAGTGTAAAGTTAAGAATTAGAAAAGCAAATGCAGGATTTGAAATGCAAAAAAAACGAAATAAGGGGTCGTGGACCCCAAAAATAATTTTACATTTTACACTTTACATTTATCATTTAGGGAGGACTTCCTAAAACTCTCCTAATTGTTTCACTTCTGTATCTAACTTTATACCGTAGTTTTCGTATACCACCGTTTGTACGTGATGAATGAGGTTGATTACGTCACTGGCAGTGGCATTGTCTTTGTTAATGACAAAGCCACAGTGTTTGTCAGAAACTTGAGCACCACCTAATTGGTATCCTCTTAAGTTTGAGTCTTCTATAAGTTTTCCGGCATAATGTCCTTCAGGTCGTTTAAAGGTGCTGCCTGCACTTGGCCATTCTAATGGCTGTTTGCTTTTTCGTTTATAGTCTAAATCATCCATTCTTGCTTTAATTTCATCATATGGACACGGCGTTAGCTTTATCTTCGAAGATAAAACGATCAAATCTTGCTTTTCTATAGCGCTAGTTCGATATCCTAACTGAAGATCGCCATTTACTATTTCGAAAATATGTCCCTTCTTATCAATTACGTGTGCACTTATTAGTATATCTTTCATTTCACCGCCATAAGCACCAGCATTCATTGTGATCGCGCCACCTAATGTACCAGGGATCCCTGAAGCAAACTCTAATCCGCTTAAGTTGTTATTTAAAGCTACCTTAGACAAAGTGCTTAGTAAAATGCCGGATTCTGCATTTATTATGTTACCTTCTATATTGATATCCTTGAAATTATCATAAACTTTAATGACTACACCTCTAAAACCATTGTCAGATACCAATAGATTTGATCCATTGCCCATTATGTAAAAAGGAATATCTTCAAGGGTTAAAAGGAGTAAAATTTCTCTAATCTGTTGTTCTGTTTTAGGTGTTAATAACAAATCTACAGGCCCACCCACTTTAAATGATGTGTGGTTTTTCATGGGTTCATCTATAAATAAAGAATTTCTATCTAGTATAGTTTCTAATTTCGAGATTACATATTTAAACATATTTGCCCTCCAATGACAAGTTGAACTTGTTTATAAAAATTTATCACTTAATTGTGTATTATACAAACTAAACAACTATTTATCAAGTTTACTTTTCAATTTTTATCATATTTGTGGTAGTTTGTTGAATATTGTATAATGTTTGCGTTGAGGGCTGATTTTTTTCAAACATATTTTTTAATTCTTTATTTATCGTATCATTAATGAGTTTACGATCCAAATAAAAAGGCAATATATAGAGGGAATCTGAATCGTTTAAGTTGTTTAAATGACTATAGGTTTTAAAGTCATAAGGATAGCCTTCTACTGCAGGCAATCTTCCCAGGGTCTCTACACTCTTTTGAGATTCTTCACTTAATAAAAACTTCATAAAATCATAAATTGCCCGCTCTTTGTCTTTGTTATGTGGTTCCATTATAGCGTAACTTCCCACATTTTCAGCAAAATAAACGGGAATACCTGTTTTTCCTTTTGGATAAGGTAAAACAATGAATTCAAAACCTTTACCTTGATTAACCTTTCGTATTACACTATTTACATCAGTCAAACTACCTGCTAAAATTGCTGTTTTCTTGTTCAAAAAATCATTCATTACTTGAGTTTTAGACCTGGTGCCATAATCTTCTGGTAGGTTTTTAATTTGATTTTCTATTGTATTTAACTTTTGAAGACCTGTTAATACGTCAGGTTTATAAAAATCTACACTTTTACTTGTATCACTAGAAAAGACGTTTCCACCGTCACTCAGGAGATAAGGCATGTAAGAATAGCTTCCTTCATCAATATAAAAATCATAAGGAATAATTTCATTTTTACTATCTTTTTCATTAATTGTTTTTAGTAAAGCAAGAAAATTATCAAAAGTTAAATCAGTGGGAACCTTAACACCTAGGGAACTAAGAATATCTTTGTTTATTATGAACACATTGACAGAGTAGTAAACAGGAATTCCCCATATTTTTTCGTCTTTATATACCGTGCCAATTAATTCATCTTTGATGGTAATGAGGCTATCATCCTCATCTAAAAAGTTTACAGGAGTCACATGATCTAAAGGCAGTATTTCATTGTCGATGGTTAAAGGCATAATATCTGGGTAATGATCACTCAAAGCAGACTTAAATGCAATTTCCTTGTTATCATTGTAATGCAATTCTCTTAGTTCAATATGTACTTTTGGATTAATACTATGATATGCCTGTATTCTACCCTTAATCCATCCAAATTCGCTGCCATTGACAGTGAGCCTAGGAATATCCCACATACTTATTACTCCTGACCATTCACTTTCAGAGGTCTCTGTTAAATATTTTTTTGTAAATATATTATTTAAATAGAAGGGAGCCGTTAATACATAAGTTAGAATAACACCATAGCAGATAACCCTTAGAATTTTTTTTAACATAATAACCTCCTTATTCTATATAATAATTTATTCGTGAAAGAGAAAACTATGCTAGAGAATTCGTAATTAGTATACAAGGAAGATAAGACAGTTAAGATTTTGTAGGGGTCTATATTCGCAAATTCTATATTAATATGATGGTCAAGTAATAATATCAACTTTTAAGTAAATATTATATAATATCGGGAGAGCGATGAATAATGAATAATTAAATGAACAATAAAGTACTAAAGTTAAAAGTTAAAAGTTAAAAAAGTTAAAAGTTAAAAGCCAAAAGCCAAAAGCCAAAAGCCAAAAGCCAAAAGCCAAAAGCCAAAAGCCAAAAGCCAAAAGCCAAAAGCCAAAAGCC
>MCHG01000104.1_pt1 | contig 50730 bp, 43 predicted proteins | sample 787351 | NCBI WGS metagenome assembly MCHG01 (sample SAMN05430296, study PRJNA330682) | permafrost metagenome | biome: Cold desert; feature: permafrost; material: soil; isolation source: enrichment culture inoculated with soil incubated with H2/CO2 at 20 degrees... ... | reverse complement strand
AAAAATACCCGATATCATCAGCAAAACCAATGAGTTCGGGTTATATCAATATAAAATTAGCTGCAGAACCGTGGAGTATTTCCATTGGTCTATTGACAGAATATGAAATATATATTAATATCTTTAAATAATAGAGTAGTATTATATTTCAAAAAATATGATACTATAGTAATACATAATTAAATAAAATGAGAGACTATGAAGAGAAGAGTATGCATAGTATAAATGCCATAGAGAGCCAGTTGAATCAAAGTTTTAAAAAAAACATTTGATTTTGGTGAGAGACTGGTGCACGAATATGCTGAAGAACATCTCGGAGTCTATAACCGAAAAGTATTTGTTTGATAAACAAATACGCAGTAGGCCTATACGGATCAACCGTTATATTGATGATTTAAAGTTGGCAATTTGTTTGAGTAGCATGGCTTATCAGATGATTGCAATTAGGGTGGTACCGCGTAAGAGCAGCCTTTCGTCCCTTCATGAGGATGAAAGGCTTTTTTTTATTCCCAAAAATATAAAATAGGAGGACTAAGATTATGGAAAACTTGTATTTAAAGAGTATATTTAGAGAAACGGAAAAGTATCTGAATACAAAAATAAAGGTTTATGGATGGGTGAAGACTGCTAGAGTCTCAAAGACCTTTGGCTTTATTGAACTCAACGACGGATCTTTTTTTAAAAACTTACAGGTAGTATTTGAGGAGAGCATGGAAAACTTCAAAGATGTTTCGAAGGTTACCGTTGGATCCTCTATATGTGTAGAAGGTACACTTGTAGAGTCACCAGGTGCAAAGCAGCCTTTTGAATTGAAAGCAGAAAAAGTTGAGATACTAGGTAGCTGCCCAAGTGATTATCCTCTTCAAAAGAAAAGTCATAGCTTTGAATTTTTAAGATCAATCGCTCATCTAAGACCAAGGACCAACACCTTTTCAGCAGTATTTAGAGTAAGATCAGTCATTGCATTTGCTATACATAAATTCTTTCAAGAAAAAGGCTTTGTATATGTTCATACACCAATTATAACTGGCAGTGATGCGGAGGGCGCAGGAGAGATGTTTCAAGTAACAACCCTTGATTTGGAGAAAACTCCAAAAGATGAAAAGGGCAAAACAGATTTTAAAAAAGATTTCTTTGGAAAAGCTACAAACCTTACTGTTAGTGGACAATTAGCTGTAGAAACACATTGTATGGCTTTTAGAAACGTTTATACATTTGGACCAACATTTAGAGCAGAGAATTCAAATACTGCAAGACACGCAGCAGAGTTTTGGATGATTGAACCTGAGATAGCTTTTGCAGACATCAATGATAACATGGAATTAGCCGAAGAAATGGTTAAATACATCATCAACTATTGCTTGGAAAATTGCCCGGAAGAAATGGAGTTCTTCAACAAGTTTATAGATACTACTTTACTAGAAAGACTAAACAATGTAGTAAGCTCAGACTTTGGTAAAGTAACTTATACAGAAGCAGTTGAACTTTTGCAAAAGTCAGGTGAAAACTTCACTTTCCCAGTTGAATGGGGGATAGATCTACAAACAGAGCATGAAAGATATATTACGGAAAAGATTTTCAAAAAACCTGTATTTGTAGTGAACTATCCTAAAGATATAAAAGCCTTCTATATGAGGCTGAATGAAGATGGGAAAACAGTAGCAGCTATGGACCTTTTGGTTCCTGGAGTAGGAGAGATAATAGGAGGCAGCCAAAGAGAAGAAAGATTAGAAAACCTTGAGCAAAGAATGGAAGCCATGGGACTAAACAAGGAAGATTATTGGTGGTACTTAGATACAAGAAAATATGGCTGTGCCATTCATTCTGGTTATGGCTTAGGCTTTGAAAGAATAATCATGTACGTAACAGGAATGGCAAACATAAGAGATGTAATATCTTTCCCGAGAACAGTAGGCACAGCAGAATTTTAAAACCTTAAAGCATTGGGGACGGTTCTTTTTGCTTCTGATTGAAGCAAAAAGAACCGTCCCCAATGCTTTAGAAGCACGAACGCGCAATAAGTAAATACTACCAAAATCCATCCTCTTATGCTATAATACTTAAATTATAAATTTTATAATTGGAGGCGCCTCATATGATCACTAAATTCATCTTCGTGACTGGCGGTGTTGTTTCATCCCTTGGCAAAGGAATTACAGCAGCATCCCTTGGTAGACTTTTAAAAAGTCGTGGACTAAAAGTAAGCATACAGAAAATAGATCCATATTTAAACATAGATCCGGGTACCATGTCCCCCTATCAGCATGGAGAAGTGTTTGTAACAGATGATGGCGGAGAAGCAGATCTGGATCTTGGACATTATGAAAGATTTACAGATATCAACGTAACAAAAAACAGCAATGTAACTACAGGTAAAATATATTGGTCTGTAATCAGCAAAGAAAGAAAAGGCGATTATCTTGGAAAAACAGTTCAAGTAATTCCTCATATAACAAATGAGATCAAAGCAAGAATCTACAGAGTAGCCAAAGAAAGTAGCCCTGATGTAGTCATCACAGAGATAGGCGGGACGGTAGGCGATATAGAAAGTCTTCCATTTTTAGAAGCTATAAGACAGATAAAGTATGAAGTAGGTAGAGAAAACGTCATGTTCATACACGTTACTCTAGTACCTTATCTTTCAAAAGCAGGAGAGTTAAAAACAAAACCAACACAACATAGCGTAAAAGAGCTTCGAAGTATAGGGATACAGCCAGATATAATAGTATGTAGAACGGAAAAACCACTTTCAGAAGACATGAAAGATAAAGTAGGCCTGTTTTGCAACCTAGAAGGCGATTCTGTAGTCCAAAACCTAGATGCAGAGAACCTATACGAAGTGCCACTCATGTTACATAAAGAAGGACTAGATAGACTAGTAATAAAAAAGTTAGGACTAGAATGCGCTGCAGAGCCAGATCTCACCGAGTGGAGAGAAATGGTTCACAAGATTAAAAATCTAAAGCATAAAGTAAAGATAGCCCTAGTAGGCAAATATATAGAACTACATGACGCCTATTTATCAATAGCAGAAGCGCTAGGTCACGGTGGCATAGCCAATGATACAGAGGTAGAGATAAAATGGATACAATCAAAAGACATAAACCAGGAAAACATAGAAAGCTACTTAGGTAATGTAGATGGAATACTAGTACCAGGGGGCTTCGGCCCAAGAGGCGTAGAAGGTAAAATATTAGCCTGTAAGTATGCAAGAGAAAACAAAGTTCCTTACTTCGGAATATGCCTAGGTATGCAAGTGGCAGTAATAGAATATGCAAGAAGTGTATTAAAACTAGATAAAGCACACAGTACAGAATTAGACGAAGAAACCCCATATGGAGTAATAAGCCTAATGCCAGAGCAAGTAGATATAGATGAGAAAGGCGGTACGATGCGTTTAGGCCTTTTTCCCTGTAAAGTAGCTCGCGATACAAAGGCACACGAAGCATATAAGGATGATCTAATATTCGAAAGACACAGACACAGATATGAATTTAACAACCAATACAAAGATCAACTACTAGAAAAAGGCTTAATATTAAGTGGTATCTCCCCAGACGAAAGACTGGTAGAAATAATAGAACTAAAAGACCACCCCTGGTTCCTAGGCTGTCAATTCCATCCAGAATTTAGAAGCAGACCCAACCGCCCTCATCCACTATTTAAAGACTTCATAAAGGCATCGTTAAATAATAAAAGATAAAAAGCAATGGGACAGTTCTTTTTGCTTCAATCAGAAGCAAAAAGAACTGTCCCATTGCTTTATCTGTCCTCTGAAACCAATAACTGTTGTAGAGGACAAAATTCTCTAAGATGCTTTAATTTGGTCTTATTATTTTATAATAAGTTTTTGCTCAACGTATAAACTATCTGGATTGACAAGATTGTTAGTACTAACAATTGTACTAATAGGAACCTGATATTTTTGTGAAATTAGCCACAGTGTATCACCAGGGGATACGGTATGGATAATCCGTGTAGGAGGCTGACTTTGTACAGGAATGATTAACCGTTGCCCTACATACAAATTATTTGGGTTTGTCAGGTTATTTGCTCTTATAATTGCATCCATGGGTACTTGATATTTATTAGATATCGCCCACAAGGTATCACCAGGTGTAACAATAAGAAAAACTTTAGCAGGGATGAATAACTGTTGACCAACATAAAGAATATTGGGATTCGTTAGTGTAGGATTCACACTGATAATTTCAGTGAATGTAATACCAAATTTTGAAGCAATCCCACTTAATGTATCTCCAGGTTGTACGGTGTAGGCTATTGTCGAGGGGGGAGGTGTGGGAATCGTACCAGGATTAGATCGAGTAGAGACTAAGTTTTTTGCCACATATCCTGTATAATTTCCTCCAAAGGTTACCCTGTACCATCCAAATGTCTCATCCAAAATTCTCAATTCGGTATTTACTGGTATGACAGTTATAATACTATATTGTGTTCCAGGGCCAGTTCTTAGATTAGCATTGTTAAGGGTTTTTCCTATAATATCACCTATGGTTGCGACTTTATCGGGATATTCATAACGAGCTGTATTTTCAGCAACATCCTTTAATTGAAATGCAAAATGATACTTGCCATAGGGAGCAGGGTTTCCTTGGTCATTCATACCATCCCATATAAAATTATATGCTCCAGCCTTTACAAGACCAAAATCAATGGTTCTAATAACTTGATTATTTTCATTGATAACCTCCAATTGTGTAAAGGTTTCTTCCCATAGTCGTGTGGCTATAATTGTATTTCCTTGATTTAATTCATAGGGTGAGAAACGAGGAGGATCTACAGAATCAAGGTCTACTGTGGGTTTTGTAGTGTCAGCATCGGCGGCAGCTGGAGCATACATTACAAGCTTCTGTAAATTAGTTGTGATTAGTACGTTTTGTGCAGCAACTACTGGACGATAGCTACCATCTGCAGGAGTGAAGTTTCTTAGCAAAGTTCCTTTGGTAGCGTCATAGATTTTGATGCTTCTATTGTTTCCAATAATGATCTTATTTTGTATCGCTATGGTAGTTCCATTTATGCTAGTGGGAGTCTCACGACCATTTACCAATTCTGTATATTTTACTCTCCAACGCTCTACACCGGTGTCCTTATTAATTGAAATAAGGTAACCCACAATACTCATAGTAATTACTGAATCGTTAGTCACTACATACCTATTGGAAGCTGTATTTTGACTAAACATCGCTTTTAAATTATATTTCCAAAGGGTCCGTCCTGTAGCCGCATCAAAAGCTGCAATCAAATATTGCTTGGTTCCTTGATAGGAAGGTTCATAGTCTAGATAGACTTTTTCATCCCTATATGCTGGAATGTAAGTGGATACGATTCCATATACACCAACATCAAATATCCACAATACCTGACCTGTGGTAGCGCTAATACAATAAAGTTTCGAGTACATGTCTGTCATTTGGTTGCGTATTGGGAAATAAAGCCGTCCTCCACCAACGGCAAAAGGACCAATTCCATCACGTAATGCTCCAACGTTTACCCTAAACTTTTCTGAGCCAGTCTTAGAGTCTATTGAAACAACAATAGGGGGCGAATTTGGCTCACTGGAAGAATAAAAAACAGAGGAGTCATTTAAATTTGTTTGCCCAACGCCTTGAACTGTCCATTTTAGGGAATAGGTAGAACCCTCATCTACAAGTGCGTACAATTTCCCCCCTGAGAGAACATAGATATAATTGTCCATGCATTGTAGCGAAATAATAGAAAGAGGTTCAATATCAGAAAACTCCCATTTTACAATATTGGTTGATAAATCAATAGCGTATAGTTTATTGTAAGTCTTATCAACGGTATAAAGCGTACCGTTGCTTATAACACTAGGAATATATCCATTTGCAATTGGGTTAAATTTTTCTGCTAAGTTAATAGGTAGCGTTGCATTTGTGGAATAAGTATTCCCGTTATCTCCTGTAATCCGAGGCCAATCATTTGTTGCCATATTCGAATCCCTCCAAAATATCAATATAATAATTTATTCAACTACTAATATATGCAGTGAGAAATATTTTGACACAAAGCAAAGCAGTGGGGACGGTTCTTTTTGCTTCAATCAGAAGCAAAAAGAACCGTCCCCACTGCTTTATCTGGAACTTTTTTCATAGAATACTCATCTAATAAGATAAACTTGCATTATAATATAAATATATAATACAAAAATTTGGAGGAAGACTTATGAAAATTAAATCTATATATATATTGATGATTGCTACGGCTGCATTGATATTTACAAGTGCATGCCAGCCCACCAATGCTCCGAGTATTCCAGTTAATCAGACGCCTACAGAGGTAGCAAATGATTCTCTATATGCAGTTCGAGACAACGGTCTTTATGGATATGTAAATTCAAAGGGGCAGGTAATCATAAAACCACAATTTGACTTTGCTTATGATTTTAGTGAAGATCTTGCCATGGTTGATGATAATGGAAAGTTAGCGTATATAGGCAGAAGTGGCGATATTGTATTAAAAACTGAATATGTGGAAGGACAAAGTTTTACGGAAGGCATTGCTACAGTGGTAAAGGATGGTATCTATGGGTTTATTGACAAAAGCGGGAAGACTATTATTAGACCACAATACGATTATACATTAGGATTTTCCGAAGGTATGGCAGCCGTAAGTAAAGATGGAAAGTACGGGTATATAGATAAGACTGGTAAACTTGTAATAGAAATGAAGTATGATTTTGCAGGATCATTTAAAGAAGGACTTGCCAAAGCATCAATTAATAGTAAGAACTATTACATAAACACAAAAGGAGAAATTATTCTAACTCCTGAAGTCGAAATGGCCTATGATTTTAGTGAAGGTATGGCTTTGATATATCAAGATGGGAAGTATGGGTTTATAGATAACAAAGGAGAAATGCTTGTAAAGCCAATATATGATGAAGCCCTTTCATATACAGAAGGGCTTGCAGCCGTATCATCAAACGAAAAATGGGGGTATATTGACAAAAAAGGGGATATGATTATAGCTCCTAAGTACAAGGCAGCTTCACAATTTAAAGAAGGTCTTGCACCTGTATTAGAGGATAAGGACTGGCAATATATAGATACGAAAGGTACCGCGGCAATAAAAAATAACTTTAGCATAGCATATAACTTTTCTAAAGGAGTGGCCGTTGCTGAAATAGATAGAGAATCAGTATTAATAAATACAAAGGGTGAAATACTTTGGCATGAAACTGATAGTTTTTCAATTAACGGTGAAAGTGGAGAATTAGGAAGAATAACTAAAAAGAGAGTCAGAAGTGATAAATACGATATGATTATTGCTTATCCAACTATTGAATTGAAGGATAAAACCATAGAAGCTCATATAGATGAAACGGTGAAAAAACATTTTAACATTGATTATGAAGGCCAACAGGATGAAACTTTTGATGGAGATTATGGCATAAAGCTTAATAAGAATGGCATTTTGAGTATTGTATCAGAGGTTTATACTTATACAGGGGGAGCGCATGGAATGTCCTATTGGGGCGGCATAAGCTTCGATTTGAATAAAGGGTTATCATATAAACTGGGGGAGTTATTTAGAAAAGACAGCAATTATGAGCAAAGATTAAATGAGCTTATTAAGAAACAAATAAAGGACAAGGAGTTAGAGCTTTTCAGAGACTTTGAAGGAATATATGATGAACAGGACTATTACCTTACAGAAAAAGGGTTAGTCATATATTATCAATTATACGATTATACTCCTTATGCATATGGTTTCCTTCAATTTGAAATACCTTACGGCGATATTAGGGATATGGTAAATCAAGAAGGACCTATGGTGAAAATTATTAATTAAACTTACGATGGGGAGGGTTAGGATGAGAAAACTAATTATAATGCTTCTAACAATTTCTTTAGTTCTTACAGGATGCGTGTCACAAAAACCGCCGGTAGATGAAAAAATACCACCAGTTGAACAACAACCAGGAGAACAGAAAAATAAAGATGAAGTTTCAAAAGAGGTTTCAGCTAATTTTGACAAACTGCTCTTAGAAAATAAAAAGCCTAATGAGATAATAAAGTTTATAGATAATAACATTGAGAAAATTGAAAAACTTCAAGCTTCAGATATGGTTGAGCGTTTAACCAAAGTTCAACATGACTCGTTGGAAGGTTACATGGATAAAATGTATGAAGGAAACAATTTTGAGCTTATGGCTGACTATTTTTTAAGCAGTAAAGATGAAGAAGGCAGAATTAATGATGTGAAGTCTGAATCTCTGAAAGTATTGCTTTATGAAATACTGGATGGAGGATATAAAATACACATGGTTGAAGGGGGACCTGTATTAGGTATAGATTATGAAAAGTTAAAGAGATATAACTCCTATATAACAGAAGAAATCAAGGAGTTTATTTCCTTAGAAGCAGAAGAATCCAAGAATCCTTTTGCAATGGATGGAGGATTAATGATACCTGTTGAAGAATTAGCAGATCGCATAGCAAAGTCGGAGAGATATTTAAAAAATTATCCCGACTCGCCAAGAAGTGAAGAAATAGGAATGAGAAATAAAGGCACAATAGGTCTTTATTTGACTGGACTTCCTAATACGCCAGCATTTGACTATGAAAGCAAAAAAATAAGTGAGGAGTTTTTGACAAGCTACAAAAGGACAATCAAAGATTATAAAGGTACAGTTTTTGCAGAAATAGTAGAGGAATATCTAATTGTATTAGAAAAAGACAATTTCAAGAAAAGCGATGCAGTGACGGCTTTTGTTGAAAAGAATGAGCTTTTGAAAGGTTATATTATATATTTTATAGGTATAAAATAAAAAAATGTTAGGGACAGTAAATTGTGTGAGAATTAATTGGTTATTGCAACCAATTAATTCTCATAATACGATCACTGATGCTTGTGTTTTATTTGGAATCTTATAGAGATCATTTAAGAATAATTTAATGTAGCACTATATTTAAAACTCTCATAAAATTTCCACCAAGTATTTTATAGATAGTTTCTTCTTTATATCCTCTTTTACAAAGTTCATCTGTAATTGAAGGAATTTTACTTGCATCTTCAATACCAGGAACATTTACATCTCCAAGATAGCCATTAAAATCTAAACCAAGTCCAACATGATCCTCTCCTGCAATTTTTATCATGTACTCTAAGTGTTTCATATAACTTTCAAGGGATATTTTTTCGTCATCTTCGGTAAAATAACAGTTCAATCCAATAACGCCACCTGTTTTTGCAATAGCTCTTATTTGTTCATCAGTAAGATTTCTATCGCATTTATATAAAGTCCTTGAATTAGAATGTGATGCTATAATCGGTTTAGTAGCAATACTTATAACATCCCAAAAACCTTCATCATTAAGATGCGAAACATCTACTAATATTCCAAGCTCCTCCATTTTTTTCACTGCTTTTCTGCCTAATTTACTAAGCCCTCCTACCTCATTCACTCCAGAAGCAAAATAATTACGATTATTCCAGGTAAGAGATGCGCTCCTAAGTCCGAGATGATAAAATACATTTAATAATGTTAGATCACATCCGAGAGGTTCAAAACCTTCCATAGAAAGCACCATATTCAATGATTTATCTGATGCTATTTTTTCAAAATCTTTTTTTGTATATATTAATTTTAGATTTTTATTTTCTCTTATTTCTTCATATAAATCACCAACTTCTAACAAAGCCTGTTTTAATGATCCTTCTGGATGCAACCTAGAATAAATTTCCATAAAAATAACATTAACTCCACCAGCTTTTAGAATAGGAAGATGTTTTATTGTCAAAGTACTACTATGCTCACCGTTTTTTCTAGAGTATAAAAGCTCCGAAGGGATATCACTATGAGCATCAACAACAATTGCATTGTCATGTATTTCATTATAATTCATAATAATCCACCCTTTCTATAATAACTTTGAGGCGCTAGTGCAAAATTAATTATAATATCTGATACATAAAACGAACTGCTGCTAAAATCTGAGACTTTTGCATTGGTTGTTTTTGAATTATACATTATTGTGTCTCCTTAAATCATATATTTACTTGAAAAATCATTAGCATGATGGGAACTATGTTCTATATATGCTTAAATCAATTTCATTTACAAAATGGCATGCAACCAAATGATCCTTTGCGACTTCTATCATTTTAGGATTTTCTATTTTGCATATTTCTTTGGCAAATGGACACCTTCTGCTTAGCCTGCAGCCAGTTGGTGGATTTATCATACTCTCAATTTCACCAACTAATTCGAATTTTTTCCTACCCCTGGAATTTCGTGAAATTGTAGGGGATGAATCCATTAATCCTTGAGTATAAGGATGCTTAGGCCTATTGTACACTTCTTCCGTTGGACCAATTTCTACTAATTTCCCTAGATACATTACTCCTATGCGATCACTAATATATCTTACTACGTTTAAATTGTGTGTAATGAAAAGATATGTTAAGTTTTCTTTTTCTTGCAAATCCAACAGCAAGTTTAATATTTGAGCTTGAACCGATATATCAAGGGCAGATGTAGGTTCATCTAGTATAATAAATTTAGGTTTTAATATGATTGCTCTTGCAATGGCAACTCTTTGTTGTTGCCCTCCACTTAGTTGATTAGGGTATCTATCTCCAAAGTCTAATCCGAGTTCTACTTTATAAAGCATTTCACTTATTAATTCATCCATATGTTCCTTCGGATATTTATAAACTTCCAAAGATCTTTTTAAAATTTGTCTGATGGTTTTTCTTGGATTAAGACTTGATGCAGGATCTTGAAATACCATGTTGGTATTTTTTTTAAAGTATTTTAAATCATTGCCTTTTAATTTTGTAATATCTTTGCCTTCAAATAGCAAGCTATCTTCTCCAGCGTCAGAGAGTTTAAGTATTGCTCTTGCTAATGTAGTCTTGCCACTTCCAGATTCGCCCACTAGACCCACTGTTTCTTTTTCTCTAATATTAAAGCTTACATCATCAACAGCCTTTATATGTTGAATGCTTCTCCTAATTAATCCCTTTTTAATGCTAAAGTACTTTTTAAGATTCTTTATTTCAATTATATTTTGTGTCATTTACTATACCTCCAAGTGACATGCACAATAATGTTCTTGAGGATACTTTTTTAATTTAGGTTTGACTTTTGTACAAATATCGATTTTTTGTGGACATCTATTTGAAAACCTACAACCTGTAGGGGGATTTATTAGATTTGGGACCATTCCTGGGATGGTCGCCAGTCTGCCTTGTTTTTTACTTATTGTTGGTAAGGCCTGCATCAACAATTTAGTATACGGATGCAATGGATTTTCAAATACCTCGAATACTTCGCCCATCTCTACTAGATTACCAGCGTACATAACTCCAATTCTATCCGCTGTTTCAGCTACTACACCAAAATCATGGGTTATTAAAAGTACTGACGTATTAAATTCGTCCTTTAATCTTTTTATTACTTTAAGTATTTGAGCCTGTATTGTAACATCTAGCGCTGTTGTTGGTTCATCTGCAATTAACAATTGTGGTTTTCTTGATATCATCATACTAATCATAGCTCTTTGCCTCATGCCACCACTTAGTTCGAAAGGATAGCTTTTTATTCTTTCTTTTGAATCAGGTATTCTAACATCTTCAAATATTTCTATTACCTTTTGCCATGCCTCTTCTCTAGGGATGTTGTCTAATAATAATGATTCTAATACCTGTTCTCCTACTGTCATAACTGGATTGAGAGAATCTAATGGATTTTGAAATATCATGCCAATTTCTTTTCCCCTGAAGGAAAACATCTCTTTTTCAGTCAGTTTTAATACATCTTTTTCTTTAAAACAAATATTCCCATCTACAATCATTCCGTTTTTAGCTAACAATCTCATAAGTGAAAAGGCAATGGTGCTTTTTCCACACCCTGATTCTCCAACTAAAGCGAAAATTTCCTTTTCGTTTATTTTAAAATTTACATCTTCTACTGCTTTAACAATTCCATTGCTTGTTTTGAAATCTATGGATAGATTTTTTACATCTAGTAATGTACTCATTCTCTTCCTCCTTAGCCTCCAAATTTAGGGTCTAGTATTTCTTTCAGACCTTCACCGAGTATGTTAAAACCTAATACTACATATAAAAGAGAAAGTCCTGGTGCTATGGATATCCATGGGGCAAGTCTTAAAAATTTTATTCCTTCGGCTAAAATTACTCCCCAGTCTGGAGCTGGTGGCTGAGCACCTAATCCTAGAAAACCCAATGATGATGTTGACAACACTGCAGTTGGCAATGTTAATGTTACAAGTATGATGATCTGATTTATTGTATTTGGTAAAATATATTTGGTTATTATGTTAAAATCTGATTCTCCTAGTACCCTTGCCGCGTCAATAAACGGTAAATTTTTAAGTGTTTGTGCTTTTGCACTTATTATTTTTGTATATTGTGCCCAACCAACAAGTGCAATGGCAATTACTACATTTGTTAAGCTAGGACCTAATATAGTTACAATAGCTAATGACATTACAATAGAGGGCATTGCCCATGTAATATCAGTTATAAATGATATTACCCTTCTTAAGTGACCGCCATAATATCCCGATAATAAACCCAAAGTCACTCCAATCAATAACTGTATTGCGGTAACGATAAATCCTACTTGTAACACGATCCTAGTCCCATAAATTATTCTGCTAAAAACGCAGCGTCCGTACATATCAGTACCAAAATAATAAGTCATACTGGGTTTTTGCAGCTTATTAATAAGGTTTATTTCATCATAGGTATGAGGCGCTATAACATCAGCAAATATTGCACAAATGATTATACTTAAAGTAATTAATAATCCGAAAATGAAATTTTTGTTATTAAGGATTTTCTTTATCCTGCTTGCTCTCATTGCTATACTCCTTCCATATCTTTTCTCACCCTAGGATCTAAATAAGCTACAATTACATCTCCTACAGTATTTGATATTACAGTCAGTAAAGCAATAATCATAACGATTCCCTGTACGACTGGGTAGTCTTGTTTTGTTATTGATGTCCAAAGTAAATAACCCATTCCAGGCCAGGCAAATATTCTTTCCACAATGACTGATCCACCAATTATCCATGGAATGGATAAAAAAAACATTACAGTTGTAGGTATAAGCGCATTTCTTAACACGTGTTTTATTAAAATAGCTTTTTCATTTAACCCTTTTGCATAGGCCGTAACAACATACTTTTCATTTAAAATATCAACTATCTCTGATCTTGTTATTCTAATTCCCGATGCCATATTTGTTAATGTAATTGTAGCAACTGGTAAAACCAACGAAAGAGGTCCGCTATAACCAGATATAGGGAATATGGGAATTTTTATAGCGAATAGTAGTATTAAAAGTATCCCAAACCAAAACTGTGGTGTTGACCAAAGTATGATTGATGAATAGACTGTAGCCTTGTCAAAGAGCGAATCTTTTTTAAAGGCTGCAAATAATGCTATTGGTATAGCTAGAAAGTATTGTAAAAGAACAGACACGCCTGACAACATCATCGTGTACTTAAATCTAGACATTATTAATTCGTTAACTGGCTGGCTGGCTAGAATCGATAGACCGAAATCTCCCTTTAAAGCATTTGTGAGCCACATAAAATATTGTATATATAATGGCTTATCTAAACCGAATTTCATTCTTAATTCTATAATCTTTTGAGGATCTGTTCTATCTCCTGCTATTAGCTGAATTGGATCCCCTGGCATACTATGCATGATTGTAAACAATAATACACTTAGTGCCAGCAATACAAGAACACCTAACAGCAATCTCTTTATCACATATTCAAGCATAAATCTACCTCCTTATTCACTATTTAGTATAATGATTAACGTACAATGGAATGTATTATTATATTTTTAATTAAATAATACATTCCATTTAACTATCTACTGTTCTATATACACTGTGATATCGTTAAATTACCTGTGTGTCCACAACTTATGAGGATCTGAACGATGTTAATCAAGCTTTATTTAGTTATAAGTTTTTTTGCGTCCATAAATCTGGCATTTCCTTGAGCATCTACATAAAAATCTTCGATTTCAGCTCTGCTAGCCTTAAACCATTTTTCATAGAATAAGCTAATAGAAGGCATCTGATCATACATCATATCTGTTACTTCTTCGAATTTTTTCATTCTTTCATCCAAATTCGGAATATACATTGCGTCATTAATTAGTTTATCTAGGTCTGGGTTAGAATAATATTTGGAATCAGTATTAAAGCTAAACACATGCATTGGATCGGCCCATTGAACGGATCTTGTTGATAATTGGAATTTACCTTGTTTTGTATTGTCTTTTACATATGAATGTTCAAGCTCTCTTATTTGTAAATCAATCCCTATTTCTTTTAATTGCTTTTGAATAACAGGAGCTGCTGATTTTATAGCGAAAACATCCATAGCAGTCAATAATTCTATAGTCATTTTCTTTCCGTCTTTTTCCCTAATGCCATCTGCATTTTTATCAACCCATCCTGCTTCTTCTAAAAGCGATTTTGCTTTTTCTTTATTAGTAGACCATTTACTAGCCATTTCTTTTTCCTTTTCTGGACTAAAACTAGTTACTGAAGGTGACATGTATGTATAACTAGGAGTAACAAAGTTGTCAAGGGCTAATGCTATTTCATCTCTATCTATACCAAAAGTAATGGCTTGTCTTACTTTAATATCGCTAAGTATTGGATCTTTTGTATTCATATATATTAAAGATCCACCTGGTTGCATAGATTCATAAAGCTTAATATCTGGGTTTGCTTTTAAGGAATTTATGCTTTCTAAAGGTACAAAGTCAATAATATCCACCTTGCCTTGCTCTAACTCACTAATGAGCGTAAATGTATCAGGAATAAACCTTACTGTAATTTTATCAAATTGCAAAGGCCCTTTGTTTTTGGTTTCTGGGCTAAAGTTTTTATAGTCTAGATTTGGTTTTAGTGTTATATGGGATCCTTGTACCCACTCTTCAACATACGCTGGTCCATAAGTAACTGCTTTAGTTTTAAACGCATCATCCCCAGTCTCTTTTGCTACTTTAGCATCTACAATACCAGATTGAATGGATGATATTACTGTAAATAAAACAGGGTCTGGCTGGCTAAGCTTAAGAACGATTGTTCTATCATCTACTACAGTATATTCTTTAATATTTACATAGTCAGAGGCATAGGCTCCAACTTCTACGTTCCTTTCATAAGAAGCTTTTATGGCCTCTGCATTTAAAGGATCGCCGTTTGAAAATTTTGCTCCTTCAGGAAGTTTAAATGTCCAAGTCAATCCGTCATCTGAAACTGTGTAGGATTCAGCTACATCCGGCACATATGATTTACCATCTAAAGTGACATCCAGTAGCAAACCATATAATAAAACATGTGCTAAGTTACTTTTTGATATAGTTTGGGTATCCGTTCCTTCTATTTCATCTGATACTGCAACAATAAGATCTCGTGAGTATTTAGCTTCTCCTACACTAGTATCTTCCTTAGGAGCTTCCTTTGGACTACAGCCTGTAAATATAAAAATGAAAGCAATGATCAAAACTAGTATACTCATAAACTTTTTATTTCTTTTCATCTTCTCTCCCCATTTCTAATTAAATTATTTTAAAATAGTAACATTATGAAGCTAGGATTCTAATTATACTCCTTTATTAAAGTAAGTCTCCCCCCTTTCTAGTGAAAAGATTAAGGCCATTCGCTTTTGTATGTATGTGTAGTTTGCTACGTATTGAGTAGTAGTCGTATATATGCTTAATTATATATACTTTGCAAAAATCAAGCCAATAAAAACTAATTACCATATAGTTATGAAATACATAGATTGCTTTCTGCAAAAAAGTATTGATACAATTCGATTATAAAATATTTGAATATTGTTAATTTTCAAATAATGAAATGACTTTAAAAAGGAGTGTATCAAAAAACAGAGACAAATGTACATTAATTTTACATACAAATTCTATATTACTGAAGATTTTGTCCAAATATTTTACACTTTATTTTTTTCAAAAACTAGCGCTATTCTGAGTAATTGAAAGGATTGGATATATGTGTTAGACTATAGCAAAATAACAGAAAGCACTTCATTCTCTTGAGATACTTTAAATCTTAAATCAAAGGATAGGAGATAAATTATGTATGATTTAATTATTAAAAATGGTGAAATTATGGATGGCTCTGGCAAAAGATCATATATTGCAGATATAGGAATTAAGAATGGATATATAGAAGAAATATCTCCAGGTATAGAAGGAGTATGTACGGAAGTGATTGATGCAAGTGGGCATATCGTATGTCCTGGTTTTATTGATATAGATTCTCACTCTGATTTTTCTCTTTTTTCAAATCCCAAAGCAGAAAGCAAGATTAGACAAGGAATAACAACAGAGGTTGTAGGTCAAGGTGGTCATACATTAGGCCCTATTGATTTAAAGCATCTCATGGAGTTAAAGCAATATACAAACTCTTATGTGCAGAATAAAAATGAAACAAATTATTGGAATTGGAAAACACAAAACGAGCTAATTGATATATTAGAAGAAAGAAAGACATCGGTTAACATCGCATCTTTAGTAGGATATGGTACCATAAGAGTAGCAGTTATGGGTTTTGAAAAAAGAAGTCCTTCATCTGAAGAAATGAAAAAAATGAAAAATATTCTAGAGGAAGAATTAGCAAATGGAATTCATGGATTGTCTTTAGGATTAGATTATAGTCCTGATTCCCTTGCCACAATAGAAGAGTTGATAGAAATGGCCATAATTGTGAAAAAGTACAATGGCCTATGTGCGATACATATGAGGGATGAAGGGAATTATTTAATAAAGTCCATTAACGAGGTTATAGAAATCAGCCAAAAGTCTGGGGTTAAATTGCAAATATCTCATTTGAAAGCAGCCCACCCACAAAACTGGGGGAAGGTTAAAGAAGTCATTAGCATAATAAATAAAGCAAAGCAGTCAGGACTGGATATTGATTATGATGTTTATCCATACACTTCATATGAAAGTGTTTTGAGTGATGTGCTCCCCACATGGATTAGAGAACTAAGCCCTGAAAAGATAGCTGAATCCCTGAAGAAGGAAGATATTAAAGACAAAGTAATAAAAGACATACTAGATACAGAAAGTGATTGGGGTAACCCTATATTAGGCTCATCTTGGGATAGAATCAGAATTGTATCAATGAAGAAACCAGAAAATAGACGGTTTGAAGGAATGAATATTGAACAAATTTCTGAGTGCTTGAACTTAAAACCACATGAAGTTGTGATTAAATTGCTTATTGAAGAATGTGGTGTAATTAAGATTATTTTTTCTGCAATGATTGAAACGGACTTGATTGAAGTTATGAAACAGTCAATGGCAATATATTGTACAGATGGATTAGCAGTATCACCTTATGGAGATTATAAGGAAATTAAAGTACATCCAAGGTATTATGGGTCTTTTCCAAGAATACTAGGAAGGTATGTACGACAAAAAAAGATTATACCGTTAGAAGATGCGATTCATAAGATGACATTATTACCAGCTATGAAAATGAACATAAAAGATAGGGGATTTCTAGCAGCTGGGTATAAGGCGGATATTACAATTTTTGACAAAGAAAAAATAAGTGATAAAGGCACCTTTGATAAACCACATCAATATCCAGTAGGAATTAAGGATGTTATCGTCAATGGAATACCTGTTGTAAAAAATGAAGAGCATACAGGAGCACTACCAGGCGAAATATTAAAAAGAAAATAATATTAGTGATTTATCTAGTTATCAATGAAGAGGAGATCTTATTGATGAAAACATTGAATCGAACAATATTAATCATAGATAATGAAATTTGCAAAACACGAAAATTGAAAACCTCGTTACAAGCTTTTGGATACAAAGTAAAAGCAGTAGAAAATTGGCAACAAGCCAATTATTATTTAAAAAGCCATACAGTTCATGTACTTATTTCAGATTTGGACACGGATCAAATATCTGGAACAGGTTTAATAGAAGAAACTTTAAACATTGATTCATCAATAGGTATAATATTTATAGCGACTAATTCAGATATAAAAAGTGTAGTTAAGGTAATGAAATTAGGAGCCTTAGATTATTTTGAAAAATCATTTTTAATGGAGGAATTACTATTTGCTATTGAAAAAGCAATAGAAAGAAAAGAATTAATTGAAGAAAATAATTCTTTGAGAAATAAAGTTAAAGAGAGCCGCCAATATGGTGGCATTGTATATAATAGCGAAAAGATGGAAGCAATCATTTCAGTGATTGATAGGATAGCTGAGAGCAACGCCACCGTATTATTGATGGGAGAGAGTGGAGTAGGAAAAGAAGTTATGGCGAAAATGATTCACACTAAAAGTATGCGAAAGGACAAGCGATTTGTTGTCATAAATTGTGCGGCTATACCCGAAAATCTTATTGAAAGTGAACTTTTTGGACATGAAAAGGGATCTTTTACTGGCGCAAGCTATAGAAAAATAGGGAAGTTCGAGCAAGCAGAAGGTGGAACAGTATTTTTAGATGAGATGGCTGAATTGTCTTTAGACATGCAAGTTAAATTTTTAAGGGTCTTACAAGAAAGGCAAGTAGAAAGAGTGGGATCTTCAAATAGTATCAAGGTTGATGTAAGGATTATTGCAGCTACCAATAGAGATTTATCTAAAGAACTGGAAAAAGGAAGTTTTAGAGAAGACCTTTACTATAGAGTAAATGTAGTAAAAATAGATATACCACCATTAAGAGAAAGAAAAGAAGACATTGGCCCTATGGTGAAAACTTTCCTGCACGAATTTTCTAGAGATTACGAAAAAGATTTAAAACTAGTAGATATAGAAGCCATGCATATATTGTTAAATCATACATGGAAAGGCAATGTAAGAGAATTAAAAAACGCAATAGAAAGATCTGTAGTTATTGCAAAGAAAAATGAAGAAGTGCTGACAAAACATCATTTGCCAATAGAAATTAGTAATAATAAAAACTTTATTGAAGGCAGAGGACGAACAGAAATAACGTTAAAAGAATATGAAAAACTGATTATAATCGACACGTTAAATAAAGTACATGGGAGTAAAACCAAAGCCGCTGAGATTTTAGATATAAGAAGACAAACCTTATATAATAAAATAAGAGAATATAATATTACTTTGTGAGAAAGTGATGAGCTGGTAATAAAAATAAAAGATAAGAGAATCCTTAAAAGAAAAAAGGATTCTCTTGTTTTTTTTGTAGGATATATACTGGTAAATAGGATTTCAAAATAATATAATCTGCAATTGCAAAAAAATATATTACCTGTTATAATGTCTATTATGAAAACACAAAGGTGTGTGTAAGGTAAACAATGTTATAAAATTAAAATATGTAGTTTTACTACATACTAACGCTAAGCTGCAAGGAAGGGGAAAAATGGATAATAAACAAATAAAAGTCGGTATGATAGGGTTGGGGGTAGTAGGTTCAGGAACCTACAAAATAATGAGGGAAAATGCAGACATAATCAAGTATCAGGTTGGAAAGGAAGTAGTAATTGAGAAAATTCTTGTAAGGGATATTTCAAAAACTAGGGCTGTAGAAGTGCCAAAGGATATCTTGACAACCAATCCAGATGAAATAATAAATAATCCTGATATTGATATTGTAGTTGAAGTAATTGGTGGAGAGCAACCTGCCTATGACTATATAAATACCGCTATAAAGAATGGGAAGCATGTTGTTACGGCAAATAAAGAATTGATAGCTAAAAGAGGCAGTGCTATATTGGCAAGTGCAGATGAAAAAGGTGTTGCAGTAGGCTTTGAAGCAAGCGTATGCGGTGGGATTCCCATAATAAGAGCTTTTAAAAGCTCCCTGAGTGCCAATAGAATAAATAAAATAATGGGTATCGTAAACGGAACAACGAATTATATTCTGACAAAGATGACTAGAGAAGGACTTGAATATGAACAGGCATTAAAGGAAGCCCAAGAAAAAGGTTATGCTGAAAGCAATCCTACAGCTGATGTTGAAGGCTACGACGCCATGTATAAAATGGCCATACTTGCATCTATCGGATTTGTTTCAAGAGTTGATATAGGAAATATAAGTAGAGAAGGAATATCTAAAATAAGTAAATCCGATATTCAGTACGCAAAAGAACTGGGTTGGGTTATTAAACTTCTTGGAATAGCAAAAGAAGTAAACGGGAGAATTGAAGTTAGAGTAAGTCCAACTATGCTGTCTGCGGACCATCCTTTAGCATTGGTAAACGATGTTAATAATGCTGTTTTTGTAAGAGGGGACGCTGTGGGTGAAGTAATGTTATATGGACCTGGGGCAGGCCAAATGCCTACAGGAAGCTCTATTGTATCGGACATAATAGATATTGGAAGAAATATTAATATGGGAAGCTCTATGCGAAGAAACTGTACATGTTTCCTAAATACACCCATGGCTGATGAAAATGATATTGAATCCAGTTTTTATATAAGACTGAACGTACTTAACAGGCCAGGTGTATTGAGCAAAATTGCAGGTGTTTTTGGTGAAAATGGTGTGAGTCTTGAATCAGTTCTTCAGAAAAAAACAGAGGGAGACTGGGCAGAAATTGTATGGATTACATCAAATGTAAAAGAATATAGATTTTTAAAAGCTGTACAAGATATTGAAAATTTAGATGTTGTAAACAATGTATACAGCATAATAAGAGTTGAATAAAATGGGAAATAGTAGGAGGATAACATGGCATTAATTGTACAAAAATATGGCGGCTCGTCAGTAGCAAATCCACAAAGAATTATGAATGTAGCCCAAAGAGTCATTGAAACAAAAAATCAAGGCAATGATGTAATTGTTGTTCTATCTGCAATGGGTGATACAACGGATGAGCTTATAAATCTAGCACAAGGAGTTACAAAGCTCCCTCCAAGGCGTGAAATGGATGCACTGATTTCTACTGGTGAGCAAATTTCTATATCACTGCTAGCAATGGCTATAATGGAGAAGGGCGTTTCTGCTGTATCGCTGACTGGCCAGCAGGTAGGAATCATTACTGACAGTATGCATACAAAAGCCAAAATTGTAAATGTGAATAAGGAAAGAATACTAGAGGAAATAGCAAAATCTAAGGTAGTCGTTGTTGCGGGCTTCCAGGGAATTGACAATAATAATAATATTACCACATTAGGAAGGGGAGGTTCTGATACCACAGCTGTAGCTGTAGCTGCCGCTCTTGGCGCAGATATCTGTGAAATATATACGGATGTAGATGGCGTATATACTGCTGATCCAAGGATCGTTTTGAATGCAAAAAAACTTCGAGAAATTTCATATGATGAAATGCTTGAATTGGCAAGTGCAGGGGCTGCAGTGTTGAATCCAAGGGCAGTAGAGTGTGCAAAACTCCACGGGGTAGAACTTTGTGTTTTATCCAGCTTTAATAAGAATATTGGAACATTAGTTAAGGAGGGCAACAAATTGGAAAAAACGCTTATGGTAAGAGGCGTGGCAAAGGACGATAATATAGCTAGAATAGCAATAAAAGGAGTACCGGATAAACCAGGCATAGCCTATAGGGTTTGTGATGTACTTTCAAAGGAAGGCATTAATATTGATATGATTATACAAAGCATCAATACAGAAAAATATAATGATATGCTTTTTACTATAAACAGGGATGATTTGGACAGAACCGTGAAAATGCTTGGCACTTTGGTTAGTGAGATTGGTGCCAAAGAATTTGAAGCTGATTCAAATGTAGCTAAAGTATCTATTGTGGGAGCAGGTATTGCAAGTACGCCTGGGGTTGCTACGAAAATGTTTCAGGCATTTTTTGAGGAAGGCATCAATATTCAGGCAATCAGTACATCGGAGCTCAAGATATCATGTATCATTTCCAGAGATAAAATAGATGATGCCATGAGAGCTATACATGAGAAATTTAACCTATCTAAGATAGATGAATACATAATACCAGAAAGTGAATGAGGAGGACATGGCATATCCACAAAAAATTTGCGGATATGCCACGTTTTATACTTTGCATAAAGCGCATGTATATATGAATACTCTGTCCAATACGTTACCACTTAGGTTTTTTTCCTAATACTTCGATTTCTTTTTCTTCTATAAATTGATTTGTATAAAGTCTATAATAATGTCCTTTTTTCTTCATCAACTCATTGTGAGTCCCGTCTTCAATAATGATTCCATCATTGATAACTAGTATCCTATCGGCAGATCTTATGGTGGAAAGCCTATGAGCTATGATAAAACTGGTTCTGCCCTTTAATACTTTTTGAATTGCATCTTGTATGATTTTTTCTGTTTCCGTATCTACAGAAGAGGTAGCTTCGTCGAGAACGAAAATCCTTGGATCTGCTAAAATAGCTCTAGCAAAAGAAATAAGCTGCTTTTCTCCTGTTGATAGCCTATTGCCACCTTCTCCCACTTCTGTATCATAGCCTTTTTCAAGCTTTGTGATAAATTCATGGGAATTTACCATTTTAGCTGCATTGATGATATTCTCCTGGGTTGCTTCAAGCTTTCCGTATCTGATATTATCGCCAACTGTGCCACTGAATAGGTGAGGGGCTTGAAGAACATAGCCTAGACTAGATTGAAGCCAGGCTTGAGATCTTTCTTTATAATCTACTCCATCTATATGTATTTCTCCCTTTGTTGGCTCATAAAATCTGCATAGTAGGTTTACGATTGTGCTTTTGCCTGACCCCGTCTCTCCCACTAATGCAATGCTTTCTCCTGCCTTTATTGTTAGACTGAAGTCTTCAAGGACTTTTTCACCGCTCTTGTACGAAAAAAATACATTCTTAAATTCTATATTTCCATGTATATCTGGCCAATTTTCTTTCTTAGGGGAGAAGACATCTCCATACTTTTCAAATACTTCTTTGCTATCTACTATTTCTGGCTCTGTCTCGATTAGTGTCATGATTCTTTCAGCAGAAGCCTGGGAAGACTGCAACTCGCTGAATATCCTTGCCAGATCTCTTACTGGCTCAAAGAATTGAATCGTATAGGATACAAAGATAACCAATGTTCCATAGCTTATACTTTGAAGCATTACGCTGTTTCCCCCTTGCCACAGTGCAAGGCCTGTTCCGATGCTTCCTAGTGTAAGGACAACAGGAAGATAAATAGCAGAATAGATGGCGGCCTGCACAGAAGAAGCATACATATCAAGTGTTAATATTTTAAACTCATTTAGGTTCTCTTCTTCCCTTACTAGTACCTTAGTAGTTTTAGCTCCGGATATTCCCTCGTTAAATGCACCTGTTATTTTAGAGTTTATTTTCCTCACTTTTCTTTGAGATGTAAGGATTTTTTGTTGAAAATATACGCTTATGATTGCAAGTAGTGGCACTACAGATAAGCTTATGAGTGCAAGCTTAATATTTATAAAGAACATTACTATGGATATTCCGATCATCATTGTAAAGCCCCATACCAGGTCTACAAGGCCCCAGGCTATTGTATCACCCAGCCTTTGTACATCTGAGGTCATTCTAGCCATCATCCAGCCTACAGGGGTTTTATCATAGTAGGAAAAAGACAGCTGCTGCAGCTTATCAAAGCCTCTGTGTCTAATATCATATATCATACCTGTTTCGATTTTTCCTGCGTTTAAAGCCAATTGTCTTACATTAAATGCTTGAAATAAAATGAGGAGCAAATAAATTGCTGCAAAACCCCATATACCTTGAAGAGTACCCTTTAATATAAAATGATCAATTGCATATCTGGTCATAAGAGGGAATATTACATCTACTCCACCTACACAAACCATAACCAGAGCTAGCCTAAAAACATATCTTTTATAGGGCTTTACAAATTCTAATATCTTGATCCATATACCAAAGTCAAGCCGTTTGGTATAATCCTGTTCTTGATTGGTAGTCACTTTGAGTCTCCTCCTTTATGCTGAGAATATATCTTCTTGAGGATTTTGTATTTCCCAGATTCTTCTGTAAAGACCTTGCTGATCCATGAGATCCTCATGCTTTCCTATCTGGGTTATGCGTCCTTCTTCCATTACTAAGATTAAATCTGCTTCGGATAATGTATTGATTCTATGAGATATGATAAAGGTTGTTACATCTTGTTTTCGTTCTCTCAATGCTTTTCTTATGGATGCATCTGTCTCTGTATCAACTGCACTGAGGGAATCATCAAAGATCAGTATAGGACAATCCTTTATCAAAGCCCTTGCAATGGCAACCCTTTGCTTTTGTCCTCCAGATAAGGTGACCCCTTTTTCTCCAACCATTGTGTCATAGCCTTTATCAAAATTGTTTATCACATCATGGACTGCTGCTATTTTAGCTGATTGATAAATTCTTTCCTCATCAGTAGAATCTTGGGCCATATGTAGATTTTCTTTTATAGTCTTTGAATATAAAAATGGTTCTTGTAAGACTATGCCTATTTTCTCTCTTATCCATTTTTTATCTATTTCATTGAGTTCTACACCATCTATTTTAATTGAGCCTTTGTCATATTCATAAAGACGATGTAGCAAATGCATCAATGAAGATTTTCCTGAGCCTGTTGGACCAAGTATTGCAATAGTCTGACCTTTTTTTGCGCTAAAGCTTATATCACGTAAAATTTCCGTCCCTTCCTCATATTGAAAATGCACGTGGTCAAAATCAACATTTCCTGCTATTTCAGGTTTCCTACCCTCTTCTGTGATATCTAAGGGCTGATCAAGTATTTCTTTTATTCTTCCCATGGCTACTGTTGTTTTCCCCATGTCTGTCAGTATTCTACCCATCTGCCTTACTGGCCAAAGGAGCATGCCCTCGTAGGTAGTGAATAACACCAATGTTCCTAATGTCATATTTCCAGCAACTGTCCAATAGATTCCTGCTACTAAAACGATTCCCATTTGAAGCATGGATAGAAAATCTGAAAAAGACCAGTATAGGGCCAATTGGTCAATCAAATCAGTTACCTTTCCTTTAAAATCTAAATTGGTCTGATCAAATTTTTCTCTTTCATAAGGCTGCCTTGCAAAGGCTCTGACTACACGAACTCCTGTAAGGTTTTCCTGAAGAACTGCAGAAAGTTTTCCTTCCGACTCATCAACCTCTAAAAAGATATCTTTTATTTTTGTATAGTACAAAGTAGAAAATAGAAAGATTACTGGAATAACGCTCATTGCAAGAAGTGTCATGCCAACATTTAGAGAAAACATAATCGCCATAGCCATGACTAGCATAAAAATAGCTCTCCCAACTTCAACTAACTGCATGGAAAGAAATCTTCTCACAGTGTCTACATCTGAAGTGCATCTTTGTATCAAATCTCCAGTTTCTGCTTTTACATAATAGTCATAATTTACATTCTGTAGTCTGTCATATAATGCATCTCTCATGTTCTGAGCGATGGACTCAGAGGCAACGGCTGACCATTTTCCTTTATAATAAGTGAATATACCATTTCCAATGGATAGTAAAACAAGTCCAAGGCCGCATATCCAGAGGTTTTGTCTTAATACGCTCTGACCTCCTAAACGTTCCATCAAATTTACTACCCATAAGGGAGCCTCCATAACAGTTCCTCCTATTACAGAGTCTATGGTATAGCGAATAATCAAAGGAGATGCAAAGGAAAATAAGGTTGCAAAGGCAATTGCAATTATTGAAGCTAGATAAAGGGCTCTATTTCCTTTCATAAAATTCCATAGTAGTTTTAAGTTGTTCAAGTCATATCACCACTTTCAAAGATTGATATAGAAGGATAAAAAAACCTCCCCGTGGAGGGAGGTTTTTTATTTGCTCAAAAAGAATACGCCTATTGTACCAGGCCCTACGTGAGAACCAACTACAGCCCCGATTTCTGAGACTATAAAGTCCTTTACTCCAAATTCTATGGATATTTCCTCTTTTAGTTTATTGCAAATGTCTATATCTACTGAATAAGCAAGACCTATTCTTTGATTTGCTATATCATGGGCTCTTTCCCTCATAGTATCTATGAGAATTTTAATAACAGCCTTTTGGCCTCTTACTTTCTCATAAGGAACTATTTGTCCATCATTAAATTGAAGGATTGGTTTAATATTTAGAAGTGTTCCAACTAAAGCTTGAGTGCCGGATAGTCTTCCACCTCTTCGAAGCATATCTAAAGAGCCTACAGCGAATACATGCTCTACTCTGTCTCGCATATAAATAATCTTTGCTACTATTTCATCATAGGGTTTCCCTGCTTTGACCATTAAAGCTGCTTCGGTTACAATAAGACCCATGCCAATAGAAGCACTTTTTGAGTCAATTACTTCTATCAGATCAGTATTTAAGGTTTCTTCTGCTAAACAAGCTGACTGGTATGTGCCGCTCAATTTGGATGAAAGGTTAATGCTTATTATCTTATAACCTTTTTCAATCCAAGGTTTAAAAGCTTCCATATAAGCTGAAGGTGATACTTGGGAAGTCTTTGGTGCACCTTTGTAAGTATTTAGCTTGTCATAAAAACTATCTGGAGATATATCTATTCTATCTTTATAACTTTCGTCATCAAAATGGGTAGTCAAAGGAATCATTTCTATATCTAGTTCTTTCAAGTATTCTAAATCCAAGTCACAGCTACTATCTGTAAATATTTTAATGTTAACCATAATTAACCTCCTATTACAGTTCTTCAACTATTCAACTAAAACTATGCTATAAATAAGAGCTTTTGTCAATTGTTTATTAGTATGCTACTTCTGTGCACATTATCATATGCATTTGATGTAAATAATAGGTATTTATTATCGAAAGTTGCGAAAAAAATTTAGAGGAAGATATATGTAATTGTAGAATATAATAGAAAAATGTTGATTTGGGATGGGGGGAGCAGTATGGACTTAGCGCAGACAATAAAACATGTGACTATTAAGAGACTCAGTATCGTCCTTATCAGTGTACTAGCGCTGTTTTTTGCGACTAGGATAAATTTTTTCATTTTTCACGCTGTAGTTGAGTTCGGATGTATCGTTTTAATGCTAAGTATTCATGTTATATCATTAAACGTTAATGAGTTTCATAAGAACTCAAATTATTTGCAACTTGGAATGTGCTATGGTATTGTTGCATCTTTTGATATTATGCATACAATTGCTTATACAGGGTTTACTGTGTTTTTAATAGACAATATAAATCTAGCTTTCCAATTATGGATTGCTGCACGATTTATTGAGTCTTTTGGTTTATTTTTCATATTTTACATGGCAAAGTCAAAAAAGATAGTTGAGTTGCCTGTTTTTATGTACACCACAGCATCTATTAGTATTATAATACTCAGCTTGATATTGCTAAAGGTGTTTCCTGTTTGTTATATAAGAGGATATGGACTAACTTGGTTTAAGAGAATAAGCGAGATCATATTTTGCATAATGACTTGGGGCACGCTTTACTTTTTCAAAAAAGATAATACGACACATGATACAGATACATATAGGCTTTTTTATATGTATATGGTTGCAAGAGTAGCATCTGGAATTTCTTTTGCTGTATATTTTGATATATTTGGATTAATAAACTCTTTGGGGCACATTTTAAAGTGTATTTCCTATTGTTTTTTATATAAAGCAATAGTTGAAATAATTTTAAAAGCTCCATATAGGGAATTGAAGAATAAAAGGATTGATATGAAAAGAATGAATGAAGCCTTGAATGAAGAGATAAAAAAAGAAGAGGCTGTTCAACATGAACTGATAAATCAATATGAATTTCTTCAGAAAATACTGGATTCAATACCTAGCCCTATATTTTATAAAAGTATCAAAGGTCATTATGATGGATGCAATAAAGCATTTGAACAGTGCTTTGAGTTGAGAAAGGAAGAGATCATAGGCGAAGCCATTTTTGACATCGCCAATAGTCAAAAGATGACTAAACTACTTCAATTTGATAGCTTTATAATTTCAGATATGAAAGATCCATACAATGAATATGAATTAGAGTACGTTGATGGTAAAAATCATTATGTAGTACTAAATTATGTAGTACTAAATAAAGGTGAAATTAAAGATAAGGCTGACAAGGCTAATGGCTTTGTTGGAATCATGGTGGATATAACAGATAAGAAGAAATCAGAGGAGAATGAGAAAACTCTTAAACATATAAGAGAAGTTGATGTATTAAAAACGGAGTTCTTTTCAAATATATCACATGAGCTACGTACCCCTTTGAATGTTCTTTTAGGAGCTCTTCAGCTTATGGAGCTGCATCTCGGACAAAGTGAGGATTCTAGCGAAATAGAAAAATTGAAAAGGTATTCAGGTATGATGAAACAAAACTGTTTTAGATTATTAAGACTTGTGAACAATCTTATTGATATTACCAAAATTGATGCTGGTTATTCCAAACTTCAATTGGAAAACTATGATATTGTGAGAATTGTAGAGGATATAACCATGTCAGTGACAGAATATATTCATAATAAAAATATTGTGCTGGTGTTTAATGCGAATATTGAAGAAAAAATTATGGCTGTTGATTGTGACAAGATAGAAAGAATTATACTTAATCTTCTTTCAAATGCAGTGAAATTCACAAAAGCTGGAGGACATATTTTTGTAAATATAGGGGCTACACAAGATAAGATAATAATAAGTGTGAAAGATGATGGAGTAGGGATACCTCAAAATAAACTTAATGAGATATTTGAGAGATTCATACAGGTTGATGATTTGATGACTAGAAAGAGAGAAGGAAGCGGAATAGGACTATCATTAGTAAAGTCTATGGTCGAAATGCATGGGGGAAGAATATATGTTGAAAGTGAGGACGGGAAAGGCAGTGAATTTTTTATTGAGCTGCCTATATATATAGTTCCAGAGGTTGAGGACCTTGTATATGATAATTACCATATGCAGACTTCAAATATAGAGCGGATATGCATAGAATTCTCCGATATCTATGCATAAAATTTACTATTCGTATTGCAATAACTATATGTGTATAATAAGATTAGGAATATGAAAGAAAACTATAAATTGGTATAATAGAGATTTTTAGGAGGTCGCATTATGGAAACAAGCTTGCAACCAATAGTTGGTGGTGCTGAAAAGGTAAATTTGACTATAGAGCAACAGAAAAAAGTGGACGAAATAATGAACAATATCGACATAACAAATTCGCAATTTGTACTGCAGTATGGAATCGGGGCACAAACCAATATAGCCAGCTTTGCAGATAGTATTCTAAATGAAGTAAAATCAAAGGATAGTGGCCAGGTAGGGGTCGTGCTTTCAGATTTGATGCTTAAAGTAAAAGAACTAGATGTAGATAGCCTTTCTCAGAAAAAAGGAGGATTTTTCTCTAATATTTTTAATTCTGCCAATGCAACCGTAGAAAAGTTTAAATCAAGATACCAAAAGTTAAGCACACAAATAGAAGGAATTGTTGATAACCTGGACAGAGCAAAAATGCAGCTTTTAAAAGATATTACGATGTTGGATAGTTTGTTTGATAAAAACTATGAATATTTAAAAGATCTTGATCTTTATATATATGCAGGAAGCACGAAGCTAAAGGAGCTTCAAGAGCAGGTAATTCCTCAAATGAGAGATAGAGCCACTAGTTCGGGAGACCCTTTGGATGCACAGCAGCTCAATGATGTGATGCAGCTGGCAAATAGATTTGAAAAGAAAATCTATGACTTAAAGCTAAGTAGGACAATTTCAATACAAACAGCGCCTCAGATCAGGCTAATACAAAACAATAACCAGGTCTTGGTAGAAAAGATTCAGAGCTCACTATTAAATACAATTCCACTATGGAAAAATCAAATCGTAATAGCAATTAGCTTGCTACGCCAAAAGGATGCTTTGCAGCTTCAAAAGGAAGTAACAGATACAACCAATGAATTACTACTTAAAAACTCTGAAATGTTAAAGACCAGCACCATAGATATAGCAAAAGAATCAGAGAGAGGTATAGTGGATGTAGAAACCTTGAAGAAAGTCAATGAAGATTTGCTTATAACAATAGAAGAAACTTTGCGAATACAAAAAGAAGGCAGCACCAAAAGACAGGCTGCAGAATTTGAGCTTCAACAGATAGAAAATCAATTAAAGCAAAAATTATTAGAAGTGAAAAATTAATGATCAATAAAAACTGTACAGTATTAAACTTTGTACAGTTTTATTTTTGCCATTGAATTTTCATCAAATTCATATGCTATATAATCGTCAATCTGATATTCAAGTATTCTACTTATAATATCTATACAATCGTCAGAAGTCATGCCAGGCATCACATGAGCTGTAAAATCAAGAGTTGTAGTTGTATTTTGCTTCAACAAGGGTATACCCCAAACTATAGAATTGGATATTTTTGAATAAAAAGAATTTCCAGAACCTTCATTTGTAATCCTATGAAACTTAAGGTACTTTGGCAGCTCGCATTTTATTAACCCGTGTTTGATAGGTTTATCGCCTATGTTTTGGGCTAATATTTGAAATATAATCACATGTCCACTTTTCTTAATAAGCATACTTTCAAAGACTTCCCCTAATATACTTGTCTTTATGCCCATTCTTAAATTTAAAGACGAGTTCATAATAGCGCCTCCTAGCTCGATGATCTCAGATATTAGTACAATGTGTCGTAAATTGCGAACGAAATATAAAGGAAAAACTAGCAAATTGTAGAATTATATATTAACTAATTATTCTTGTACAAAATAAGGAGAACAACTATGGGATACAACCGTAAGTTTTTGCGTGAGTATATAGGAAATGGAGATTTAATCAATAAAGAAAAGGTTGAACACAAGTTTATTGTACTAATACTTCTCGTAATAACCATTGCTCTTTATGAATTAATCTATGCATTTACTGGTGAATTGATGATAGGATATTTAGGTATATTTGCAGTAATTGTAGGGATTACTACTTTTACTGCTGGAGCCAGAATGGGAATGGTTTGCACAGCTATTTCCATTATTTATTTTATGACCTCTTTTGTATCCAATGTGATATTGGTTTTGTTTAATGGACTTCTTCTTTTAGCTACTGTTGGAATTGTTGAAGTGATAAGACAAAAGATAAAAGTCACCATTAGGAAGTTCGGGGAGAAGCAGGAAGCGATTATAAAGGATGAGGAAAAAATACTAAGAGATAGCTTACAATTCAAAGAAATAACAGAAAATATGTTTGATATAATATGCAGAACCGATGGCCAGGGGAAACTGATTTATGTAAGTCCCTCCGCAAAAAGCATCCTCGGGTATAGAATGGATAAACTAAATGATTATGATATTTTCTTTGGCATACATCCTGACGAGGTTCATTCTATGAAAAAGGTTTTTGGTGAATTGGTAAATAACGGTGGTACGTTTTCCACAGAGTTCAGATATAAAACAGCAGAAGGAATGTATAAATGGATGGAAGCAGTAGGCAAGTGTATGCTTGATTCTGAAGGCAATATTTCTGGTACAATCATATCTGCTAGGGATATAACAAAAAGAAAGCAGGCAATTATAGCGCTAAAGCAAAGTGAAGCAAAGTTTAGAGAGATATTTCACAATACCAACGATGCGATACTTCTGCATAAATTTTTGGAGAATGGGCTACCAGGAAGATTTATTGAAGCCAATAGCAAGGCCATAGAAATGATCGGCTATTCAAAAGAAGAACTTATGAATATGACCTCCTTGGACATAACTGCAGATGATGAGGTTGATCAGCTTCACCTGAGAATACTTGATTTTATGATTGAAGATGGAATAACTTATGAAAGTAAACTGATCAGTAAGGAAAATATAATAATACCTGTAGAAATAAGTGGACATCTTTTTATTCTTGATGGAGAAACTGTTTTAATCTCAATTATAAGAAATACTACAGAAAGAAACCAGGCTAAAGAAACCTTAAGGCTTAGTGAAGAAAAGTATAGAAGTTTGGTTGAGGAATTACCGGATGCGGTGTATGTTCATAAGGCAGGGCAAATGAATTACGTTAACAAAGCTGCAGTTAAGTTATTTGGTATGGAGAGAGCCGAGGATATTTTAGGGAGGAGTATGATTGAGTTTGTCACGGTTTCAAAAGAGTTTGAAGAGGTGAATTCATATAGAAGAGAACAACGGGAAAATGGAGCAGTTGAGTTGCCTCTTTGGAGTTACAAGCTCGACAGGTATGATGGAGAAATAATTGATGTAGAAGGGATATCTATGCCTATATTAATTGATGGAAAACCTGGAGTTCAATTTGTTGTAAGAGATATAAGTGAAAGAAAAAAGATTGAAGCCATTCAGAAAAAAGCAGAGCAGGAAATGGAACTTTATAAGGAGATTATAGAATATGATAGGATTAAGACTGAATTCTTTGCAAATATGTCTCATGAAATTAGAACACCATTAAATCTTATATTAAGCGCCCTTCAACTTATGAGTATAAATATTCATGGTAAAAGAGTAATTGAAGATGCACAAAAGCTGACAAGATATACGGATATCATGAAACAAAATTGCTATAGACTATTGCGCTTAGTGAATAATCTAATAGAAATCACCAAATTAGATTCTGGATATATTGAGCCAAATTTTAAAAATCAAAATATAGTATGCCTTGTGGAAGATATCGTATTATCCGTGGTGGATTATGTTGAAGACAAATCATTGCATCTTAGCTTTGATACCAATGAAGAAGAAATGATAACTGCTTGTGACGCAGATATGCTAGAAAGAATTATTTTGAACCTATTGTCAAATGCCATAAAGTATACAAAGCCTGGTGATCATATAGATGTAAGAATGGATGTGCAAAATGACAAAGTGAAAATCTGTGTAAAAGATTCAGGGATAGGTATACCAGAGGACAAACAAAAAATTGTATTTGAAAGGTTCAGACAAGTAGATAAACTTTTTACAAGGACTACCGAAGGAAGCGGCATAGGACTATCGCTGGTAAAGGGCCTGGTAGAAGTCCAGGGAGGCACCATATATTTAAATAGCAGGTATGGCGAAGGCAGTGAATTCATAGTAGAGCTACCTGTGAGAAAACTCGGACAGGGCGAAGATCTTTTTGAGGAAGTAGCAGTCTCTCAATTACGGGAAAGAGTAGAAAGAATAAATATAGAATTCTCAGATATTTATGATTAATAAGAAAGAGGGTACAATCTTATACTTTTGATTGTTATTGGTAATTATATGGTATAGTTAGTATTAAGGATATTGAATTTTAAAGAGGTGTAATGGTTGACTAATCTTCTTATTAAAACTTTTATCAAAGATCATAAAAATACAAAAGATAGCAAGGTGAGACAACGGTATGGATATTTGGGAAGCTTTGTTGGAATAATCAGTAACGTGGTACTGTTTAGCATAAAGCTAGTAATAGGCTTTATGCTAAACAGTATAGCTGTTATAGCGGATGCTTTTAATAATCTATCAGATGTAGCATCATCGGTGGTAACTTTAGTAGGCTTCAATATCACGAATAAACCCGCTGACAAAGAGCATCCCTTTGGACATGGCAGGATAGAGTATATATCAGCTCTAATTGTGTCTTTTATTATATTAACAGTAGGGGTAGAGTTTATTAAAAGCTCTTTTGACAGGATAAGGAATCCAGAACCAATGAATTTTGATTGGATATCCATTGGAATATTGACTTTATCCATAACAGTTAAGGTCTGGTTGAGTAAATTTAATAAAGAGATGGGAAGGGCCATTGGATCAAAAGCCATGGAAGCATCTTCCTTCGATAGCTTAAGCGATGTTATTACCACTTCTGTAGTGATCGTGTCAATCATCTTATCTAGATGGATTTCATTTCCTATTGATGGATATATAGGAATCCTAGTAGCTATTTTTATTTTATATGCAGGCTTTAATATAGCAAAGGATACCCTAAATCCTATCTTAGGAGAAGCCCCTGACCCAAATTTGGTAAAAGGTATACAAAATAAAGTACTATCCTATGAAGGAATAACAGGAGCCCATGATCTTATCATACACAATTATGGTCCTGGAAGATGCATCGCATCTATACACGCAGAGGTACCAGACCATATAAGTATAATAGTATCTCATGACATAATAGACCAAGCGGAAAAGGAGATTTCACAAGAGCTAGGTGTATATATGCTGATACATATGGATCCAGTCAATACGAATTGTGAAATAACTCAAAAGATCCAGCAGCAGGTTCTTGAAGTCATAAATGATTTTGATGAAAAAATCTCTATACATGATTTTAGAGTTGTAAATGGGAAAACGCATAAGAATCTTGTTTTTGATATAGTAATACCTATAGGGTATAGTGAACAAAAAGAAAGGGAAACAGTTCAAGTGATAAAAGAAGAAATTCATAAAAGATACCCTGAATATGATTCAGTCATAACAGTTGATAAAGAATATGCGGTTTTGCGATAATACATATTGACAATATAATTCTTTAGAGGTATAATCATTTCTAATTTCACATTTGGAAATGTAATGAAGAGGACTAGTAGAAGAGAATACGCTCATAAGAGAGGAAGATTCATCGGCTGAGAGATTTTCCAGGCTAAATTGCTTCGAACCCAACCTTGGAACAATAGGAAAAACCTATCGTGTGCCTGCGTTAAAGGTATTGAGGTGGCTTTATCAAAGTTCTACGAACTTTGATTTATGCAATTTGGGTGGTAACGCGATACATGACCTTCGTCCCATTATATATGGAGACGAGGGTTTTTTTATGTTTAAAAAAAGTTTTTAGGGAGGAAAATGAAAATGGCAGAAGTGAGTAAACAAGAATTTGTAAAAGAAATTACCAAAATGGAAGATGATTATGCTCAATGGTATACTGACATTGTATTAAAGGCAGAGCTGGCGGATTATGCACCTGTAAAGGGTGCCATGGTTATTAGGCCTTATGGTTATGCAATTTGGGAAAACATTGTTGCGTGGGAGGATGCCAAGTTTAAAGAATCAGGTCATCAAGCGGCTTATTTTCCACTACTGATTCCAGAACATTTATTACAAAAGGAAATAGACCACTTTGAAGGGTTTGCACCAGAAGTTTTATGGGTAACACATAATGGAGATGAAGAGCTGCAAGAAAGATTGATGGTAAGGCCTACTTCAGAAACCATCATCTGTCCTATGTTTGCAAAGTGGGTACAGTCTTATCGAGATCTACCACTTTTGATTTATCAGTGGAATAACGTTGTTCGTTGGGAAAAGACTACAAGGCCATTTCTTAGAACTTCAGAATTTTTGTGGCATGAAGGTCATACGGTTCATGTGGATGAAGAAGATGCAGAGCGTGAATGCAAGTTGATTCTTGAATACTATAGAGAATTTGTAGAAGAACATATGGCAATTCCCCTAAGATTAGGAGTGAAAACGGAAAAAGAAAAATTCGCAGGTGGACTTAGAACTTATACCATTGAAGCGATGATGAGAGATGGAAAATCTCTACAGGCGGGAACCTCCCATAACCTAGGGCAAAACTTTACAGAGATGTTTGATATCAAATTCTTAGATAGAGATGGAAAACATAAATTGGCATGGACTACGTCTTGGGCAACCACAACAAGATTAATCGGTGCCATGGTTATGGTCCACGGAGATGACAGAGGACTTGTGGTACCACCAAGAATCGCACCTATACAAATGGTTATTCTGCCTATTGCTGCAAACAAGCCAGGGGTTCTTGAAAAAGCCAGCGAATTAAAGACCATGCTTGCAAAGAGTTTTAAAGTAAAACTGGATGATGACATCTCCAAGTCAGCAGGCTTCAAGTTTAACCATTGGGAAATGAAAGGTGTACCAGTTAGAATTGAAGTTGGACCAAAGGATATAGAAAAGAACCAGGTTATGGTTTATAGAAGAGATACCCATGAAAAATTCCCAGTGGCTATGGAAAACTTGGTAGAAGAATTACAAAAGCTTTTAGAGAATATTCAAGATACATTGTATCAAAGAGCATTTGATTTTAGAGAGTCACGTACATGGGCATCTAAAAGCTATGATGAATTAAAAGAAAGTTTTGAAAAAGAAACAGGGTTTGCAAAGGTTATGCTTTGTGATGATCAAGACTGTGAAGATAAGATAAAGGATGAAACAGGTATCAGTGCAAGATGTATCCCATTTGAACAAGAAGATTTAGGATATGATACTTGTATCATATGCGGAAAGAAAACCGATAGAATGTTGCTAATGGGCAAATCCTACTAAGACTGCAAAAAAATGTGTTTAATTTACACTAAACTTTGGATAGTCTCATTATCCAGTTTAAAGGATCGGGAGAAATTTCTCCCGATCCTTTAATTGCTATTTGTGTGGAGATATTTAACCTGATCCAGTGATAGGTTCTCTAGAAAATAAGCCTTTTTTGCTATATCATTTCTGCTTATAATTCCTTTTTCAATCAATAGCTCTATGATGCAAGCAATGGCTAATGTGTTTTTATAATCTGTTTCTTTTAGGTCAGCTAGTTGACCTATTATTTCTAGCTTATTCATTTGTCTACCCCCAATGTTTGTTATATAATTATACTACGCACAACGCATTATTATGATTTTTGCCAAAAACTGTGACATTATACATTTTTATTTATGTCGGAGGAAAATGAATGAACTTTTTAAAAGATAAAGAATTTTTTCGCATAATGCTAAAAATAGCAATACCTATTACTTTGCAAAACCTTATACTATCTTCGTTAAATATGGTAGATGTGCTAATGATTGGGAAACTAGGAGAAGCTGCTATTGCTGGAGTAGGCCTTGGAAATCAATACTTTTTTGTATTGAACCTTCTGCTTTTCGGGATAGTAAGCGGAACTTCTATATATACAGCCCAGTATTGGGGCAACAAGGACATGAAAGGCATTCATAGGGTAATGGGAATAAGTCTTATTAGCGCAGGTCTTGCTTCCATGGTTTTCATGGCTTTTGGAATTTTTATGCCAGAACAGATTCTTGGTATATTTTCAAAAGATCCTCGGGTAATTGAATTAGGTACTGATTATCTTAGAATAGTAGCTATGAGCTATCCAATGACTGCAGTGACCTTTGCCTATGTGTTTACCCTCCGCGGAACTGGTGAGGTAAACCTTCCTATGTATGCAAGCACAATTGCATTTTTAACCAATACTGTTTTAAACTATCTACTGATATATGGAAAGCTTGGCTTTCCAGTGTGGGGGGTAGCAGGCGCGGCTGTAGCTACAGTTATTGCAAGAGTTCTTGAGATGGTGATTGTTCTTGCAGTCACTTATTATAAGAAGCTTCCTGCCGCATCTAAATGGAGAGAGCTAACTGATATTAATTTTGAGTTTGTAAAGAAGTTTTTCAACATAACCATTCCTGTTATATTAAATGAATCCATGTGGGGATTAGGAGTGACCATGTATGCAATAGCATATGCTAGGATGGGGACAGAAGCTTTTGCATCAACTAATATATCAGGAACTATAGAGCGGATCGCCTGGGTTTTTCTTATGGGCGTAGGCAATTCATGTGCTGTAATGATTGGAAATAAAATTGGTGAAGATGATAATGAAATGGCATATGAATATGCAAAAAGATTTATAATGATGGGTGTTTCCATAAGTGTTTTAATGGGATTAACTATTTTACTGACAGCTCACTGGATTTTGATGCCTTTTAATGTTTCGGATATTGTAAGAACTTATTCCTATAATAATCTAATGGTATTTGTAATCTTTATTCTAGTGAAGACTTGTAATTATATAATAGTAATAGGAATTTTGAGAAGCGGCGGAGATACAAAATTTTGTATGTTTATTGATATAGCAGGAGTATGGTTTGTAGGTGTCCCTTTAGCCTTCCTAGGAGCGCTATACTTCAAACTACCCATATACTATGTATATGCACTGGTTTCTTTGGAAGAAGTGTTAAAGATATTTGTTGCAATACCTAGAGTTTTGTCAAAGAAATGGATTAATAATTTAACTGTATAGAGCAATTGTTATTTATGCATAAAAACGCCCCTTGACAGGTAAAATAATAGAGAGTAGAATATATGAAAATGATATATGAATATGCAATGATGGGAAAAATTAGAAGGATTTGTATTTAGAGATCCGACAGTTGGTGCAAGTCGGTTACATACTTTTATCATCCATCCCTGAGCAGTCTGCGATGAGCAGTACCGGCATAGCCGTTATATGAATGAAGATGAATCAATTTTGTTTAGCAAAAATGATTCGTAATTTGGGTGGCAACGCGGAACCTTTCGTCCCTTAACCAGGACGAAGGGTTTTTTATTTTTGTAAAAATAAAAGGAGGAAAAGAATATGTTAGATATCAGGGAGATTAGGGCGAATACTGAAGAAGTAAAAAGAAAGCTTGGTAGAAGAAAGAATGTCTACAACATCGATGGCATAATAGAATTGGATGAGAAAAGAAGAAAAATATTGGTTGACGTTGAAGATCTTAAAGCTAAGAAAAATAAAGTATCGGAAGAAGTAGCAAAATTGAAAAGGGCTAAGGAGGATGCAGAGCCACTTATATTGGAGATGAGGATAGTCTCTGAAAAAATAAAGGAAGATGATGACAAGGTAAGAGAAATAGATGAAGAGCTTAACAATCTGTTGCTTGCTATTCCAAATATTCCAAATGATAGTACCCCCGACGGAACAACGGATGCTGACAATGTTGAAATTAGAAAATGGGGAGAGCCGACAAAATTTGAATACGAGCCAAAAGCTCACTGGACTATTGGAGAAGATCTTGGCATTCTTGATTTTGCTACAGCTGCAAAAGTCACAGGTGCTAGGTTTACATTTTATAGAGCGCTTGGCGCGAGATTAGAGAGATCCTTGATAAACTTCTTTTTAAATACCCATATAGAAAGTGGATATGAAGAAATATTCCCTCCATATATGGTTCATAGGAGAAGTATGCAAGGAACTGGACAACTTCCAAAGTTTGAAGAAGATGCATTCAAGGTAGCAGGAACTGACTATTTCTTAATCCCTACTGCAGAAGTGCCAGTAACCAATATGTATAGAGAAGAAATACTTGAAGCAGAGCAGCTTCCTATATATCATACAGCCTATACTGCATGTTTTAGAGCAGAAGCAGGATCAGCAGGAAGAGATACAAGAGGACTTATAAGACAGCATCAGTTTAATAAAGTCGAGCTTGTAAAATTCGTAAAGCCAGAAGATTCGTATGCTGAACTTGAAGCCCTAACCAATAATGCAGAAAAAATATTGCAACTTTTGGGACTTCCATATAGAGTAATATCCCTCTGTGCTGGAGATTTAGGCTTTTCGTCGGCTAAGACCTATGATATAGAAGTATGGATGCCAAGCTATAATCGATATGTTGAAATATCGTCTTGCAGTAATTTCGAAGACTATCAAGCAAGAAGAGCAGATATAAAATATAGACCAGAGCCTAAAGCAAAGCCGAGGTTTATACACACCCTCAATGGGTCGGGTCTTGCGGTGGGAAGAACAGTAGCAGCAATACTAGAAAACTTCCAGCAAGGTGATGGAAGTGTATTGATACCAGAAGTACTAAAACCCTATATGGGTGGAGCAGAAAAAATAAAGAAATAGAAATAGGGAGTGGATTGTATTGCCACAGGTAAGGATGAAAGGTGTCAGCGAAAAAGATGTAATTAGAATGGCTCCTCAAATAGCAGAATGCATATTTGAAATCACTGGATGTCCTAAAGAACATATAGAGATAGAAGAACTTGATGTAAAAGCAGTTAAAGGGAATAACCTGACAAAGCCAAATCCTTTTATAGAAATATATTGGTTTGATAGAGGGCAAGAGCAAGCTGATAAAGTTGCAAAATCTATTACTGAAATAGCGAAATCAAATGGGATAGGAAACATAGATATTGCATTCATATTGTTTAGCAAAAATCTGTACTATGAAAATGGAGAACATTTCTAGGCCTCTTGGAGGAAAAACATATAAAACCGTGTTGACAATAATGTATTGAGTTGATATAATAATTATTGTCCTAACCGACGGAGAGATGTTCGAGCGGTTTATGGAACTGGTCTTGAAAACCAGAGACGATTCACGTCGTCCGAGGGTTCGAATCCCTCTCTCTCCTCCATTTTCAAATTTCATAAACTATACGGAGAAGTACTCAAGTGGTCGAAGAGGCGTGCCTGCTAAGTGCGTAGGCCTGTAATGGGCGCGAGGGTTCAAATCCCTCCTTCTCCGCCATGAAACGAAGTCAAAGCTACTAGTAAGACAATAGTCTTATTTAGTAGCTTTTTTTATATTTCTCCAAGTATCTCTATTGAATAGTTCTCTCACTGTTTTTATTTAAGATTTCATTGCCTTTTGATGCGGACTCCATTTCTTCCCAGCTTTTCAATGTTTCATTGGATCTTGCTCTCATTCTCATGGCTTCTTCATAAGCGAATTTACTATCGAGGCTTCCGTTAATTTGAAAATTTTCCATCACTTATCATCTCCATCTCCATTTTTGTCGCCGAAGAGTACACTTTCAACTGCATTTTGATTAAACTTTGCTTCAGTTGCTCTAGGATAAGGATTTATAACATATTTGTCTTTATGCTTAACAGCATTTTGCTGAGATTCTAATTTCTTTTCATCCATCATTTAATACACCTCGATATAAATTATTTCAAATTTAGTATAACCAATGCAAGTCAAAATAATTACCATTAATAAGAGCGAAAATATTTCCAATATGATATAATTCTATTTATATCAATTTTGAATTTTTTGCGAGGTGTTTTTATGGGTAAAATTCAGATAGGGGCAAGCATTTTTAATAGCACTGATTTAGAACAAGAATTTTATTTGTACAAACATTATGGGTTTGATTATATTGAACTTTGCTTAAAAGACAACATGGAGCCTGGATTAAATACATTAAATACGCTCCGTCAGTTTAATGATATTCTCCCAATAAAGGTTGGGCATTTAACAGATATTATCATTGATAGAAGCGATATAAATAGTAAAATTGAATATATAAAAATGATGGGTGCGCTAAATACTGTAAAGACTATGGTCATACATTGGTACTCAGATCATACGAATGCGATTCAGTTTTTTGATAAAATTGAAGCACTGAATACTTTGAATAAAGTAGCTGGTGATAATGGAATTGTTTTAACTATAGAAAACACCACTGAAAACACTTGGGGATTTGAAGAGGTGTTTAAATATTTGCCTGAAATATCCATGACTTTAGATGTAGGACATGCGAACCTTTATGAAAATCATGATAAGGCAGTTGAATTTATATCCGCTTTTGCTTCTAGGATACAAAATGTTCATTTACATGATAATTTTGGAGGATATAAGCCAGAGTGGGACTTGCACTTACCAATAGGTGTGGGAAATATTAATTTTGCTGATACAATAGGTGCCTTAAAGCGGATGAATTATTCGTCAACTATTACCCTGGAAATATATTGCAATGATAAAAGTTACTATGATATTAGCAGGCAAAAAGTTAAATCCATGATTCAGAGTGAATGAATGGATTGAGGTACAATAAATAGTTCTAAAACTATTTATTGTACTTGATTTTTTTAGTATGAGATGAGATGTTGTTATAATATAATATTTATATGTGAAATATATGAAATAAAAAAGGGGACTGATTGTTTTGGGCAAGAATAAAAGATTTTTAGCAATTTTTTTAGTATTGACACTACTATTTTCTGGTTGCTCAATAATATCAAAAGTAAGAGGAAATACGAAAGTTAATGTTGAAGAAAGTATGGATAAAAACAAATATGTTATTAAAGCCGACTTAGATGAAGTCAATAAAGTTATGACAGTAACTCAGACAGTACATTATAAAAACAATGAAAATATTGATTTAGGTGAGCTCTATTTCCACGTCTATTCCAATGCATTTAAAAATAAAGAAACGGCGCCTTTTCTTTTTGATGACTTTAATAATGCATATAAGGCTGGTTTTTCGCCAGGCTTTACAGAGCTAGAGTCCATTAGTATGACTCAAGAAAATGCAGTATCAAATTTGAAATATAAGTTTCAAGGGGAAGGACAAACAATATTAAAGCTTGAGTTGGCATCGCCCCTAAAGGTTGGAAAGGTAGTTATGATTAACATGAAATACAAAGTACATATACCTCCTGCAGCAGAAAGATTTGGATACAATGGAGGCAATTATAACTTGGGAAACTGGTATCCAGTGGCAGCAGTATACGATGAGTCTGGATGGAACTTAGATAAATACTTTGCAATTGGAGATCCTTTTTATAGTGATACATCGGATTATGAAGTCACAATCAATACGTCAGACAAGTTGACTGTAGCAGCGACAGGAGAACTTTTGAAAAAAAATGTGGACGCGTCAAAGCTACAGTGGCAATTTAGAGCTGAAAACATGCGAGATTTTGCATTTATTGCAAGTGATAAATTTAAAATTTTAGAAAAGAATGTTGATGGAACACAAGTAAAATCATATTTTTATTCAGGAGATGAAGTTGCAGGAAAAGAAGCACTAGACTATGGCGTAAAATCCTTAAAAACATTCAATGATTTATTTGGGAAATATCCTTATCCTAGTTATTCTGTTGTGCAGACTACATTTCCCAGCGGCATGGAATACCCTGGCATAGTATATATAAGTGATAAGTATTATACTAAAGATACGGACAATGTTCCGCTCATAATAACTATAGTCCATGAGACAGCTCATCAATGGTGGTATGGAATCGTAGGGAATGATCAGATTGATGAAGCTTGGCTTGATGAAAGCTTTGCTGCTTATTCTGAAACCATATTCATAGAAAAAGAATATGGAAAGCAGTCTGCCCAAGGCTATTTTGAGGATACAGTAAAGCAGAGTGTGGAAGAAGCCATCTCAACTAAACAAATTGACGGGGTGATAGTTAAATCTTTGAAGGACTTCAAATCTTGGGATGATTATGGTCCTACTGTCTATGATGGAGGGGCAATGATGTTGAGTCAGCTTAGAGAAGATTTAGGAGACAAAGTGTTTTTTGATATTCTAAAGAGTTATGTAAGTGAATACAAATATAAAATAGCAAAAACTCAAGACTTTGTAGATGTATGTGAAAAGGTAAGCGGACAGCAGTTAGACAGTTTTTTTGAACCTTGGATTAATAAAAATTAGAAAATTCAAAAAACTTGGAGGAATTTCTTCAATTATATAGAAATTAGTAACTAATTAATAAATTCCATTGGGGGTAATATATATGTATGTATTCAATAGAATGACTCCAAATCCTATAGTTATATCTCCTGAAGTCACTGCTAGGGAAGCGCTAGATATAATGCAGAAAGAGAATTTTTCTAATCTTCCTGTTGTTAGTAAAGGTGAAGTGTTAGGGATCATTGCAAAAGAAGATATTATTAGTCAATATTTCTGCGGTGAAAAAGGCTGCAACTTCCTTGAAGATTCTATTGTAGAGGATTTAATGACAAAGAATTTTGTTTCACTTAACAAGTTTGACTATATCGAAAAGGCAATATATCTCCTTAAAGAAAAAGATATAAGCGCAATACCAGTATTTGATGGAGATAAAAGGCTTATAGGCATCATAACAAGGACAGACATATTTGATGCATTCGCTGATACAATGGGTGTAGACAATGAAGGTACAAGGATTTATATACATATTCCTGACTTTGTAGGACAAATTGCCAAAATTACAAATATCGTTAAAAATAGAGGTATATCAATAGAATCAATAAGCGTATTTGATTCTGGGTTAATGAAAACAAAGCAGCTTGTGATGAAGGTGAATTCAAAAGATGTGGATGATATGGTAGATGACTTGAAAAACAATGGGATAGATGTAAGAGATGTGGGAGTTTATTAAAAATATAGACATAAAAAATTCCTAATATATAAAGAAGCTTCTTGTTTGTAGAAGCTTTTTTTATATATCTTAAGACTTTTTCCTATTAATTTCGTAAAAATATATAGAAGAATTGATAGGAGGGGCTAGAATGGTTAAAAAGAAAGCGGGCACCATAACTTTTGCTATAGGACTAATAATTGTAGGTGCACTTTTATTTGCACAAAACTTTACAACACTTCCCATAAAGGATTTTTATAAATATTGGCCAGTGTTACTGATTGGAATGGGTGCAGAGTATCTGATATTTTCTATTATATATAGCAGAGATAGTCAAAATGTAAGACTCGGAATTGATGGATTATGTGTTGTATTTATTATAATATTAGGCATAATAGCAAACACTGGAAGTATTATGAACTTTGATATACATCTTGGCGATGGAGGAAAATCTTTGTTGGACTTTAATTCAAACTATAAAACAGAGATTAAAGAAAGCTTTACAAAGAATGATGTAAGCGCAAACTACAGTATCAAAGAAGTAAAGGTTTCCAATGACTTTGGGAACATAGAGGTGAAACCCTCTGACTCAAAGGTTGTGAAGGTTGAAGCTGAAATACGAGTGAAATGCAATGATGAAGCGAAAGCAAGGGAATATATAAAGAACGCAATAAGCATTAAAGAAGGAGAGACAACAGAAATATCTGTTAATCTCCCCAACAACGTAAGCAAAGCTGATTTTTCAAAACCAGTTGTTGACTTTACAATATTTATACCCCATGGGGCAAAGCTGAATGTTAATAACAGTTTTGGAGACATCATTGTAAAAGGTGTAAGGGGAGAATCCACAGTAAGCAATAGTTACGGCGCAGTGCTTGTGGAGGGTATTGAAGGAAATATCATAGTAAGGAATTCCTTTGGAAAAATAGAGGTCAATGATATTAGTGGTGATGCAAAAGTAAACAATCAAAACGGACAAATTTCAGTAAAAAAAGTAAATGGAAATGCACTACTAGAAACTCATTTTGGGAAAGTAGAAGCAATAAGCATAGGCAAGGACTTGACTATAGAAAACAACAATGGAGGCATAGAAGTGGAACAGGTAGGCGGAAATGCTGATATTAAAGGATCCTTTGGCAGTATTGATATAGAAGCTATAAATGGTAGCTTATTAGTAAAGAATAATAATGGTAGAACAGATGTAAAAGATGTAGGCGGAAATGTAAATATAAAAAACTCTTTTGGTAGCATAGAGTATACATCTAATAATATTAAAGATGCGGATATATTAGCAAAAACAGAGTTTGGTAGTGTAAGGTGTTCAGAGAACATAAGCATTACAAAATCCGGACAACAAAGTAAAGCCGAGGGCAAGACCGGTGGAGGCAAAAACAAAATCGAGATCACCAACACAAATGGTGATATTAATATAAACTAATTATTAGAGAGTGCGCTTGCGTACTCTTTAATAATTAGTTTGGAATATTTGTGCCAGTAAGGCTTTATTTGGGGAGAAAAAAACTTCAGATAAGAGGAGTTTTGTAAAAGAATTTATATTTTTCTGTTTGGCATGCATTTCAGGCACTTATAATATAACTACACAGGACTTTGAAGATATAATTTCTTCTGAAAAACAAATATGACATGCGTTATATTTAAAAAATGAGATATAATATAATCAGGGGTGTAAATTTGAATATAAAAATTGAAAGAGATGCAGCAGATTTTATAGAAGCGAATTCTGATGAAAAAGCAATAACACTTTCAATAAAGACTGTAAGAGGTGGCTGATGTTCTACAAGAACACCGGCGGTTTCGCTAGGTAAACCAAATAAACCAGAAGCTTTTGACCTCTATAATGTCAGTGGAATAGATGTTTATGTAGCAAGGGATATTGAAGCCCATAGAAACGGTATAAGAGTATTCTATAAGCATTATCTATGGATCAAATCATTGGATGTAGAGGGAATATATTTAACCTATTAAGAAAATGCCATAAGCTTTTAAAGGCTTGTGGCATTTTATGGTTCATATAGCCATTATTAAAATTACAAATACGATACCAGTTAAAAGAGAAAAAATGACACTATGACTTTCGGTTTTTCCGCAACTAGTTGGAATAAGCTCATCTACGCATATATACACCATAATTCCAGCAGTAGAGGCTATGATGACACCAATAGCATCATTTGATATCGATTGAAAAATTTGATTTGCAATAAAAAACCCTATTATGGTTGGTATAGCGGTGGATGCAGAAATTAAAAATGCTTTAAGTCTGTTGCCAGTAGCCATATAGTAAGGAGCTGACGTACATATTCCCTCTGGAATATCTTGAGCCATTATAGCTAGAGCAACTATGACTCCTGTTTTAGTATCAGTTACCGCTCCAATTGCCATTGCCATCCCTTCAGGAAGGTTGTGTAAGAATATACCTACAGTAAGAAGCATAGCAGTCCGTTCTAGATTTCGTCCTTGCTCCTGTGCGTTTAGCTGTGGATGTATATGAGGAATTAATTTATCCATAGCATACATGAGCAGCGTACCGATTGATATACCAATTATAGCTGTGGTGGGGGAAGAAATTTCGATACTCTGAGGAATTAATTGCAAAAAAGATATGGAAAGCATAACGCCTGCAGCAAAGGCAAGCATATTATACATAAAAGCGTCAGAAGGCTTTTTCCAAACACCAATTAGAGATCCAACAATTGGCCCGAGCAATGATAATAGTAGAATTTGTGATATTGAATACATATAAACACCTCTATAATCGATAGTTTAGCATATTTTGCATACAGATTATACTAGAATGTGCTAACTCCGTAAATTTGTGAGAAACAGGTCAGCTTTATTTAGAGATGATTCTTCGGGGTTAAATACCATTGACAGTGAGTGTGTTGCGTATTATAATTTATATGTTAAGGAGATGGATTTTTATCTTCATAAACAACAAAATAATTATGCGCCCGTAGCTCAGTTGGATAGAGTACTTGACTACGAATCAAGGAGTCGCATGTTCGAATCATGTCGGGCGCACCACAACGTAATTTTAGTCTGTAAACAAAACGTTTACAGACTTTTTTTAATTTGTAAAAAGGAAGAATGCTTTATGATAAAAATACCTCGCAACTGAAAACAGTATAGGAATAAATATTTTGATAATAATACATAGATATCAAAATAGCGAGGTGAAGTGCATTGCTGGAAATGGAGAAAGAAATAAAAGAACTTATGAGAGATATTGAGAAACTAAGAATTAACCTTGAAGTTGTTTTAAAAAAAAGGGATTGGGATCTTTTAGATATAGAAGTTTTAGATGCAAGTAAAAAGTTAAATGTGGTAATAGTCGAATATAATAAGTCGTTGGAAAATAAAATTGATAAAAAAGAAATGAACAAGAAGTCCCCCACCTCTAAATGAAGTGAAGGATTAAAATGAAACTATTTGAAAAGATTCTTAGTCTAATAGGTAAAGCTATATTTGAGCCACTAATATCTAAAAATCGGAATATATTGAGGTATAGCCTCTAAAATAATGATAATGCCCATCATCAAATGTAGTAAAGCCTTGATAAAAGTGTATATGCCCATTCTCTACATTGATCTGGGGTGACGTAATCACTGATAAATAGTGTGCATGCTCTTTTAACTCTGAGACATAGCCTGAAAGGTAATGTACATGACCTAAAAAATTTGCATCTTTTGATGAGAGTCCTGCGTATTGATGTTCATGATTGAAAATTAAATTTGTTTTACCATCGTGATTATGTGAATGCAGCTTCTTGTAAATGTCAATCACCCTCCTAATATACATATTTTATAGGGATATAACCCTATAATCATATAACTATGTAGATTAAAGAGAAATGGAGTTTGTACAAGAAACATTATTCTTATTAATAAAAAATGTTATAATAAAGTAATTATTAAAATGCAAAATATATAATAAATTTGTTTTCTATACTACGCTATTCCAGGAATTGGACTTTCTTTATCTGAGTCATTTATGAAACTTCATGAAGGCGTAATAAATGTTGAGAGTAAGATTGGGAAAGGTGCGAATTTTTTAGTGAAATTGCCAGATCGAGTCATTAGCAGACCGCATGACGAAGACAATAGCAAAGAACTGAAAGGCAAATATTTTGAAAAGGCGGACATTGAGTTTTCGGATATTTATATCTAGCTGTTAAACAACATCAAATCCATAATCCCTATCTAAAATTTTTATTGTGCTTTTATATCTAATAATAAATAAAGTCATTAATAGATCACCTGTTGAACCTAATAGATTCAGAACAAAAACTGTTATCCCTAGATGAGTGCCTATTAGAAGAGCAATAATTGAAATAGTTATACATGGGGCTAGGAGAACAAAAATAAATTGGTTTTTAGGTATAGGTTTTCCTGAAGTTTCTTTTGTATATGCATATAAGTATTTAAAACCATAAGATACACTGTATCCGAATGTCTTGTAGGCGACACCATGTATAAGCTCATGAATAATTGATATAGGGATCATTAGGACGGCTAAGTATATAGTAAAATTAACCGTCAAGAATTTTGTAGGGTAAGAGTAAAGTTGGTACAAAAACCAGCCTTCAATCATAAAATCAATTTGCTTAATTAATAAAATTGAAATTAGATAAGAGAGTATAAAACATAATATATGTACTTTATAAGTAATTCTAAAAGACATGGCTATCACCTCATAAAGAGTATAGTCATGTCTTTTATGTTTTATGCTAAAGTTTAGAATTCTTTAATAATGGAAATCAAGAGAATAATACAAGAAAAAACTGAAAGATATTAGTTATTTTCATATTAAATGTAAGGGGTGAAAAAAATGAGGATAGAAGGAAAATTTATTTTATTTTCTAGAGAAGAGTTTATGGATTGGTTAAATGGACAAAAGCTAAAGAGAAAAATCTCAACAATACAAAATCATCATACCTATATTCCTAACTACTCAACCTTCAAAGGACAAAATCATTTTCAACTGACACAAAGCATGGAAAAGTATCATATGAAACAGGCAAACATGTCTGAAATTGCTCAAAATATTACAACATACAATGACGGCGCTATAATGCTTTGCAGAGCTTTAGAAAAAGATCCAGGATGTTTCTTAGGACCTAAGAACAATGTAGGGGCAATATGTATAGAACATGTGGGAAACTTTGATCTAGGAAAAGACATTATGACTGATGAACATAGAAAAACAATAGTTTTTCTAAATGCTTTGATTTGTCTGAGGTTTTCCCTAATGCCTAGTACCAGTACCATACTTTATCATCACTTTGTGTCTGAAAAAAGCTGCCCGGGCACAAACTTTTTCGGAGGAAATACAAAATCAGCAGCAGAAAAAAATTTCATACCGCTTGTTATGAAGGAACTTAAAATGCTAAAGGCTGAAAAAATAGATGACGCAGAAAATAAAGAAGAAAACAAAGAACAAAACCAGGCGTTAAAAAATGCAGTAAATTATCTTGAAGAAATTAAGGTTATTGATAGTCCAAACTACTGGATAAACAATGCAGTAGAAGGTAAAACTGTAAAAGGAGATTTTGTAGCGTTACTTATTATAAAAGCTACAAATAAAATGAAGTATGTATAATATTAGTGAATTATCAAATTGCATCACCATGAAACTTATAGTATATTATTATTAGGAATAATTTAAAAAGGAGGAGTGAATTTGAAAGACCCACGTTTTGAAAAGTTAGCAAAGAATCTCATTCATCATTCAACCAAATTGAAGAAAGATGAAAAAATCTTAATAGAAGTTGAAGATAATGGGTTTGAGCTGGCAGAAGAACTTATAAAAGAAGCCTATGCAGTAGGAGCAAAACCATACTTTTACTATAGAAACGTGAGAATGTGGAAAAGCGTCTTTTCTGGTGCTGACCAAGAGCTTCTTGCTGATATGGCAGACAATGATTTGCACCTGATAAATAAAGTAGATGCAAGGATATTGATACAAGGAGATAATAATTATTCAGAAATGGCAAGCTTGCCAATAGATAAACATAATCTGGTGGATAAACATTTTAGCCGTCCAAGATTGGAGGCAATACTTAAGAAAAAATGGTGTTATCTACTTTATCCCACATATTCAATAGCTCAAAAGGCTAATATGAGCATGGATCAGTTTGAAGATTTTTATTTTGATGTATGCACCCTTGATTATGATAAAATGTCAAAAGCTATGAATCCATTAGTAGAATTAATGGAAAAAACCGATAAGGTAAGGATAATAGGAACAGGCACAGACCTGAACTTCTCAATAAAAGGACTGCCAGCCATTAAATGCTGTGGAGAATTTAATATACCGGATGGTGAAGTTTTTACAGCTCCAGTAAAAGATTCGATAAATGGAGTCATTTCCTATAATACACCTTCAGAACTTAAAGGATTTACATATGAAAATATAAAGCTTGAGTTCGAAAATGGCAAAATAGTGAAAGCTACTGCAAATGACACTGAGAGAATAAACAAAGTATTCGATCTGGATGAAGGTGCAAGATATGTTGGTGAGTTTGCCATAGGAGTTAATCCATATATATTAAAACCTATGAAAGATACTTTATATGACGAGAAAATAATGGGAAGCTTCCATTTCACGCCAGGTAGCTCATATGATGATTGTGACAATGGAAATAAATCGTCACTTCATTGGGACTTAGTATTTATACAAACGCCTGAGTATGGCGGCGGGGAGATATGGTTTGACGATGTTTTAATAAGAAAAGATGGGAAATTTATACTTCCTGAATTGGAAGGGCTAAATCCAGAAAACTTGAAATAAAACCATTTGATTTGTTATTGACATAAAGACATTTTTTTGATAAAATGAATTTGTTGACTTAACGGTTGGCAAAAACATGCGGGAATGGCGGAATTGGCAGACGCGCTAGACTTAGGATCTAGTGTCAACGACGTGGGGGTTCAAGTCCC
>MCHG01000103.1_pt1 | contig 50876 bp, 43 predicted proteins | sample 787351 | NCBI WGS metagenome assembly MCHG01 (sample SAMN05430296, study PRJNA330682) | permafrost metagenome | biome: Cold desert; feature: permafrost; material: soil; isolation source: enrichment culture inoculated with soil incubated with H2/CO2 at 20 degrees... ... | reverse complement strand
TAGGAAAAGCAATTTTCAGAAAAAACGATAGCGTGAAAAATTGTTGAATTTTAGCAAACATCTGCGGAATGTCAGATACATCAGCAAAAATGATTCATTATACAACGAATTAACCTGAAAAACCACAGATCCGTTTATAGTTTGTCCGGGAGATAGAGTCATACTTTCAATTTTAATTTACTTTTTTAGGGGAATTTATCCTAAACTAAATAGCAGAATAAAGAAGCTAAAGGCATTAAAAACTAATTTAGATGCTGAGTTAAAGAAAAATCTGCTGTAATTTGCATAAATTTGTTCCTTGACTCTTAAAAATGGTATTAGGGATAATGTTTTTTCAGGATAACTAAGAAAGAGGATACAAACCTACAAAAAAAGCCGGAGCCAAGCTCCCTAAAAAGTTTATAAAAAGCGTCTATGAAGGTTTTGTTCTCAACCCGATCCTTTCAACTCTCATCTTACTCAGTTCATCTCATTTTTAATTTTTCTTGACTTAATATTATTTCCTTTTGTTATTGACATAGTGACACTTGAGAACGTGACGAAAAATGAGAAAGAACTCGAAGATGAACTTGCAGAGGGAAGTAATAAAAAAGGTAAAAATTCCTCTAGCCAGGAATCAAGCAGATATAATGGTTGTTATTTGGTAACCGATAATCGCAACAAAACATAAAAGTAAAGGCATGATTGCCAGATTAAACGAACTGCTTAGAGATTTGCTCCAATGTCCAGTTGCTGAAAGAACCTCCTTTAAAGAAAGGAGGGCTATAAGTCCCACAACTACTGCAGCCCCATACTGAGGAAGTCCAGGGCTTGTAATCATGGAAATTGCACTCGAAGAGATTGCACTTGACGAGATAATGCTCAATAGTATAATAATGCCCCCATTATTTTAGTATAGTAGATTTTTTCTATATGTTGTTGAATTATAAAATAAAACTACAGTATAGTATAAAAAACTTTCTCAAGATCTCAGATGATTGGCATATATGTTTAATTTAATAAATGTTAGAGAAACTGAAATTAAAATTTATCTTAACACTCAATAATCGATATTTAGTTACTTTTTTATGTGAGTTTTTTGGATTTAAGTGATAAAATAGTCCCAAATATATAATGAAAAAAATAAGGAAGCAATATAACTATCTACTAACATAGTTTAAACATTTATTTAATATGTTAGCTAGAAAACTAGCACATAATATTTAAGAATGTTTAACAAATATCCAAAGATTTGTAAGAGCTAAAGTCCATTAAAAAGTCCACAACATCATAAATAAATTTACTAATATTTTGGAGTAATATTTAAAAACTGTAGATATAAATTTATAATATAATAACTGTAAAACTTTTACGTATTGTCCACAGAGGCAACATTCAAAAATATAAACTCTATAAAAAAATTACGTTTATGTAATTAAACGACAGTGTAAGTATTATTATACATAGTCTGAAAAGGAGTCGTTCCCGTGAAAAAATTAATTAGTTCCTTTAAAAGGCAAAAAGAACTGGCTTTTATAATCGCTTCCCTTTCGATTCTGTTTTTACTCTCGATTTCTCCAGCAGCTGCATCTGTTGGCGACTGGGAATTTTCCCCTCAAAAACTTGTTTCTGGGGATGCCCTTAATATAAAAGGGATCGCGTCTCCTGGAGAGAAAATCGATGTCTTCGTAAATTTTGAAAAAACTGTTCCTGTCTCCGGGGGGGAGTTTGAATACGTTCTTGAAGACGTAAAAATTCCTGAAGGCTTTAGCAACTCTTTTACGGTTGAAGCCAGAGGAGCCAAAAAACTCAACGTACGGGTGAAAATGGTATTATGGATAACAAAAAGCTCTGAGGCTTCAGGGGATACTGCAATCGTGTCTCAGTCAAATGTACCACCAGGGACCTATACGATAAAGATCGACGGGAACGCTGGAGAAGGGGTATCGGAGGTGAACCTGAAGATTAGAGCTTTTCAGGGGATAGAAGCTGACTCTAATGGGGATTTCAGTTACTCCTATAGCACAAAAGCGATTCCTTCGGGAGACTTCGAGGTAAAAGTGGGGGGCATCACGAAAGAGATAACCATCCAGCCTAAAGAAATTTCAGGCTCAACTTCAGGCTTGAATTCAGGCTCAATTTCAGGCTCGACTTCAGGCTCGGCTTCAGGCTCAACTTCAGGCTCAACTTCAGGCTCAACTTCAGGCTCAACTTCAGGCTCGATTTCAGGCTCAACTTCAGAGTATTCTTCCACAAAATCTTCTTCGGTAGAAACTAAAAAGACAACAACTCAATCTAAGGAAACTTCAGATTCAACTTCAGTTTCATCTGCAGTAGGATCTCCTTCGGTAAAGACTGGATCTTCTCTTGAACCTACAACTTCCAAAACTCTGGAAGAAAAGGGGGTATCTGGAGCTTCAAATCTAAATAAAAACCTCGAAGAAAAGAACACTCAAAAACAGCTCTCTGGAGAAGATACACAAACATCCAAATCATCTCATTCATTTGTGGATCCATTCTATCTGCTGGCAGGATTAGGAGCAGGAATTCTGATTTTTATAATGTATTCGATGAAGAAATGAAGCCAAAAAAAGCAATTCCAGGTGATAATAATGCAAGAACTCTTGATATCCTGAAGCAGGATAGTAAATAATTTTTAACTAATATAATGGGGGCATATACTTGAAAAAATGTCTATCGATAATTGTATTATGTATGTTTATATTAACCTCTGCAACAGCACTCGCAAGCGATAATAATTCATGCGAAATCAATACTCCAAGCAATGAAAGCGGCACTTTAAGCTTTAGCAGTATAAATCTTACTGATGAGGTTGTTTATGTCCTGGACCATACCAGCGACCCATCAGGAGGAAATTGGATTATGATGGGAAGCCCAAATGAAGGGAATGGAATCCAGCTTCCTCAGCCGATAACAATCACGTATTCAGGTCCGAGATTTGAGAAATCCGGAGGGGGTTCTGGGATCTTATCCTCCAGTAATGGTAGAAGTTACACGATGAACTATCCATCGACTTCTTCCTATACCACCCTTCCCGTTTACCTGCCTGGTGAAGAAGTGAATATGTCTTTCTTTGGGGATTCATCTTTGGAAGGAAAGGCGGATATCTACGTTTTCAATGTGACCTCGAAATCCGCGAGTGGGATTATTGAGGCTTTCAATACAGGAAATAGAGGAAACTTGGGCAGCCTTTTCCACAAAAACATGGACGGAAATTACAAAAACTACTCTGCTGTTCTCGGAGGAAATGGAGATCTATTAGATTATAATTTGGGATCATCGAGTAATGATTCGGGACCAGCTGGTAATAATTTGGGACCATCAGATAATAATTTGGGACCATCGAGTAATGATTCGGGACCAGCTGGTAATAATTTGGGACCATCAGATAATAATTTGGGACCATCGAGTAATAATTTTGGACCATCAGGTAATAAATTGGGAGCATCGGATTATAATTTGGGATCGTTTGGTCCAGGACAGTATTGTATAGTTATGGCTCAGAAAAATGAAGATGGTAGCCTGACAGTTCTTTCTACAACCGCCTTTATGGTTGCGGAATATGCACTAAAAGCTTCGGCTCCTGCAAACATAGAAGAGGGAAAAAATCTGGATATTAGTATGGAGCTTGAAGGCGCCCCTGACAACAGTAACTATACCTATGGAGCTGTACTGGTCAACGAACAGGTTTACAAGGCAAATATAGAGATCAATTCCAACGGCACAATTAATGGCACTTCAGTATTAGTAAATGGAGTACACTTTACTGATAAATTTGACATAAACTCATCAAATTATAAATCAAAACTAACTAAAAATGAACTCCAGAAAGAAATTCAAAACTTGATCGGAGAAGGAAACGGATCCATAGCAATAGGTGAAGACGGACAGAAAAAACTGTCACTTACTGCTTTCGATCTGCCTACAGGCAATTATTACCTTTTTGTAGGGGCATATAGTACGGGAAAGGGACTTGTAGGGCTTACCCAGTCTGTAATTAAAATTAATCCCACGCCAGTAAATCCGACCGCAGCTATTGGGACCAGCATCTCCAGTGGTATTGCTCCGCTTACAGTTGAGTTTAGCGACCTGTCCACCAATGAAACATTAGGACGGACCTGGGCATTCGGAGACGGAGCCAGTTCAACCGATCCAAACCCAATCTACACCTATAACACCGCAGGGAACTACACTGTAACATTAATTGCAAATAACGAGAATGGTAACAATGTTACAACTGCCATAATAACTGTTGTACCGGACACTGTAACAGACAAAGTAGTACTTCCTGTGGCAGACTTTAACACCAATGTTACGAGCGGCTATGCTCCCCTTTCCGTCCAGTTTACAGACATTTCACAAAATGCAGCATCAAGGAGCTGGGACTTTGGAGATGGAGCTAGTTCAACCGAGAAGAATCCGACGCATACTTACTCTGCAGAAGGGACCTATAATGTTAACCTTAAAGTGAGCAATTCAAACGGAACGGTCTCAAAAACTGCACAAATAACTGTACTGCAAGCTATAGTTAAGAATGGCAGTGACATCAGCAATGGAGGAAGCAGTAGTGGTGGTAGCTCTGGAAGCGGCGGTAGCTCTGGAAGCGTCAGTTCACCCGAATCTGCCAAAAATATAAAGTCAAAGGAGATCTCCCAGAAGTTCATTTCAAACGGCAAGGTAACAAGGTTCGAGTTTCCAAAGGGGCTCACTCCTGTAGAATACGTGGAATTTAAGGCGAAGAAAACCGTTGGAGATACCACAACAACTATCGAGGAATTAAATGAAAAGTCCATTCTAACTCCAAACGAACCTAGAGGGGAGATTTATAAACACATAAATATCTGGGTCGGAAACAGCGGCTTTGCAAACTCAAACAATATTGAAAACGCCACTGTTGGCTTCAAAGTAAGCAAGGACTGGATTAACAAAAGTCAAATTAAAGTAGATTCATTGGTCCTTCAGCATTTCCGTGACAAAAAGTGGGACTCTCTTCCCACCAAGAAAGTCAAGGAAGATAAGGAATATATTTACTTTGAAGCTAAAACTCCCAGTTTCTCCCCATTTGCAATCTCAGCTGAAAAGATAGTGATTGGGGGTAATGGAGGAAAGAATCAGGAACTTCCAGAAGTAACGCCGCAGGACAAACCAGAGGCAACCGTCGGAACTGGCAATATTTCCCAGGAAAATGAAAATGGGGGAATTTCAAAAATTACCAGCTTCTTCATAGGGTTACTTGTCATCCTCCTTGTAGGTGCGATTATACTTAAGAAAAAAGGAGCTGAGAAATGAGACATATATTTTAAAAAGTAAAAACAGGAGACAGTGTATCTCCTGTTTTTGTTCTATTTTTAAGAAACCTTTTTTATAATAAGAGCCTGTCCGAAAAGTCAAACTGGTATGCTGAAAATCAATTCGTCTACAATATTTGTATACCCGTTCCATTTGTTATATCCTACTGTAACAGTAAGGACTTACAAACTTTGGATTAAAAATCAAGCACAGTAAATTTCATATTTGTATCTGAATTTTTGAAAGTTATTAGCTTATCACTGTTGATTTGAACTTCAAGTGCTTAAGTCCTAAGAATAACTAACCCCACCTCGAAAAGCCATGTATAGTCACGAGGCCAAATAATGCAACTACTCAATGAGATCAAAGTGGATTTTATTGCAACAATTACAGGCGTGACTATAGAAGCCAATTACAACCTCCCCAGCAATGTGAAGTGCAAGTTAAGGTATTTGAGGACAATCCTTAGACGAAACCCTTGTTTAAAACAATTTTTATAACAATCAGGATGGAAAGCGAGAATGCCACGGGTTACTTTTTTAAGGTCCTGGTCGGTATATGTGAATCGATGATTTTCGCTCACTTTTAGTCCGTAATTGGCAATAACATCTGGTGGATGGGGATAAGGTTGAAAGCAATAGTAGTTTATCTCAGTACTTCAGGGAATACAAAAGCTATGGCCGAAGCAATAGCTAGCGGGATCGAATCAAGGAATGTGGATGTAAAAGCTGTTAGCTTTTATGATGTAAAACCCGAAGAACTCAATGAAGCGGAAGCAATTGCAATTGGCTCTTCAACATTTGACCATAAAATGCTGCCGCAGCCTATGGAAAAATTCATGAATGAAGCGCTTGTTTCTGTAAATCCGAAGGGTAAAATAGGAGCCTCTTTTGGGTCATACGGATGGAGTGGAGAAGCGCCTATATTGATAGCCGAAAAGATGCGAGAGATAGGAATGGCTGTGGTAGACCCCGTTCTTAGGATTCTTCACAAGCCCACAGATAAGGACTTGCAGGAATGCAAAAGACTCGGAGTTGATATTGCTGAAAAGCTGAAACACAGGAACAAATAAGCTTAACCATTGAAAATGAAAAGCTTAACCTTGAATGTGCATATCGATTTTAGTTCCGAAAATAAATTTTACACCTGAATTAGAGCCTATCCGAAAAGTGTTGTGACCTACTGTATTTTATAATAGGCAATGTGCACACCGGATGGATACCGATATAGATCTTTGTGACATTACAAGGTACCATTATTGAGTTTTCGGATAGACTCTAAAGGCGAAAACTGTCTATCAAGCCTATTGAGAAGATGCCAGTCAGCTAAAAAGCAGTCTTCGTTTCTATTTCTGAAAGTCAGCAGCTTTTACAAAGTTTTAAATAAGACTTTTTAACCCGTCCTGTAGTTCGACCTCTCCTTTCCACCAGCCAGAGATTTTTGAAACATCTGCCCTTGAGTCTCGAACATCACCTGCTCTTGACTCGGCGTGTACTATCCTGCTGGGAGAACCAGTCAACTTAATGATGTTCTCAGCTAGTTCCAGAACCGTGACACTTTTTCCCATAGCCACGTTGAAGACCTGCCCATCGCCATGCTCAAGGGCTTCAGCGTTTGCCCTGACTACATCTTCGATATGCACGAAGTCCCGGCTCTGAAGCCCGTTCCCGTAGATTACAAGGTCTTTTCCTGCCTTTGCCCTCTCCAGAAAAATAGGAATAACAGCTGCATATGGGGATTTCGGATCCTGGCGGGGACCGTAGACATTGAAATAGCGCAGGCAGGTTGTTCGAAGTCCCTGATCCTTATAAAACATCCTTGCCAGATACTCCCCGTCGAGTTTGGAAATAGCATAAGGAGAGGCCGGTTCAGGATACATATCTTCGCTTTTTGGAAGGACCGGGTTGTTTCCGTAAACAGCAGCCGAGGATGCAGTTACAAATTTATCAACCCCGGCTTTAACGCAGGCCTGCAATACGTTAAGGGTCCCAAGAGTGTTGACCCGAAAAGCCTCAGCAGGTCTTTCACAGCTGAGAGGTACGGATACGAGGGCAGCTTCATGGAAGACATAATTCATTCCCGAAACCGCCTTTTCAATTGTGGAAGAGTCACAGATATCTCCCCGAACAAACTCAATGTTTTTGTACTGCGGGACATTTCGGAGAAAACCTGTGACAAGGTTATCAAGGATCCTGACAGTGTGTCCTGCTTCTGCAAAATACTCAGCTATATGGGAGCCTATGAAACCAGCTCCCCCTGTAACCAAAACTTTCATGCTTCCAGAAAAGGGCAAATACATAATAACATTTTCCATAATTTCCCTGAGATATCTCAGATGGAATTACAACATCTCCAGAATCTGCCAAAAATACTCAGGCAGGGAAAAAACCTTTCAAAAGAGGGAAAAATTTTTCATAGAATAAAGCCCTATGAATAAACGGGGTAACTAAAAAAATTGTAGAGATGAAATGAATTTGTCGGGGAAAAGAACCTGGTGAGAGAAATATATCAAACTTAAAATTGGAATTTTTAAAATAATAAATAGTTCTATGTGACGTCTATTTTATGAATTGGGGAATATTGTTTTTTATTCCCCTGTAACGGGATCACCTGAAAAGATAAGCCTAGTTTGGAAAAGCTGTAAAAAATAGCAGGTTAATGGAAGGATTACATAAGTATAAATTCAAAGAAGATAGATTATGAAAAATTTTACTAGTGATACAATGGCCGAAAAAAGACAACTTCCTCTGGACCTGCTGCTTGTTGCAGGTCTTGTGCTTCTTACTGATATTTTAGTGCTTGTGCCTTTATTTAGTGGAAGCTTCCTGCGGACATATATGGGTATTCTTCTGGTGCTTCTCTTGCCAGGCTATGCCCTGACTGGAGCTATCTTCCCGGCAAAAAATGACCTTGAGGGAATTGAGAGAGCTGTTATCTCCTTCGGACTGAGTATTGCAGTCGTCCCAATCATGGGGCTTGGCCTCAACTATACTAGCTGGGGAATCAGGGAAATTCCTATTCTAACAGCACTTTCGGTTTTCACTCTCTTGATGTGCGCAACTGCATACTACAGAAGAAGCTTGCTGCCTGAAGCAGAAGCGTTTCAAGTTCCGTTTAAAGCTTCTTTCCTGAGCATGAAAACTGAAATTTTGGAAAAGCCCGAAACAAAAGCTGACAAAGTTATTGCGGTACTCCTTGTCCTTTCAGTCCTTGCCTCTGTGGGCAGCCTGGCTTACATAATAGGAAACCCTAAAGATGGAGAGCACTTTACCGAATTCTATATCCTGGGAGCTAATAGAACAACTGGAAATTATCCGACAGAGTTTATAAAAGGGGAAAGCGGGACAGTTATTGTAGGAATCGTAAATCATGAGTACAGGCCCGTAGATTATACACTGGAGGTAAAACTTGGGAACAGGTCTCTACCTCTTCCGGAAAACCAGAAACGGATAAGTCTTGCGCATAACATGTCGTGGGAAGAGCCAGTTACTTTTACCCCTACCATCGAAGGAAATGATACGAAATTAGAGTTTCTGCTTTTTAATGAAACCGAAAAGAAAGTACCCTACAGGAACCTGCATATCTGGATTAACGTCACTAAGGAGGCCTGAAAATGGCAGCGACGGAATTTCCACCTTCAGAATTAGAAGCAGGACATATCTCTTTGCCGGAGCTCGGGAAAATGTTTAAGATGCCAACCGAAGAAAAAACCGGATTCTTGAAAAAGGCGTTCTATGCAGGAGTCCCTGTAATTGCAATTACCTTTGCCGAACTGCTGATCTTTGGGGGAAGGTTAAAAGAGGCCTCAATAGCTTATACCCTTCTTCTTCTAGCCCTTTCATTTTCAATAGCAGTTACGAAAAAACAGGATGTACGCAAAATCAACCAGGCATTTCTGCTTCTCCCGATTTTTCGCCTGGTGAACCTTTCAATGCCAGTCTTTCTCAAGGTTGACCTCTACTCGTTTGTATTCATATATGCATCTCTGGCAATGTCGGCAATAATTGCTTACACTCATCAGGATATCATATATGAGAAGAAAAGAGATACGCTAAGGAAAATCTGGATCTACCTTCCTTTTTCTGTCCTTGCAGGTCTGGTTTTTGCGGAAGCACAATATGTGTTAATAGGGGCCAGACCCCTTATCCCGGATCTCTCGCCGGTAAATCTGCTGGAACTCATAATCATAATGGTCTTCGTTGTGGGTTTGGTAGAAGAACTTATCTTCAGGGCAATTATCCAGACAAGGCTGGAAGAGTTTTTAGGTCCTGCAGGAGGAATCCTTCTCGCAAGCCTTCTCTTTGGAATAATGCATTCCAGTTACGGAACTTCTTCTGAAATGGCATGTACATTCCTTGTAGGATGCCTTCTAGGATATTGCTTTTATAGAACCCGAAGTCTTCCCCTTGTCATAATGATTAACGGTTTGACGAATGTATTTTTGTTCGGGGTAATTCCGCACTTAGGTCCGGGACTTGGATTGGGATTGATTTGAATGTGCGGCTTCCGGAGTGAATTTGAAGGTCGATGCATTTCAAAAGCAAATTCAGTAGGAGAAGGGAAATTCAGCTACATGTACAGCATAGAATCGACATCTTCTGGATAACTTAAGATTAAATAGAAGATACTGAGAAGGAAGTTATACTGAAACCGAAAATAAGCGAGCCCCATTGCAGCCTCCGCCTTCTCCAAACCATCCATGTCATTCAGCCAAAAACTTCTGGACCTGCAACCATTTAAGCCATGAGCTTGGAGGATAAGATCTGGGAAAAAGGGATAATTTCCCTGGCTCAAAGCTTCCGGGGTAAAGAAAGTTTCTTTAGGAATGGTTAAGAAACAACTCCAAGTTTTCACTTTGGGAATGGCTCTATCCTGCATTCGGCAGGTCGACATAAGAAACTAAACTATTTTTATTGATATCGTTTTTTGAACATTTGATAAATATCATTCGATGTAAAGTTGGTTAACGCGTAGCTCAGCTCCTATGGCATATATAAGCAATGAAACTTTTTTGCAGTAAGTTTAGTCTAGGAGATTAATATCCTGATATATGTAAACCTAATAAATACGCGCAATTATAGTAGATTATTTCAAAAACGTTATCAATAAATGTCCTCAAAATTTAATGTCGACCTGCCGAATGCAGGCTCTATAATTCCATTTCCCCAAATAAACATCAAAGACAATATCGGTAACAGAAATACTTGAAATATCGGTAACAGAAATACTTGAAATTATAGTTTCATCATTCCTTAGCTACTGCTGGAAAGCTCTCTTTAAAATGAATCACTTAAAAAGAGTTTAAGAGCAATATACTAACTTAACTTTCTCTATCTACTTGCTTGAGTTTATTCGGAATTTGATTTTTCCTGTCAATCCGGAAAAAGATAAAGATCTGCTATCTTTTCCACAAAGGCCAGAAATTATATAATATACCTATCTTTAAAGAAGGCTGCTGTTCTTTGTCAACAGAACTTCAGGTTTTCAGGAGAAAAATTTATGGACAGGCATGCAGACCGCTTCTGGGAAATTGATTGTCTGCGAGGATTTGCCGTCCTTTTGATGCTTTTGTACCATTTCCTTTATGATCTGGACTTTTTTGGCATTGAGAATATCCAGATCAGGTCAGGTCTCTTTTTATATGTGGGTAGAGGTTCAGCTTTCCTCTTTATCCTGATCTCAGGAATTGCCCTCTCTATCAGCCATTCAAGAGCGCTTGATAAAGAAATCGGTGGTAATAAAACAGAAACTTTTTTGAAATACCTTAAAAGAGGGGCAAAAATCTTTTTGATGGGACTCGTGCTTACAGTTATAACCTGGATCTTTTTGCCAGGGCAGTATATTATCTTCGGCATTCTGCACTTTTTTGGGGTTTCGGCAGTGCTTGCATATCCCTTCCTGAAATATGGAAAAAAAAATCTGTTCTTCAGTCTGTTCTTTGGTCTTACAGGGCTTTATCTCAGAGAGAAAACTTTTGGGTTTTCCGCTCTGCTCTGGCTGGGCTTCACGCCCGAAAACTTCACAACTCTGGATTACTTTCCTATATTTCCCTGGTTTGGGGTACTGCTTTTAGGAATTTTCCTCGGGAACTCTCTATATGCAGGCGGAAAAAGGAAATTTAAAATCCCTCAAACCAGAAAAAATCCCCTTATCAGGCTCATTTCCATTGCCGGGCAGCACTCTCTGATTATATATTTTATCCATCAGCCACTCTTTCTCGGGCTTCTATTCCTGAGCGGACTACTTGACCCGGGCATCTTATGAAAAAATTGTAAAAAACAACTATAAGTATTTTTGCGACAATTTTAGAAAATATGAAAAAAGTAGCGGTAGGGAAGTAAATTGTTTCCAGATTCAAGATCCCTTACTCTATCTGACCTCTCATTGTTGATACAGATCCTTTCTTTTCTCCTTTTTTTGTACGCAGTTTACATTAAAAGAAAAAGTATGGCCAAGCATGGAAAGATTGCGGGAGTCGCCTTCTACCTGGCCCTGCCTTCAATATTATATATGCTGTACAGCAGAGGAAGAGGCCTTACCCTGCCCTATTATAATTCACTACTGGGCCTTCACATGCTTCTTGGCATTCTGACAATCTTCACTGGAATCCTTTTTGTTACTAATCGGTGGAAGTGGAAAGTCAAAAAATACATGGACCTTGAAATTATCCTGTGGACGGGAACCTTTTTCCTCGGCATCACAATCTATATGGTACTTTTCGGACTAATTTCTCCTTAAATATACTCTGATATTTCATAAACAAAAATATATTCTCTAACCTTCTCTGCAGAATTAAATACTACAATGAGAAACCGAACCTGCTGGTTTTATATATTATCTGACATACGTAATCTGCAAAATACCTGCTTGCAGTGACAATTTATCATTTGCACTGCCCTCCTGCAAAAATGATTAGGGTACAAGATCAAAAGAGAATATGACTTCTACCTATCAATCTAATAAAGGAGCAGGAAGTGTAAATCAAAAATAGAAGATGGAGACAAGAATGTATCTGGAAATTGCGATGCTTGCCTATTTTGTAGTTCTCTTCCTGACTCTTCGGGACATCCGGATCTTTAAACGGACAGGCTATCGTTCCTACAGGAACGGATCCCTGAAGGGACTTGCAGCTTCTACCGTGGTCCTCATAGGGGCATTTATTGTTCAGGCAAAGCCTGATCTTGGCCTGCTTATTGTTTTGATAGGGATCTTTATCAACCGTAAAGGAGTAAGAGAACGTGTTTTCACTAGTGCAGGAACCCTTGACCGCTTCCTTGGAAAGACGGATTATGTTAAGAATAAATAAGTAAAAATACACTAAAAAATACAGAATAGATTCAAATATAGTGGAGCATTGAAATGCCATATCATTGAAATGCCACATAATACAGTTATATTGAAAATGACTGTATCAGTGCTGCAAAAAATTAAAAAAAGAAGTCAGCTACTTATTTCACTTCACTCAAACAATTGAGAGAAGGAATGATGAGCCTCACAATATTAGCCAGGATAATGACCCCAAAACTTATTAATCTCAAGTGACCTATTAGTCGACAAAATCATTATTAGTCAAATTTTTGTATCCAGTTTTCATCAAATTCATTAATTGGAGAGAATAAAACAGGCACCAACTGCCTTTTGCCTCCGGCTTCACGTTAACCAGAATTCACAGGAAAATATGGTAAGACAGAACAGAAGTAAGCTTGAACAACTGGAATAAAAAACAGCAAAAAACATCAAGAGGAGATACGATGGGAAATATAAGACAGACAAACATAAAAAGAATCTCATTTAGACTGATTGAAAACTACGGAACCGTCTTTACAAAGGATTTTGAGATAAACAAGACTCTTGTGACAAAGTACACAACCATTGAAAGTAAGGTCATAAGGAACAGGGTTGCAGGCTACGTTACAAGAAAAGTCGCACGCATGAAAGTATACTGAACGTAGAATTTACTTCCGGGATACAGGCGGGGATATCTAAATGTTTGAAGGAGCAATACCTGCCCTGATCACTCCTTTTACGAAAGACGATAGGATTGACAGGGAAGGTCTACAAAGGAATATTGCATTTGTTGAAGAAGGAGGAGTTGCAGGGATTGTACCTTGTGGTACTACCGGGGAATCAGCAACCCTATCTGCACTCGAACACAGAGAGGTAATCGATATTGCAGTGGAATGTTCAAAGGTTCCTGTGATTGCAGGAACCGGCTCAAATAACACAGGGGAAGCCCTTCAGTTTACAAAACACGCTGCAGATGCAGGTGTAGATTGTGCACTCCTGATTTCTCCTTACTACAACAAACCAAATCCTGCAGGCCTGCTTGCCCATTTCAAGAAAATCGCAGAGGCAGTAGATATCCCTATGATTCTCTATAATGTCCCCTCCCGGACAGGGCAGGATATGCCAGTAGATGTCATCGCCGAACTTGCGAAGGTAGGGAATATCGTGGGAATTAAGGAAGCCAGCGGAAACGTCGGCAAAGTTTCCCAGATTCTGGAAAGTACTGCAGATGAAGATTTTGTGGTTCTTTCAGGCGAGGACGGGCTGACTCTTCCGATCCTCTCTATAGGAGGCAGAGGAGTCATTTCTGTTGCTGCAAATATAGTTCCTGACAGAATGTCCAGAATGGTAAATGCAGCTCTTGCCGGAGACTATGAAACTGCAAGGAAGATACATTTTGAGATTGCCCCTCTGATTCGTGCTCTTTTCCTGGAAACAAACCCGATACCGGTCAAGAAGGCTGCAGAACTTATAGGGCTTGCAAGCGGGCATCTGAGGCTTCCACTCGCACCAATTAGCGAGATAAATACTGTAAAGCTTGCGAATGAACTTAGAAAATTAGGGGTTATGGAATGATCAACGCAGCAGTACTCGGAGCCTGCGGCAGGATGGGCTCTTTAATTGTGGAAGATATTACCTGCTCTGCGGATATGCAGCTTGTTGCTGCCTTTGATATTGGCAACCTTGGAAAGGATGCAGGGGAATTTGCCCACGTTGGTAATCTTGGAATCCAGATTTCGGACGTAAAAGATCTAGAATCTGTCCTCAAAAAAACCCAAGCGGATGTGCTGATTGACTTTACAGCAGCAGTTGCAACTGCAATAAACGCTCCAATAGCAGCCAGATGTGGAGTAAACCTTATAATAGGAACTACAGGCCTGACCACAGAACAGCGAGCGGTAATTGACGAAGCTATCCGGGAAAATCAGGTAAGTGCAGTAATCTCTCCCAATTATTCCGTAGGTGTCAACGTCTTTTTCAAGATAATAAAGGAAGCTGCAAAGTATCTTGGAGACTACGATATCGAAATTATAGAAGCTCATCATAACCAGAAAAAAGATGCACCCAGCGGGACCGCACTTCGGGCAGCAGATGTGATAAGCGAAACCCTGCGAGGCAAGGAGTATGTATATGGCAGGGAAGGCATCGCCCCTCGAGGTAAGGAAATCGGCATCCATGCTGTCCGGGCCGGAGATATTACAGGAGACCATACAGTACTTTTTGCAGGCAACTCCGAAAGAATTGAGATCCGGCACATGGCACACTCCCGTCAGATCTTTGTCAAAGGCGCCGTTCGTGCAGCCGAATGGGTCTGCGCCCAGAAACCCGGAATTTATTCCATGGACGATGTACTCGGCTTGTAAAAAATAGCTTAAGCAAATATAATTGAATAAAACTTAAAAGCAGCCTGCTAGAGAAACCTGAAACTTCTCTCAGGCCGTTCCTGGTTTTGAAGGCAAAATTCAGATACCTTTCATTTCTTTTTTCTGTATTTTTCCGGACATGTCTGGAGACTTTGCAAGTACTCCATTCACTAATTATATTTTTACACTACATCAGGGCTTTGTGTAATAAATCCTAGATTCGGCAGGTAAACATATAGATTAATATGGATTATTTTATATTTTTCTATTAATGAAATTTAGTAACCCCAAAGGCGGTAGTAGAAACCTTAATGCATCTGTGAAACGTATAAGCTTTTTAGGTCACCTTGGTCTCATAGCTGGACTTTTTCGGGAACTTGAAATTGACAAACTTATTGATAGGAAGCTTCCGAAGAAAAGAGACCATAACGTACCCCATTAGATCTGTATCCTTGCCAAGGTGATCAATGGCCTTGGTTTTGTGGGGCAGCGTTTGTACTTGTTTCCTGATTTTTTCAAAAATATTTCAACAGAGAGGCTCTTTGGAGAAGGCGTAACCAAGGAAGACCTGAATCAATATGCAATCGGTGAAACCCTTGATAGGATTTTTGAGTATGGTCCAACAAAACTCTTTATGGATATCGTTCTTCATGTGATGAATCGTCTACCAATTTCTTGTCACCTATTGCACACTGACACTACAAGCGTCAGTGTATACGGCGACTATGAAAGTGAGGAAGAAGGAGCAATAGACATTACTTTTGGTGTACCTAAGAACGGTAGATGGGATCTCAAGCAATTCGTTTTGAGTTTGATTGTGAATCAGCAAGGTATACCCTTCTTCATGAATACTCATTCGGGGAACGCCTTGGATAAAATCACTATCATGGAAACCATCAAATCCCTTAAATCAAGTTTAACTCATGAGAATAAAGTGTACTATGTTGCTGACAACTCTTTCTATACCGAAGATAATATGAAAAAAATGGGAAAGACATTCTGGATCAGTCGCGTCACTTCTTTTAATCGTTTCTTTCCTCTTTAAATACCCAATAGGTAATAGCATCACATGTGTGTTCATCGATAAGCAATAAGCAATAGAACACCAACCTATCATGTACCGCTTAATACGATCCCGTTCTATGGGTGGAGTCCTATCAAAAAATTAGACACAACAAACGATTTTTAAAATGTACGATTGTAGTGAAATGAAGTTTCACGGGCAGAAAACGATATTTTTAGTAAGAAACCTACGTAAAACTCGTCTTTTGTATTAAACTAAATTTTATAATTTACCATTTATCAACACAGACTTTAACTTTAATTTTGTAATGTATGATCCGACCTTTACCCTCAAAATCTAAATTTTCACCAATTAGTATCTAAATCTGGGTGAAAACTTTTGACAGCATATTTCTGAAGGGTTAGGTGAAGAAAACTTGACAGGCCCTCAAATAAAAATATTGTATACCTTAGATTCAAAACGCTGTCTGAGTTTTTTTTCAACGATGTCAACAATGTCTTTGTTGCTGATCGGTTTTACGAGATATCCATCAGCGCTGTGATTGATGGAATCAATGGAAGAATCAAGATCTGGATTCCCCGTTATCATGATGACGATTATATCGCGATTTGATGTTCTGATCTTTTCCAGAAGCTCTGTACCCGTCACATCCGGGAGTCCAATATCAAGCATTACCAGATTGTAAAATGACGTTTGGACCTTTTCAAGTGCATCTTTTCCTGTCCTAGCAGTGGTCACAGAATATCCGTGGGATTCGAGAGTCTTTGAAAGAGAGCACAATATTATCGCGTCATCTTCTACAATCAAGATCTTTTCTACCGGTATCATTGTTAATTATTACTTGCACATTATTATATATAAGTTTGGTCGTTTATTGTACCCAGGTTGTTAATAATATATCGTACTATATAGTACGATATATTATCATTTTTTGAAGCACCGAGATTTTATATCCTAGAATGGTTTAGGAATGATGAAACTATAATTTCAAGTATTTCTGTTACCGATATTGTCTTTGATGTTCATTTGGGAAATGGAATTATAGAGCCATTCCCAAGTGAAAACTTGGAGTTATTTCTTAACCATTACTTAGCATATCCAAAATTATTCAACATTTTAATATTTGAGGTTCAGTGTAATCTTCGGGAAATGGATAATTATAGGTTCGAAGTTAGCGGAAAATACTCTAAGCTCCCAAAAACTCCACAGAACCCAGAACTGTAAGAGCGATGTACTTGGTTTTCTGCATCGTGTACGCAAATCCTATTAATAAATAACATTTTAACATTGCATATTATGTTTTAAGAATAATCTCTAAAAAGAGATAAAAATTGAAATCTCAAGGAACAAATTCTGTGTAGTAAATACAGATTCTGTGTAAATATTCGACCTAAAAATGGATTTTTACACAGAACTCTACATCGGGAAAATTATAAATAATATTAACTAGGAAATAGGATATTGCTTGCTTGGAAGTAACCAGCGCCTGCAGTCTGAAGCCTTTCATCCCACAATAAAGCAGGAATTCTTACTTACAAGCAAGAAATTCCAGTAAAATAATTCCTCTGAAAAATTGCACAGACTTTTGATCGCAAAAGGTACAAAGTAGAAGAAGCGAAAGAAGCCAGAAAAATTCGAACAAAATTGCAGAAAAAAGTTGCCTTATGCTCTCATTCATTTAAGATTCTTGATAAGATTCTGCCAGCTTTTTTCGTCCATGAGTTTCTGAGTATTGAGCATCCTTTTAAGTTCGTCGGCGCTTCCTTCTCCACCCTTCCCCTCAAGCCTGTCCTTTAATTCCATTGCAGCCCGCAAAAGTCCAGTTGCTTCTTCATAGAGCGTTTCTGCCTCTGCCTTCGTAAGTTCCTCTATTTCCAGCACTTCTTCATCTGCCTTTGCCATTTCCTTCAGTTTTGGGATAAGAGCCCTGATTTCGGAAGCTTCATCGGGATCGAGTGATTCTTTTTCCCTAAGTTCCTTAACCAGATCCCTCAATCCATACTCCTGGCCGTCAATTTCTACGCTTTCAGGGATTTTCTTTCCTGCCCAGGCAAAATCACTCCTGAGGCTCCAGAGAAGTTTATTGCGTTCTTCATGGCTGATATATTCTTTATCTGCTTTTTTTGTGTATTTCTCGCCTTTTAGCATGGATTTTTCCCCTTCAATCCGGGTTATTCTTGTAACTTTTCCTTCTGTCTTTTATCTTATTTCGAGCTGCGGATACACTCCCGTTGAAAACCTGTATTTTAGGCGGAGCTCATAACAAAGGGTGAATTGCTGATTAAAGAATAAACTCAGCAGAATTAAAATTGCAGTCAATGATATATCCTTACTTTAAGATTTCTCTATGAGGTTTTAAGATAAGATAAAAAATTATTTTTAATCTTCTCGCAAATTCTCCATTCACCGTAAATTTTCGGCTATATCTTCCGAAATTACGTGTTCGCAATACAGACAACGGAGAGTAACTCCCTCTTCTTCGGACTGGAGCACGGAAAACTTAGATTTTATAGGTTCACTGCTATTAGAAATGCAGTTTGAGTTGATGCAGCGGACAACACCTTCAACATAAGAAGGAAGGACGACAATATTTTTCTGGACTACTTCAAAATCCCTTATGATATTAATGGTAGCTTTCGGAGAGATAAGAGCAATTCTATTCAGCTCTTCGACACTGAGTTCCTTACCCTCTATTTTCACAACATCTTTTTTGCCTCTGGCTCCGGGAGCATTCATTACAAAACTGATAGTTTCCCGAAAAGTGCTGGAGATTCCAAGTATACGCAGGACATTTAAGGCCTGTCCTGCCTTTATGTGATCGATCACTGTTCCGTTTTCAATTGCCTGGATCTTCAGGTCCCGCTTTTCTTTCATTCAATCACTCCCATAGCAAGAGCAAGAAGTGCCATCCGAATAGGAACCCCATAGAAAGCCTGCTGGAAGTAACGTGCATGCGGTGTTGCATCTACCTCCGGGGAAATTTCATTGACTCGAGGGAGAGGGTGAAGAATCTTGAGGTTCGGGTCTGCATTTTTCAGCAGGTCGCCTGTAACCTTCAGCCTGTTTTTAACCTTCTCATATTCTTCTGGGTCCGGGAAGCGTTCCCGTTGAACTCTTGTCATGTAGAGAACCTCTACCTCTCCAATAATTTCCTCGAGAGAATCGGTTTCTTTTACGCTTATATTATTCTTTTGAAGATCTCTGACAATTTCAGAAGGCATTTTGAGTTCAGGAGGCGAGACAAAGGTCATTTCAGCTCCATAAAGGGAAAGGGCGTGGCAGAGGGAATGGACAGTTCTCCCATATTTCAGGTCTCCTGCCATGGCAATTCTCAGGCCTTCAAGATGGCTTTCCCTGCGGATAGTGTAAAGGTCAAGAAAAGTCTGTGTAGGGTGATGGACAGAGCCGTCTCCGCCATTGATTATCGGTACACTTGCAAATTCAGCAGCCATCCGTGCCGATCCGTCAAGAGGATGACGCAACACTATAAGGTCGGCATACTCACTTATCACTCGGATAGTATCGGCAAGGTTTTCTCCTTTCATAACAGAACTTGCCTCCACGGAACCCAGGTTTAAAACCTGTCCCCCAAGCCTTTGAGCAGCAACTTCAAAAGACAGCCTGGTCCTTGTGCTTGGTTCAAAAAAAAGAAGAGCAATTATTTTTCCATCCAGCAGCCGGGACCTCTCTTCACCTCTGGCCACAGGCTCAAGCTTTTCTGCAGTATCCAGAACGTAGTCGATTTCTTTCCGCGAAAAGTCCTTCATCGAGATGACGTGTCGGTTTTTAAATGGCATCCTGTTTTCATAAATGGTTCCCAAAGATATAACCTTTGCTCCGGGAATTTTCTAAGTTAGTACGGCAGTAATTATATTTGCTCGTATCACAATTTTGGTATTTTACTTAGACACGTTTTTGATAAATTCAAGCCATAATCTGGCGTCCTTAATTCTCTGACTATCAAACTGTTCATGGAAGCGTTTTGCACTCTCCTTGAGGGTTCCATCCTCGATTTCCTTCAAATCTGTTATTGCACGCAACAAACCTGCAGTCTCGTGATAGAGAGCTTGTGCATCTTCCTTTTTAAGAGGTTTTTCTTTCAGCTCCTTTTCATCTTCCTTTTCTTTTCCCAAAATAATTTCGATGAATTTATCTATTTTGGACTTTTCTACCTCGGTGAGCTTGTCTTTCTGAATAAGTTCCCATACATATTTGTGCAGAGGATACGTTTCCCCCTGAAGTTCTATGTAATTCGGGATACGTTGACCTACCCAGAAAAGACGTGAGTGCAGAGCCGAAAGTAACTGCCTGCGCTCCTCGTCGGTTATATATTCTTCTGAGTTTTTGTTTGCTGTAAGGTTCTTCTCCATAATCTTCACTCCAAGTATAACTCTTTCTTTAATCAAAGGTTAATATATGATAGCTATCGTAATGATTATTCTTTATCTGTAAACGCAAAATATAAGATTAACGTTAAAATAAAAAACTTCCTGAATAACAAGCAACGCAGATCATGAAGAATTCAGTATCCTCCTCAAATTCGAGGGAGAATTTTCAACCCTAAAAATATGCAATAATTTGTAACACGTCAATGAAGTTGAACATATCACAAGAGTATGTTTTTCAGATTTGGCTAAATTCTTAAATTTCCAGCAAAATATGAAATTTACTTTTCTCATAAAATTTGAAGAGGATACAGAATTCACATACAGAAATTGGTAATAATACAAAAATTGGTAATAATAGAATCAAAACGGATATATGAAACGGATATATGAAACGGATATATGAAACGGATATATGAAACGGATATATGAAACGGATATATGAAACGGATATATGAAACGGATATATGAAACGGATATATGAAACGGATATATGAAACGGATATATAATCCGGAATAAATTCAACAGGATAAATTCGCAATTAAAATCCAAAAATAAACATATAAAGGGCAGCTGAATCAAAAATACTGAAACTTATCAGTTTTTTTCGGTTTCCCGCTTGAGGTGATATTATCGTTCCCATAATTCAGGTTGCACTTGATCTTCTGGAATTGGACCGCTCGGTAGAGATTGCAAGGGAAGCAATTGCAGGGGGCGCGGATTGGATTGAAATAGGAACTCCCCTGATAAAAAGCGAGGGAATGGATGCAATCCGCACCATGAGAAAAGCTTTTCCGGACAGGACGATCCTGGCAGACATGAAAACCGTGGATACCGGAGCCATGGAAGTCGAGATGGCAGCAAAAGCAGGGGCCGATGTGGTTATTATACTCGGGAGTGCGGATGACTCTACAGTGCTCGATGCACTGCGTTCAGCCCACAAATACGGAGTCAGGTTAATGGCAGACCTCATTTCAGCTCCCGATCCTGTAAAAAGAGCAGTGGAACTTGAAGCTCTGGGAGTGGACTATGTGAACATACACATAGGTATAGACCAGCAGATGGTAGGAAAAAACCCTATATCTCTTCTTATTGAAATCTCGGAGAAAGTCAGCGTACAGCTTGCAGTTGCTGGAGGGCTTGATGCGGACAGTGCTGCCCAGGCGGTCAAGGCAGGAGCCAGAATTGTAATTGTCGGGGGAAATATCACTCGTTCTGACAACGTCACAGAAGCTGCCAGAAAAGTCCGGCAGAGCGTTGATTCTCCTGAAGCTGTGGAAATCCGGAGCATTGGGACAGTCGACCAGGAGATCCGGGATATTCTCAAGGAAGTCTCCACTTCGAACATCTCGGATGCTATGCACAGGAAAGGGGCAATGAAAGGTATTCACCCTCTGGTAAGGGGAAAGGTAGTAGGAACTGCAATTACTGTGCAGGCTTTTGCCGGAGACTGGGCAAAGACAGTAGAAGCAATTGACATCGCCAAAGAAGGGGATGTAATTGTAATCTACAACGAGAGTAAAGATATTGCCTGCTGGGGAGGGCTTGCAACCCTGAGCAGCCTGAATAAAGGGATTGCAGGCGTGGTAATAGAAGGTGCTGTCAGGGATATTGATGAGGTCGAAACCCTGGGACTTCCAATTTACACCAGCAATACAGTACCTAACGCCGGAGACCCTAAAGGTTTTGGGGAAATTAATGCTGAAATTACCTGTGGTGGACAGACTGTAAGGCCAGGAGACTACATTGTTGGCGATGAGAGTGGAGTTGTAGTAGTTCCCAGGGAAAGAGCCTACGAACTAGCAAGAAGAGCAAAAGAAGTTTACAAGACCGAAAAGAGAATCTTCGATGAGATCCGAAGAGGCGGAACTCTGTCTGAAATTCTGGAACTCAAGAAATGGGAAAAACTTTAAATTGGCATTTGTGGAAACTGGAATAGATATTAAAGAAAACTAATGGAAAACTGGAGTAGTTCATAAAAAATGAATTTTTTTTCGCGGCCTTAAGACTTAGAAAAGCGGGTTTTGGACAGAAGAAGAGCTCTAACAAATTTCAGTTCTTCTTCCTGGCATTCTCCGCCTATCCTAGCCCGAATCAGCGAATCAAGTTCAGTTTCTAATACTTCAACTGCAGCTCTGATCTGCCTTTGCTTTTTCGGGGGCAAAAGTCCCTCAATATCCCGGACCTTTCCTGCAAGGATCAGCTGCTCAAAGTGTCTGAAAATTTTTTCAGTACTCATGCCCTGAATTTCAGCAATTTGATCGATCTCAAGCCCCTGCGTAAAAAGAGAATAAGTCCTTTGCAGAGCGTCAGTTTCAAGAGTATTTGTTTCAAGAGTATTTGTTTCAAGAGTATTTGTTTCAAGAGTATTTGTTTCAAGAGTATTTGTTTCAATAGGCTCTTTTTTATAAGAATCCACTTCAATAGGGTCTATTTCAAAAGATTCCACTTTGAAAGAATCTATTTCTAAAGATTTTGTTTTAATGGAGCCCAGTTCAAGAGGATCCGATTCAAAAAGATCTTTTTTGGGCAGATATGCACCTTCTGATTTAGGAGAGTTTTCGATTGAACCTGTTTCTTTAGAGCCGCCAGCAGAATTTGCAACAGAAGAATTTGCAGCAGAAGAATTCGCTTCTGACCAATCCTGAATGCTCATGTCCAGATATCTTGCCCTTTTTATCGGCAATTTGGGAACTTCTGAACTGTTTATTTCATCAGATTCCGGAATAGGCATTTTAATCCCGGATACCGCCATTTCAGCTGCGGGATTCTCATCCATTTGCCCAATGCTCTTTGAGATCATTCTCTCGTTTTCAGACTTTTTCCCTGTAGTTTCTGGTCTTTCAGTCTTTTCGGCAGATATCAGACCATAGTCTCCACAGTAGTGTTCAATCTCGGTAAGAAAAACATCCCCATATTTCTGCAGTTTATGGTCTCCAACGCCTGTAATTGAATGGAACTCCTCAGGGCTTTGAGGAAATCTTGTAGCCATTTCCTTGAGAGTTGTATCAGAGAAAATAATGTAAGGTGGAAGGTTTTTCTTTAAGGCGATTTCCTTTCTCAGAGCTTTTAAGCGCTCAAAAAGGATAGGATCATGCTCTTTTCCGGACTTTGCGATTTTTCTGGGTTTTGATATTTTCAGGATATCGGCAGCAACTGATATTTTTTTTGTTGGGCCTCTTTCTGCTGAAAGCTCTTCTGTCGAACATTTCTCTTTTGAAAACTCTTCTGTTAAAATTTCTTCTGTCGGGAAATGTATCTCATTTTTGGTCCTTTCATCCTTTGTGCCATCGGCAATTGAAGATACCAGACTTTCTTTCGCCTCGGGCTCAATACCTTCAGGGCAGACAAGCTCTATTCGCTCCTGGCCTTTCAGTATTTTTCTGCTCATAGCGTTCAGTTTCAAAACCGGATACTGCGCCCCACTCACATCAAGAAGACCTATATTTGTCATTTCGGAAGCTAACGATTTCCATTGTTCTTTTGTGAATTCTCGGCCGCTGCCATGGCTTTTCAATTTTTCATGGCGATTTTGCTTGATCTTTTTATTTTTAGAGCCTATAAGGACATCGATAACGTAATTAGTGCCAAAGCGCTGGTTCAGTTCCTGGACACAGGTTATCAGTTTTATGGCAGCTTCAGTCCCGTCGAAGGTACCTTTTGGCCTGAGACAGGAGTCACAATTCCCGCAGAATTCGGAGAGTTCCTCTCCAAAGTAGCCTATTAGTGTCTGTCGTCTGCATTTGTTTCCTTCGCAGTAGGCTACCACCTGTCTTAGTTGAATAAGAGATAGGTCTTTTTCCTTTTCATTTGTCTTCTGCGAAATAAAGTAGTCAATCTTGAAGCGATCTCCCCTGCTGAAGAAAAGGATGCATTCGCAAGGTCCTCCGTCCCTTCCCCCTCTTCCTGTCTCCTGGTAATAACTTTCAAGATTCCTGGGAAGGTCATAATGTATTACGAAACGCACATTGGACTTATCGATCCCCATTCCAAAAGCAATTGTGGCAACTATGATGTCCACATCGTCCTTTATGAACGACTCCTGATTTCGGGTCCGTTCGCTATCTGAAAGGCCTGCATGGTAGGGGAGAGCCCTGAAACCTGCAAGGTTCAATTTTTTTGTAATGACTTCGACGCTGTTTCTGCTCTGGCAATAGATGATCCCGGCTTCACCCCTATGCCTGCGCAGGTGATCAGTGATCTCGGAAAAGGTCTCTTTCTTTGGCCTGACTTCATAGTAGAGGTTTTTCCGGTTAAAACTGGCCACGTAGGGGCCTTTTTCCGGAGGGATCACAAGGCCCAGCTGTGATAGGATATCTTGTCGAACTCTTTCAGTGGCTGTAGCCGTAAGCGCGATAATTGGTATATCAGGAAATCCTGTCTGTGGATCTCTTAAAAGTTTCAATTTCCTGTACTCAGGCCGAAAATCGTGTCCCCATTCTGAAATGCAATGTGCTTCGTCGATTGCAAAGAGGCTGACTTTCCCTTTCTTTAGAAAAGCAAAGGTCCCGGGCATCATGAGTCTTTCTGGCGCAACGTAAAGAACTTTCAACCTGTTTTCGAGGAAAGCTGTTTTTACGTCCCGGTTTTCTCTGGCACTCTGCGTGCTGTTCATGTAAGCTGCAGCAATCCCATTTGCATCAAGCCCGTCAACCTGGTCTTTCATGAGGGAAATCAGAGGAGAGACAACAACTGTAACCCCTTCCATCAGAAGGGCAGGCAGCTGGTAGCAGATCGATTTGCCCCCGCCTGTAGGCATGAGCACGAAGACATCTTTCTTTTCCAGAACATCCCTGATAATTTCCTCCTGCAAAGGGCGAAAAGAAGTGTATCCGAAATATTGGTGCAGGACAGAATGCATTCTTGCTGAAAGGGAAGTCCCGGAATCAAGCCTATGTTTACTTTTCCTCAATAAATCATAGTCAGTGCTCGTTTCCTAATCCTCCTGATCTGCAGAATTGCTATCACGTCAGAATACAAAATCCCTAAAAAGCTCCAGGGAGGTTAAATATACGGATATGCTTTCATGTGCAGGTATTATCTTCAATATTTCATATTTATAATAGCTCTATGTTTATAATAGACCAAACACTTAAACAATCTATATTCAGTGTTGGAGTCCGTGACGCTGTGGTGTTTCAAGCTTATCATATTTAAGTTACATGTGTGCAGGGTGAAAGTATTTGGTTATAAGCTCTCATACATATCTAGGGTACTTTCCAGCAGAGTAGGGCTTAGAAAGAAAAAATAGAATCACTCAAGATAATTTTTGTAATTTATTCCTGTTTCTGCTTGCATATCTTTACATCAATGGTTTCCAAAAAACAATCGATCTTCACAAAAAAGAATTTTCCCAGAAGAAATAGAGGCATAAAACTAACTGAAAATTAAATCAATCTTGTATTAAATGTGAGATTTGCAATAATCATTTTTACCTTTGAGTCATCTCTTGAACCGTATCTATTTTGAGCTGACTCTTTTCTTCGTTTTATACCCCCAAATCTCCAGAGAAGTTTTTCATTTATTTTTAAGCAAATTTCTACCTGAATGGAAAATATTTTACCCCATTTACACTATCCTATAAGCCTCACTCGCTCAAGTCTACCATTCCTCTGTCCTTTGCCAGCCACTCAAGAATATCAGCTATCTTTTTCTGGGATTCTGCCATGCTCTTCAGGGAATTTGCAATTCTTTCAAGCTCATCGATCAGTTCATAATCTTCATTACCCATTCATACCACCAATTCCTGTCGATTTTTGGTAGCTATTTTTGGAAAAGCCTTGTATATAATTGTGATTTTTGATTTTTTGAAGAGGGTGGGAGAATAGGCATTAAGGAAACAGTAATTGAAAAAAATTTAATGAAAAAAAATTGTTTATCCCTAACATTATTTCAGAAAAACTCTTTCAATGTCTTTCAAATCAAAAGTTAGAAACCCCATTTCCTCCTTACCCTCAATACTTTTCGCAATCAGACAGTAATGCGCAACCCATTTCCCTTTTACCTTCAACGTCTTTACCTTCAGCTTTTCCATGACCTGAACCGCTTCCCAGCGTGTCAGGTCTTTCCATTTGACTTCGCAGAATAAAGCTTCTCTAGTTGCCTTATTGAAAGCTATAATATCGATTTCTTCACCCTTATCCCACCATCTGCCGATTTCCATGAGTTTGAAGGGAAGAACATCTTTTTTATTGAGGCTTATAAGGAACTCCTCAGCTATATTCTCGAAAGCCTTCCCGAAATAGGTATTTATATCCTTCCAAACAAGCTCCTTTCCCATTTCGGGATCTATTTCAATAGCTCCATAGTTTCTGTATATAAAAGCAAACCAGAATCTAAAGAAGTTATCCTGCAAAAAGTACCTCCCACTTCTCTCCTTCGCCTCAATTACAGGCTCTTCCCGCTTGATAATTTCATATTCATAGAAGAGTTCATGCAGGTATTTGGAAACAGTATTTGGGGCAATCCCTGTATAGGATGCAATTTCCACAGACGTAGCCTTTCCAATAGCTATAGCCTCAAGAATTGAAAAATAAGCCTTGTTTTCGGACCCAAACTCCAGAACCAGAATATTCTTTCCCTCCTCAAGCAGCATCCCAGGCTCAAGAAAAAGCCTCTCAAAAGTCCTGAACGCATCCGATCTCCCGAACTCTCCCGCGAGAAGCAGGTACTTAGGCACACCCCCCAGTATAAAATAAACCTTCATGGCTTCTTCGATACTGATATCTGAGTAAGACCGTAAAAGTTCAAAGCTATCTTGAAAGGTAAAGGGCTTCACATTAAACAACATCGTAGCCCGTCCAAAAAGCGGCTCCCTGCTTCCCTGAAAGAGCTTCTTCATCAGCCCTACATAAGAGCCGATTACCAGAAACATGTGCTTTGAATCCCTGTGCCCCTCATCCCAGTACCTCTGAAACTTCGAAAAAAGTTCCGAGTTTACCTTAGAAAAGTTCTGAAATTCGTCAAAAACAAATACCATCTTTTCCTGAATTTTGTAGATCAGCGAAAAGAAATCGTCCCAGGAATCCAGTCTCGGCCTTATTCCCAGAACTCTCTCCATCGAATCCTCAAGATCCCGCAGCAACAGCTCTTCAGATTTCGTCTCCACAAAAAGGTAAACGCTCTTCTTATTCCTGATAAACTCTCTTGCAAGTTCCGTCTTCCCCACGCGCCGTCTTCCATACAGCACCACAAGAGAAGATGTTGAAGAACCATACAAATCATCGAGGATTGAAAGCTCTCGTTCCCGGTTGAAGAATCTTACCATACAGTAACTTACTGATGAGTAAGTATATAAGGTTAAGGAGAATCTATAAAATTCAGGCCTTCGAAATCGAAAATTCTTTCAAAAGACTCTCTAGTTCTGAAAAAGACTTTGCTATGCGCCCTTTAGCACTCCTACGAGTAAAGGATTGTCCATGTCACCCATCAGCGATCTTGAATCAGATTTAAATCCTATACATCTTTATTATAAGCATATGCGAGTCCGACTTCTACACATGCTCCTTCATCAGGAACTCTCCCATCTAAAATAAGCAAGATCACATCACAGCTTTTAATTTCTTCAATATCCTTATAAAATATAATATCAATTGCTTCTTGTTTGTTAGAATATTGAGCCATGAGATCTGCCAATAAATAACCGTCTCGTTGTGGCAAAAACGTCTCGAATCCCAAATTTCGTAAGTAAATATCGATTTTCTCGTTAAATTCTAGCTCTGCATGTGAGAATAAAGGTCCGGCAATATACACTTTTTTATCATTTATCCATCCCAGCACTGAGTTACTTTTACGCACCGAAGTCATTTACCCTTTTAGGGTTAGTAATTTGCTTAAATGAGGTTTTGCCAAAATTGACAAAAATGCTTTAGAAGACAAAAGAGAGATAATAAATGCTTATTTTACCAAAAAATTACATTTAAACGCTCTATTCATGACATTAAAACATGAAGGGCATGACTAACTCAATCAAGACTCTATTAACCACGTAAAACACGGAAAGCACTGAAAAACTGTGCCCTTGTTTTCTTTATTTCCGTGTTTTCCGTGCTTTCCATGGTTTAAGTTTTCGTTTTTAAGCGATTAAAACTCTCTTCATTTAAAATTATTGACATAATACTACATTAAATTGCTTTTAAGTTGTTTTAAGAAAAATTTTTCGCAAAATAAGCTTTATTATCTAATATTATTGGAAAATAAGGAATATGGTAGTAAATGGCAAAACCTCAAATACGTTCTCAAAATATCTATAAGTCATCCCTGCCAAAAAATCCCTTACTTTTTCGGCAGGCAATGAATTACTCAAATAATTTTTGATACCCAATCCAAATTAATCATGTGCTTATAAATGAGAGAATAGAGAGTTTAAGTGTAATATTTTGGTAAAATAAGCATTTATAATTTATTTTTTAGCTTCTAAAGCATTTTTGTCACTTTTGGCAAAACCTCAAATATTTTGATATTAAACTCCTCTACTATACCTTTAAATATCAAAACCCCCATGCACTGACGCATATATCACAGTAAAATACAATCAAATACAATCAAATTCAGATAATTCTTACACTATCCCCTAATCACGATTATTTCTTCAAAGGAATTTAGTTTAGTATAATTTAAGGAGCATTTCAATGGTAAAACCCGAGAAATTCATTCCAAAAGCAGTTGAGAAAATTAGCCAGGAAATAAAAGGCGGGAAGGCAATTATTGCACTCTCAGGCGGCGTGGACAGTTCTGTTTGTGCGGAGCTGGCTTACAGGGCTATCGGGAACAGGCTGCAGCCGATCTATATCGACACAGGGCTCATGAGAAAAGGAGAGACAGAGAGGATAAAGCATATTTTCTCCCATATGAACCTGGATATTGTGTATGCAAAGGACAGGTTCCTTGCAGCCCTGAAAGATCTCACTGACCCTGAAGAGAAACGGAAGGCTATTGGCGAGACTTTCATCAGGGTATTCGAGGACGAAGCGAGGAAGCTTGCAGCCGATTACCTGATCCAGGGCACGATCTACCCTGACAGAATCGAATCAGAAGGCGGAATCAAATCCCACCACAATGTTGGAGGGCTGCCGAGCGTAATGGACTTCAAGAAGATCGTTGAGCCTATCGAGGACCTTTACAAGGATGAGGTAAGGGAAGTTGCCTGGGCTCTCCAACTGCCTGAAGAGATTTGCGAAAGAATGCCTTTCCCTGGACCAGGGTTGGCTGTGCGGATTCTCGGAGAAGTTACAGAGGAGAAGCTTGAGGTAGTAAGGGAAGCCAACTTCATAGTGGAAGAAGAACTTCTTGACAGGTTCTGCCCCTGGCAGACTTTTGCAGCTGTACTTGGCAAGGGGACAGGAGTAAAAGGAGATATCCGGGCTTACGGTTGGATAGTAGCTGTAAGGGCGGTAGGATCAAGAGATGGAATGACTGCTGAAGCGCTCGAACTTCCCTGGGATGTTCTCAAGCACCTGGAATCCAGGATCACTTCCGAAATCCCTACAGTGGCCAGGGTAGTCTATGATATCACACCCAAGCCACCTGCAACAATCGAATTCGAATGAAATATAGAGTATAGAGTAATAAAGCACAAATAATGAAGCTGAAAAACAGCTTCAAAACCTATTTTTACACATTATAATCAATCTATAAATCGAGTTTTTCGCCCATGACCCTGAATAAAGCAGTAATGGAAATCCGGCAGCGGATTAAAGTAAGGCCCTCTCCTACAAATGAGCCTGCAGCAAGCTGGACAGGAGTCGACCTTGTAAACGGGATACAAACTAAAACTCTCACTGTTATCTTCAAGAGCGCAGGCTGCCGCTGGGGAAAAGCTGGCGGCTGTACTATGTGCGGTTACGTCTACGACTGCGCAAGTGAGCCTCCAACCCTAGAAGATTATAACTCTCAGCTTGCAAGAGCGATGAAGAAAGCTGAAAAGTTCCCTGAGTTCATGGTCAAAATCTTCACCTCAGGAAGTTTCCTTGATGAACAGGAAGTCCCTCGCGAAGCAAGAGATGCAATCCTGAAAACTCTTGCAGATAATCCCAGGGTTATCAAGGTGCTCGCCGAGACCCGCCCTAATTATGTAACTGAGGAGAACGTGCAGGACTGTATCAAAGTCCTGAAAAATAAGCCATTTGAGCTGGCTTTCGGGCTGGAGACAAGCTCTGACAGAATCCGCAAAGACTCAATTAATAAGGGTTTTACCTTCAGCGACTTTGTCCGCGCAGCAGAAATCGCAAAAAAATATGATGCAACCGTAAAAGCCTACCTTATGCTAAAACCTCTCTTCCTTTCCGAGCGCCAGGCCTTAGAAGACATCGTTCGTTCCATAGATGATGCCGCCCCTTATTCCGACACAATCTCCATTAACCTCTGCAATGTCCAGAAAGGCACCCTTGTTGAGTCCCTCTGGGAAAAAGGACAGTACCGCCCTCCATGGCTCTGGAGTGTCATCGAAATCCTGCAAAAGGCGAAAGCAGCCCATCCTGATCTTCCCCTCATGTCAGATCCGGTCGGTGCAGGTTCAAAACGCGGCCCTCACAACTGTAAAATATGCAGTCCGGACGTTGCAGATTCTCTCAGGACTTTCTCACTTACCCAGAACCCATTAGATCTCAGTAAAATAGACTGCGAATGCAAAGAGCTCTGGAAAAAAGTCCTGGAACTCGACGATTATACTTACGGAACACCCATTTTAGATTAATGATGAGAAAAATAAATTAGTCCGCTTGAGCGAGCGAAGCGAGTGAAACGGACAGCGCACTGCAGAACCGCAACTCTGCTGGCACAACTCTGCTGGCGCAACTAGGCTGTCTATTCTGGCTGTTATTTATCTTCAGTGCTTGGCCCGTAGACCATGGTTCCGACTCCACCGTGGGTAAAGAGTTCAAGAAGCATAGAGTGAGAAACGCTTCCATTTATTATATGGGCTCTCTCAACCCCGCTTTTTACTGCAACTGCAGCGCCCTTGATTTTCGGGATCATGCCTCCCTTTATAACTCCCTCCGCAATAAGGGGATCAATATCTTCCAGAGTTACACGGGAGATGCGACTGAGGGGATCTTTTAGGTTTCTCAGGAGGCCTGAAACATCAGTCATCAGAATTAGTTTTTTGGCATGCAGGGCCGCGGCAATATCGCCTGCTACTGTATCGGCATTAATATTCAGAGCATTGCCCTTTGCATCCACAGCAATAGGAGAGATAACCGGAATGTAACCGTTTTTGAGCACTATATGGAGAATGTCAGGATTAATGACTTCACTTTCTCCTACCCAGCCAATATCTATTTCGGTCTCAATTCCATCAATGACTACCTTCTTTGTGCCCTGTTTATGACCCAGGATCATTCTTCCGTCATACCCCGTAAGGCCTATACCTTTTCCCCCGAACAATCCGATAAGGGATACAATTTTGGTATTGATATTCCCTACGAGGACCATCCTGGCAATTTCCATAGTTTCGTCATCTGTAATACGGAGGCCCTGGAAAAATTCAGCCTTTTTGCCCATAAGCTCCATTTTTTCAGTAATCTCAGGTCCGCCTCCATGCACGATTACGGGTTTGATTCCCACATAATGCAGGAGCACAACATCTTTTATTATATCCTCCATGATCTGGGCGCTGACCATTGCGTTCCCACCCACTTTAATAACCATGATTGAATCGTAGAATTCCTGCATATAAGGCAGGGCCTCAATGAGAACGTTCTCTCTCTTCAGTTCCATGATGTAGGAATCAGAAAATCTGTTTTTAAACTTATCGTTAAATATTCGGAATAAAAACCAAAACAAGCTATGTAAAGAAGCAAAAACAATACAGTTAATTTAGGAGATGTACCGAAATAAGCCAGCCCGGATAGTATTAAAATTAAAGACCCGTCCAGGCTAATTCCGTATAAGGCTATCGAAACGAAAAAGAAAGAACCCGATTTTATGGCTGTAAGGGAAGTTATATTTATTCGATTTATTCGATTTTTTCTATTTTCTCTTTCTTGACAAAGGGCTTGCTAATTTTCTCTGGCATCCAGTTAGGCCTGTTTTTGGGAGCTGCTACAAGTTCTTTCCATGCCTTGAAAACGTGCACCTTCTTTGTCCCGCGTTCCCTGAGGCAGATAATATCAGGTTTGGATTTGGTCCCTTCTCCCCGGTTTGCAGCCTTCAGAGCCGCCTGCCGTGGCTGTTTTCCTGTAAAAACACCGTGCTCATCGCCGTTTTCGTCTCGTAAAACAAAATTTCTTGTGTTGGACATAAAGGTCACCTCGCAAATGTATTGCTAGACACTGATTAAGTGTTAAAGTATATAAAATCTTTCTTCGGATGTTGCCTATAGTTATTGGTTTATGCAAAATGACCATTTATCTATGAAGGGTATATAAACTGAATTTTTTTACATTGTTGATAAAATGGGAAATGTTTAAATATTTATATTCGGATAGAAGTAAAGTTCAAAATAGGTTTCTAAAAGTGGATTTTTTTCATATTGTTGATAAAATGGGAAATATTTAAATATTTATATCTTGTTAGAAGTAAAGTTCAAAATAGGTTTCTGGAGTGGATTTTAGATACTTTCAAAATTTATATTTTATTGTACATTTGGAAAAAGAACCCAGAAAGCATAAGCTTTACATGCTATAACTCCTTATGGTTGTTATATTTTAGTTATATACTACAAAGTGGTTGATATTTGATACCCGATTTCTCCAATAAAGCTGAAGGACTCATTTTCTTTGCTCAAAGTCGATGGGCTCCAGCCATGCCGGATCGCGGAACAAAAACGACCGAAGAATGACTTTAAGGCTCCTCCGGAATGATGTCTTTCAATTAACCAAGGAACACCTATATTTTTCCAAATGCGCATAATAAAATTATATGCACATTATAAAATTACGTTTGTCAAGATTTATTCTACAAATCAAAAATTCATCTTTTCACGGATCTGGTTAACATGGAAAATTGCATTTTAAACCTCCCGGACGTCCAGGCCGGCAAACCAAGCGTAGCTATCAACCTTACCCGTGTTGGGGTAACGAATATGAAAAAACTTGTTGAGATCAAACGTAAAGACAAACGTCCGATCGTACTGATTTCAACTTTTGACGTTTTCGTTGACTTGCCATACGATAGGAAGGGAGCAAACCTCTCAAGGAATTTCGAAGCTGTAGATGAGGTTCTGGAAAAGGTGCTCAGCACACCTGTATACGAAATTGAGCAGCTCTGCAGTGATATCGCACACAATCTGCTTGGTCGACATGAGTATGCCAATCAAGCCGAAGTTCGGATGAAAAGCGAATATATGATCAGACGCGCTTCCCCATCAACAGGAATTAAATGCCAGGAAGTCGTGAATATTTTTGCTGAAGCATCTGCTGTAAGGGGGCATGGTGACAAGGGCTACTTTGATGTAAAGAAGCTCATAGGTGCAGAAGTTGTAGGAATGACTGCTTGCCCCTGCGCTCAGGAGATAATGAGAGATAAAGCTGCAAATGAGCTTTCCAACCTCGGAGTTGACAGAGAAACGATTCTAAAATTCCTGGAAAGGGTACCCATGGCTACCCATAACCAGCGAGGAAGGGGAATTATCTCAATCAAGGTCGCACACGACTTCGATGTTTCCCTCGAAAGCATTATCAACATTATTGAACGTTCCATGAGTTCCAGCGTTTTTGAGGTCTTGAAACGCGCCGACGAAAAAGTCGTCGTGGAAACTGCCCATATGAACCCGAAGTTCGTGGAAGACTGTGTGAGGACTATGGCAGACAATATAGTGAAAGAGTTTCCGGACCTTCCTGATAATGCAGTAATTACCATCAAACAGACCAATGAGGAGAGCATCCACAGGCATAATGCTTTTGCCGAAAGGATTGCCTTGATGGGAGATCTCAGGATGGAAATTAGTCAAAATTAAAACATATATCGACATTATACTTTTTTATTTTTTATTTATTTTATAAATCCTGGAAGCTTCTGAAAAGCTCTGCTTGACAGAAACTTCTTAGGGCTCAAGCCACACAAACTTTATTAAATGTCCTGAATAACCTATAAACAGCTAATTATAAGAGAGAGGACTTGCAGGGCCGAAATGTCAGCGTCCTGGAAGCTTTCGAGGTGAGAATATGGCTGAAGCTGAAGGAATCACAGCGGTAGGGCGGAACAAAAAAACCATTGAAGTGGGAGATACCGTCAAGTACGTCAATAGCGATACCTTAAGCCGCGTGACTGATATCAAAAAGGACGAGCAGGGGAAAGTGTGGGTTCTGCTCGAGAGTACCGATCTCTGGTACAGAGAAGAGACTCTGGAACCAACTGACATAAAAGCTAAAGAAAAGAAAGAAGAAAAGGAATTTACTGCAGACGAACTGGAAGAAAGGTTCAGGAAAGCGAAAGAAACAATGGAAGCCTTCGAGCTCGGCAAAGCGGGAGGTGGAGGAGCAGGAGGTTAATTTCCTGCCTTCATTTTAATAACCTTCAGTTTTACATTTCGATTTTCTCATTTTTTAAATCGTTCTATTGAATTATCAGTTCTTAGTATCATCTTTTCTGTAATTTCATTCTTTGTGCAAGGATGCATTTTCCACCGTGTCTGCCGCCGAGAGGGTTTTGCGGCGAACCCAGAGAATTCATGCAGCGGGCCATCACAGCTGCACCTCTGGCAAGCCCGTCATCTGCAAAAACTACCCGCTCATCTATCTTGGGAGCAAGGTTCAGTTTTTCAAGGCATTCCAGAATCAGTTTGGGTTTGTTCCCGGTAATGCCGGCCCTGCCAGTAATTCCGATAGTTGTATCTTCAAAAACGAGGTTCTCTTCTTTTGCGACTTTTATCAGCCTGCATACAACCCCTGCCATTACCTCGTCAATAACAGCGGAAACAACCTGAATTCCGTGGGTCTTACAGATTTCCATACCTATAGCACTGAGCTTGCCCATGTCAGTGCCATTTTCTCCTACGTCGCAACCTATAAGTGTTACACCTATCAGCTCGGCCGCATCTGGTCTTACAGGCACGCTTCCGTATCGAGTTCTGCTCATTGGAACCTTTTCTATAATAATAAGTTCATGGATGCGCTTTGCATACGCTTCAATAGCTTTAGCCTTCATTTTCAAGGTAAGGAAAGATGGCGGTTTCTGTTTATCCAAAACTTCAAGAGCGGTCCCTACTTTTGAATCCACTATTTTCGAACCCCGAACAATCGCATCAGGAATTGCCCCTGCATAACCGCAGAAGTTTCCGATGGTTTTTGCGTATGGCTGATCAGGACTTGTGACCCTGCCGTCAAGGGTTGTACCAAAGTCAATTGAAATGCAAGGGTTCCTGAAATCAACGTCTGTAAGTTTGGCTGCCTCTTTAATTCCTGCTGTTGCAAGCTCTCCTTCCATTTCATTTGCAACAATTTCAACTCCAGTTGAACCTATCGGCGGCATTACTCCGGCTACGGCCCCATCGAAGATTACCTTTTCCAGTTTACTGTATTTCTGGAGCTTTTTAGTGATATTTGAGATAGACATTGGAGGTGTCATGTTTTTTGGTGGGACTCCTGCCTTCAGACAGCCATCTGCCAGACCTTTGATGAATTCACCAACCTCTTCGGGGGATTCAAAACCTGCAACTACACCCGTGGACCGGACCACGAAGTTCAAATCCGTTTTTATATCCAGACTAGCTGTTTCTATCGATTCGGTCAGGGTGCTACGCACCAATTCCGCAACGGACTCCCGAGTGAGCTCCACACCTGTAAGTGTTTTCCCGAATACGACTTCTCCGGGTTTTGGAGGACGGACATCCCTGGTCATCCGAACGATCTTATTTACGATGTGGGTCCTGCAAGTCTCCATATTGGTAGCTGTAAGGATAGATTTGGTTGTAGTGTTTCCGACTTCTACGGAAGCCACGATAAAAAAAGGTTTTGACTTAAGATCAATCAGACGAACCTGAGGAGATTCTGTAATTCTTGGTTTCAGAGCCATTTTTAATTCCTTCCTGAGAATCTGTATGTAAATGAATTTAGAGATGGATTATTTTGGAAGCTTTATCTTAAAACAATTAAGACTTATTTGAAGATTGTTCGAACCGAACTAGAGTAAACTAGAATGGATCGAATCTAACACTTCGGAGCCATATTTAAACATCAGAATGCTTCTGGTGAAGCAAGACCTATGAACTTTATAAAAATATCAAGCAGGAATATATTTATCAAAAGTTTAAGGAGAGATTCACCAAAGCCTATAATAACCTTTGCTAAAATATTCCAAATGGGTCACCTGAGTTTTTAATTATATTCGTATCTTGATTATCAGTATATTTTTTATTTACCAGTATTTATATATTCACATCTGCAGTTGAAGCAAAACCAAATAGGCAGGTTTACCTCCATTTTTGAAACGAGCTTTTTTGACTCTATTCTTTCATCGAGTATGCTATTTCTGTTTACCTGTATGCTTTCAGTACCTGTTTTTTCGGTTATTCAATGCTTAAAAGAATATTCTGACCTTAGAGCGTCATTTCAGGCGAGATCCAATAAATGGTCATAAAAACAATTTATACACTTAATTATGAACAGTAAAAATTATAAAGCGTGTAATTATAAAAAGATGCATATAAATATACGCTTGCTAAACATAAGAATCAATAATCCTTTTAGGTCGCGCTAAACTCCCTTCGAGAATGACTTACCTGGTAGCGTTTCCTTGAGTTTAATGCAACCTGCATTGGAGGACTTTAATGCCGCTTGACCCTATCTGCAAGAAAATTAGATCTGACAATACTGAACATGTTTCGGATTACGGGGGAAAAAATATTATTTCTGCAGTCCCGAATGCAAACAAAAGTTCGATGTGCTGAAAAAAAGTGTAATCCGGTCAAGAGAAACCTCAGTGAAAAAGAAAAGATTTCCTTTGGGAAGCTGAAACGAGACATCATAAAGCCAGGTATCTGCACTCTCTGCGGAGCCTGCGCAGCAAGTTGCGAGTATATAACCATCGAGGACGGCGCACCAAAACTGGTGGGTCCATGTAAAGCCTGCGGAGTCTGCTATTACCAGTGCCCAAGAACCATCACAACAGAAGAAGGGCTTATAGGGTGTTTACGATATGCGTATGCCGCAAGGTCTGCTATTCCCGAAATAAAGGGCCAGGACGGGGGTGTTGTGACCTCTCTCCTCTTGTATGCCCTGGATGAAGGATTGATCGATTGTGCCGTGGTAACAATCCGTCAAAAGAATAAACCTGGAAACCTATGCCAATAGTTGCGAAAACCAGGGAAGAAATTCTTGAGAGCAGCGGCAGCATCTATTCCCATTCCATGACGCTTGAAGCCCTTATGAGCGCAGTTAAACAGGGAATGAACAGTGTAGCCTTTGTAGGGACAAGCTGTAACATCGATGCCGTCACGAAAATGCAGAACAGCTCCTACGGCTTTCTGCACCTCTTCATGCAGGCAAAGGTCCTTAAACTGGGACTCTTTTGCATGGACACCTTCTACTATGAGGGAATTAAAGCAGTGCTGGAAAGCTATGGGATAATGCTCGAAAATGTAGAATCCATGAAAATCAGGAAAGGAAAGTTCGAAGTTATTCTGAAAGACGGAAAAGAACATATCTTCAAACTTAGTGATTTTGACTAATAGCGGAGTTCATCCTGCCGTTTCTGCACTGACCTGACCGCCGAAAACTCAGACATCTCCTTTGGTGGAGTTGGCAGCCCCAGAGGCTGGACTACAGTCCTAGCCCGTTCAGCCAGAGGATATGAAATATTCAACGAAGCCGTAGACAACGGCTACATCGAAGCCCGGCATCTAACCGATGATGAACTTGAAAAGTGCTCAACCTGGCAAAAATGAAAAAAGTCCAGATGTACGATCTCAAAAGAAGACAGAAGGTATAAATGCTGTTGAGATTACATCGCTACTCTCAGAAGATCTCCGATTTTCTGTGCTGTCGAAGCGTTGATCGGTCGGCAAAGGATGTAAGGGGAGATGAATATATATTTATCCATTAACCTGTTTCTATTATGCAATACCAATAGCATTCTATTCAGGATCACTCTATTTTTGAGGATTTTTTATGATCACAAAAGAAGATGTAGAACACATCGGCTGGCTTGCTCGTATTGAGATCAGCGAGCAGGAAACGGTCGAATATATGGAAAAACTTAACTCAGTATTGGAGTACTTCGGACAGCTTGATGAATTGCCAACCGAAGATGTAGTTCCCACTTATCATGTAGCTGAGATTTATAACGTGTTCAGGGAGGATATTGTAGAAGAGTGCCTCCCGCAGGAAACTGTTCTTGCGAACACCGAATATAAACAGGATGGGACTTTCAGGGTCCCGAAAATCGGCTGAGGAGATGTTTTGATGGCAAAATGGATGAGTGTTGCACAGGTTAAAGAGAAAATTATAGAAGACTCAGCCGAAGAGGTAACAGCTCGCTACCTCGAAGTTATAGGAAAGAGCAAAGTTAACGGCTATACAAAGGTTTCTGAAAAGGCACTTGAACACGCCAGAAGAATTGATTCAGAAGGGCACGATGGCCCTCTTGCAGGCGTGCCAATCGCAATTAAAGATAACATTTCCGTGGTCGGGTTGCCAAACAGCTGCGGCTCGAAGATTCTTGAGGGCTATGTTCCTCCATTCAATGCCCATGTTATCGAAAAGCTCCTTTCTGCAGGCGCAGTCATCCTTGGAAAAACAAATATGGATGAGTTTGCAATGGGTTCTTCTACGGAAACCAGCTATTTCGGGCCTACTGCAAATCCCTGGGACCTTGAAAGAGTGCCGGGGGGATCGTCCGGAGGCAGCGCAGCAGTTGTTGCAGCAGGGGAAGCACCTTTTGCCCTTGGTTCGGATACAGGGGGATCTGTACGCTGCCCTGCGGCTTTTTGCGGCGTTGTTGGGCTTAAACCAACCTATGGTGCAGTTTCCAGGTACGGAGTTGTGGCTTACGCAAACTCCCTTGAACAGGTCGGGCCTCTTGCAAACAACGTGGCAGACATCGCAATTCTTATGGATGTTATAGCAGGCTATGACGGCAGAGACTCTACTTCAATTGACAGTAAAATTGAATATCAGAAAGCTCTGGTGGACGATGTAAAAGGCCTGAAGATAGGGGTTCCAAAAGAGTTCTTTGGAGAAGGCATCCATCCGGATGTCGAAAAGGCTGTATGGAACGCAATACACAAATATGAAAGTCTCGGAGCGACCTGGGAAGAGGTTTCGATGCCCAATATAAAGTACGCCCTTGCTTCATACTACATCATTGCAATGAGCGAAGCATCCTCAAACCTTGCCCGTTTCGACGGAACACGCTACGGATTTAGAGAAAGCGGCGAAAATTGGCATGCTATGGTTTCAAAGACCAGGGCCGAGGGCTTTGGCACAGAAGTGAAAAGAAGAATTCTCCTTGGCACCTATGCTCTTTCTGCAGGCTATCACGATAAGTATTATTTAAAAGCCCTGAAGGTCAGAACTCTTGTAAAACAGGACTTTGATAAAGCTCTTGCAAAAGTTGACCTGCTCATGGCTCCAACCATGCCGAACCCTGCTTTCAAGATAGGGGAGAAAATTGAAGACCCTCTCACCCTCTACCTCTCAGACGTGAACACCTGCCCGATCAATCTTGCAGGAGTACCCTCGGTTTCCGTGCCATGTGGTCTTACTGACGGCTTACCAATAGGGCTTCAGATAATGGGCAAACCCTTTGACGAGCCGACTGTCCTGAGGGCAGCATACACTTTTGAGCAGAATACTGATTACCACACAAAGAGACCTCCGGAGGTGGCGTAAATGGTCTATGAAAATCCTGATGGCATAAGGATCGGACTTGAAATCCACGTCCAGCTAAACAAACTTAAGACCAAAATGTTCTGCGGCTGCTCTTCAGATTACCACAACGCAGCTCCGAATACTCACACCTGCCCAATCTGCCTGGGCTTGCCCGGGACACTTCCTGTCCTGAACAAAAAAGCAGTTGAAGCTGCAATTAAGGTGGGACTTGCCCTAGAAGGAGAAATTGCAGAAGAAACCCAGTTCCACAGGAAGAACTATTTCTACCCTGACCTTCCCAAAGGTTTCCAGGTCACCCAGTACGATTTCCCCATAGTAGGCAAGGGAAAAGTCGTGATCGAGGGAGAAGACGGGGAACATGTAGTCGGGATCACAAGAGCCCATATGGAAGAAGACCCTGGCAAGCTTGTGCATATAGGGAGCATTGAAAAGTCAAAAGGTGTCCTTATAGACTACAACAGGTCAGGCATGCCCCTGATTGAAACCGTTACAGAGCCCGATATGCGCAGTCCCAAGGAAGCAAGGCGTTTCCTTGACAAGTTCAGGAATATCCTCGAGTACCTGGATGTTTTTGATGGAAACCTGGAAGGAGCAATGCGTGTGGATGCAAATGTCTCAGTCCACTGGGGCACACGTGTTGAGGTTAAGAATATTTCTTCCCATAAAGGAGTTGAAAGGGCACTCCTCTATGAGATCATGCGCCAGAAAAACGTAATTCGGCGCGGAGGCAAAATTACTCTTGAGACTCGCCATTTCGATGAAGGCAGGGGCGTTACAATCTCAATGAGGACAAAAGAAGAAGCAGAAGACTACCGCTACTTCCGCGAACCTGACCTTATGCCCATGCGCGTGACTGATTGGATCCCTGCAATTCGGGAGACTCTGCCTGAACTTCCCGATGCCAAACGTGCTCGTTTCATAGAACAGTACGGCATCACGGATATGCACGCAAAAGCCCTCACATCCAAGATCATGCTCGCAGATTTCCACGAGAGCATCTGCGCACAAGGCGTTGACCCGAAAATTGCAGCCACCTGGACCGCAGACGTCCTTCTTGGAGAGCTAAATTATCGCGATTTAGTTATAGGGGCAGATGTGCAAGGTTATGCTATTATCTGCTATAACCAGAAGAATCCCGATATTGTAAGACATATCAGAGTTAATGATATGGTAGAACTGGTTACCTTCTTTGCCGAAGGCAAGATCAGTGACAGGGCTGCAGTTGAAGTTATCCGAAGCATCCTGGACAGCAAGGAAGAAAAAACTCCACTCCAGATTATAGAAGAAAGAGGCCTTCTCAAAGCCGAAAGTGATCTTGTCACGATGGCTGTTGAAGAAACGATAGCCGAAAATGAAGCCGCAGTACAGGATTATCTCGGAGGCGCAGAAAAGTCCCTGAACTTCCTGGTAGGGCAGGTCATGAAAAAGACAAAAGGCACGGCAGATGCGAAAACTGCACGCGAATTGATTTTGAAAGAGCTGAAAGGGTAACTCAGTTGGGTTTACCTTTTTAATCTTTTAATTATTTTGTATTAAGACCATTTATAGCTTTATAATTTCAATTCTACTCTCCGTTTGCTTTAATTACTGTTCATTATCTATAGCAGCTTTGTTTGAGCTCTTGTCCTTAAACCCACTTTGGGTAAGTTTTCTGGAAGAAGTAAACGATACATCTTTCTCGAACGTACCTATATCTAATTGATCTACAAAAGAAATATATAGCAAAGTAGATCTTTTAAGGTCAAGATATTTGGATCGACAATCTTTAAGCAGGAAACAAGCTCTCAAGTATGATCCTTTTATCCTATTCGTTTTTTTGATTGCCACCACTGAATGCGGAAGACAATATCCATGACGATCCAGAAGTATTGGGGAAGTTTCGGATTAAGTTAAGGAGAAAAAAGTAATGGCTCTTGGTTTAGAAGTTACATTTGGATTTCTAATAATATTCCTGATAGTGTTGTTCGGTCCTTTCAAAATTAGAGCCATTGAGCATAATCTGGAAGTATTCCTATTCATATGTGGCGTACTGGCAATGACAATCTCCGGTCTTGTTGAAATTCCAGGCTTAGAGACAGGCTGGAGATTAGAGATCATCGAGGAGGCATTGACTGCACCACTGCATGTTGGGGATATATACGGTATTCCAATAGGTATAGTGCAGATAGTGCTGGTTGTCGGATTGATCATCTACAAATGGCATCCTCCTATCCATAACGCAATTAGAAAAATGACAAATACGCTATCTCTTAAGGTTATGGCTTTTATCCTTATTGCTGGCCTTGGATTAGTCTCAAGTGTAATTTCTGCTATCCTTGCAGCAATAATTCTTGTTGAGATGATCAATGCAATGCATCTCTCACGAAAATCCGAGGTAGATCTCACGGTCATTGCATGCTTCTCGATCGGGTTTGGAGCTGCGCTTACGCCCCTTGGAGAACCTCTCTCAACAATTGCTGTCTCAAAACTATCAGGTCCGCCTTACTATGCCGGATTCGATTATCTATTTAAAATGCTCGGCATCTACATCCTTCCAGGTATTCTTGCTTTCGGTATCCTTGGGGTGTTCTTCTTAGGAAAAGTTGATCCAAAAGAACACGAAATAGAAGGACAAGACTATAACGAAACTCTTAGAGATGTCATAATGAGGGCTGTTAAAGTCTACATATTTATTGCAGCACTTGTATTACTCGGCGACGGTTTCAAGCCAATCATATTCGAATATTTCACAAAAGTGCCTTCGATGGCACTCTACTGGATTAATATGGCTTCGGCTGTACTGGATAACGCTACTCTAGCAGCTGCCGAGATAGGTCCCATCCTGACTGAATCCCAAATAAAGAGCGTACTTATGGGGCTTTTAATATCAGGTGGAATGCTGATCCCTGGAAATATCCCTAACATCATTTCTGCGAGCAAATTGGGTATAACAAGCAAGGAATGGGCAAGGCTTGGAGTACCTCTTGGACTTGTCACAATGGGTATCTATTTTGTCATTCTGTTTGTGATTGAGCCGATCTTATGACTCAAGATTTATTTCTTAAAATGTCATCTTTTGAGCGACCATCGATTCTGATAAAAAATCTTTATCAATATTATAGTTTGAATGAACTGGGTAAGACAGATTTTAAGCTGCAATGTCCCGAGTGTACAGTTATTTGATGATCTATGATTTCTGCAAATTGAAAAAAATTCTAAAGACAAATCAAAGTTAAGAATTGTACGATGTAACTCGAAATTATCATAAACTCCAGGCACACTACTTTTCTTCCTTTTCTGAAAGCTTTCTAATTTCACTGGAAAGACGCTGCACTTCGTTGCGCAGTTCAGCAATCTCTTTTGAAGATTTTTCCTTTTCTTCTTTTCCGACAAGCATACTTGCCAGAGCTGCAGTTATGTAACCGAAAATTGAAAAAGCGTAAACGGACAATAGAAGTGTCAATACTCTTCCTTCGGGAGTATTTGGCCAGTAATTGCTTCCTATTGTTGTCATAATCATTGCTGTCCACCAGACGGCATCCCAATAAGAACTCAGTCCAGACCGCTCAAAATCATACATACCTGCAGCTCCAAGGAAGGTAATCAGAGTTGTAAGAAACAGGACATATTTCAGGCCTCTCTGCCTCATTACCTGCCGAACCGTTCTAATACTTCTGTTAAAAGATGCTAGAATTCGAGCCAGGTTAAATGACCTGATAAATTTTGCAAGACTAACTATCTTTAATCCACCAAATACTCTCAGGACTCTTAATCCCGGCAAAAAAAGAGAAAGTGCAGCAATCCAGTTCTGCTTCAAGTAAACCTTCTTATCCGGAGCAATATATAGTTCAATAAAAAAATCGATTATTAATATTCCCCAGATAGTTAAACTCAGATCTTCCAGAATTGGGGAAAGCCCGTAAATAAGATCAACAATAAGAAGAGTCAACCATACAATTGACAATAGCAAAAGAGGGAAATCAAAAAGAGCGTTAATCTGCGATAGTAACTCTACCCTTTCTTCATTAAGTCGCTCTTTATCCATATGTATATTTACGACTTCTCTTGATATTAGTTTTGAGATCGGCTCATTGATAATGCAGAGATTATTTTCTTATGGTATAATCTTAAGTTTTAAGTTTAACACAATGCAGGCAACTGAGCATTTGGTAGTGTAGAACACAACCGCGAAAGCCCTAAATACATCAAACGAGGATTTGTGATTAAAGGCAACATATCTTGGGGAAGGAAATTAAGGGTAGATAACTTGCTTCGCATAAGTTTACCTTAAGCCAATGGGACGGGCGTCTGGCTCTGAAAATGCAGAGCAAATGGAATCTTATATTGAGCAAACAATGTTAGCTTAGATTTGAGACAGCAACTCCTTAGAAAACAATCGTCTTCTTAAGTTTGTGAGCTGGAAACCAACTATTTTTGCAAAATTAGCTTCAGGATAGGAAAATAGAGGCAGCATCTACCTGAATTTTAACTCTCCTAAGAGGCGTTAAAGAGAGGTATCAGGTGTGCTTTTATCAGATTCAGATGCTCTTGGTGGAGACAAAGAACAGCAAGATTCTGGAGAAAAAGGAAATTATAGCATTTCTTTGGAAAAACCCTCAGAGCTGGATGCTACAAAAAATCATGCTACAACCGTCACCCTGTGGCATTCACTGGGAACTGAGGAGATATTTGAAAAACTTGTCACAACGTCAAAGGGCCTGGATCCTGAAGAGGCAGCCAGAAGGCTACAGGAATATGGGAAAAATATCCTTCCGACAAGAAAACCTCCGGGAATTGTAGAGATAACTCTTCATCAATTCAAAAGCCCTCTAATTTACATCCTTCTCATAGCAGGAGTTATCTCATTCCTGCTGGACGATCTCAGAGATGCAGGTTTCATTTTTCTTGTAGTAGTGATCAATGCCGTCATCGGCACTATTCAGGAATGGAAGGCTGAAAAGAGTGCATCACAACTGCAGACTATCTTAAAGATCATGTCCCGGGTCAGAAGGAAGGGAGCAGAGCTAAAGATCTCGGCAGAAGAAATAGTTCCCGGGGACATAGTTCTGCTTGAATCAGGGAGTCGCATCCCTGCTGATCTTCGTATTCTCTATGCCCCAACCTCACCATTGATGAGTCTCTTCTCACTGGCGAGTCTGCTGCTGGAGAGAAGACTGTGGGAATTCTCATAGAGGACACTCCTGTGAGTGACCGTCACAATATGGCATATGCAGGAAGCACTGTAATCACAGGACGTGGCTGTGGAGCTGTGACTGCAACCGGCAGCCGGACAGAAGTTGGTATGATTGCACGTGCAGTTACAGAAACGGAATCTGCAAAACCGCCTCTGCTCATACGCATGGAAGATTTTTCCCAGAAGATAGGAATCGCTGTGGTTGCAGCAAGCGGTGTTATGAGTGCAGTTGCCCTCTCACAGGGGATTGCACCTGTGGAGGTTTTTTTCCTTGCAATAGCCTTGGTAGTGTCCGCAATTCCTGAAGGACTGCCTGTAGCGGTTACAGTAGCACTTTCAATTGCATCTACTAGAATGGCTAAGAGAAACGTAATCGTTCGCAGGCTCTCTGCAGTTGAGAGTCTCGGGAGCTGCACTACAATAGCAACCGATAAGACCGGGACTCTGACCGTCAATCAGCAGACAGCAAGAAGGGTAGTACTGCCTCCCGGAGACCTTTTTGAGGTCTCGGGAGAAGGTTATCTCCCAGTAGGCCAGATAAAGCAAATGGACGAAGGCTCTCCGCCGGATGCAGAAGAGATGGAGAGGTTACGAAGGCTTGCACTGGCGGCTACAATCTGCAACGAAGGCACTCTTTTCCAGGAGGGTGAGACGTGGACTCACCATGGAGACGCTATAGATATCGCATTTCTTGCGCTGGCGTCCAAGCTGGGAATCGATCCTGAGAGGGTCAGAAATGAGGTTCAAGTTATTGCCGAAGTCCCTTTTGAGTCCGAGAGAATGTATGCTGCTGTGTATTATCAGGCAGATAAAAGCGGACCTATAAAGATAGCTGTTAAAGGAGCTATGGAAGCTGTCCTTCCATACTGTACAAAAATGAATTCTTTGGAAGGCGTAGTCCCAATTGATCCCGATTCCCTCAATAGGGAACTTAACTCCCTGATGGAAAATGGGTATTGTGCCCTTGTAGTAGCTGAAGGCTTGGTTTCTGAAGGTATAAATGAGGCTTTTGATCTTAAATCTATAAAGCCCGAACTCACGTTTCTTGGCATTGTTGCATTTATAGACCCATTGAGGCCTGATGTCAAAGAGGCAGTCCAGACTTGCAAAAAGGCTGGAATTGATGTTATTATGATTACGGGAGATCACCCGAAGACTGCATTTGCAATCGCCAGCGAGCTTGGCATAGCCTATTCGCAAGAAGAGATGATTACTGGCAGACAGATGGAGGAGCTTGGCGAACACGAGCTTCCAGCCTGCATTGATGCCCTCGACAAGGCACGAGTTTTTGCAAGGGTAACACCGGTGCAAAAGATGCAGATTGTAGATGCTCTTGTCAGGAAGGGGCATTTTGTTGCTGTTACTGGAAATGGAGTCAATGATGCCCCCCCTGCACTCAGGAGGGCGAATATTGGCGTAGCAATGGGATCAGGAACCGATGTGGCTAAAGATACGTCGTCAATGATCATAACTGATGATACATTTTCTTCAATTGTTGCAGGGGTTGAGGAGGGAAGAATAGCTTATGATAATATCAGAAAGGTTACATATCTTCTTGTCTCAACCGGTCTTGCCGAAGTTGTTTTTCATACTTGCACTTTTTGCGGGCCTCTCAATACCACTAATCGCAGTACAGCTTCTCTGGCTTAACCTCGTCACAAACGGGATTCAAGGGGTGGCTCTGGCATTTGAGGCAGGGGAGCCCGGAACCATGCGCAGAAAGCCGAGAAAACCTGAAGAAGGAGTTTTTAATGACCTGATGGTGAAAGAAACACTATCTCAGGGATAACTATTGGTGTCATAGCTTTTGCGGTCTGGGCATGGTTAATGGGAGAAGGATATGAGGTAAATTGGGCAAGAAATCTTCTTTTGCTTTTGATGGTACTCTTTGAGAATTTCCATGTATTTAACTGCCGTTCTGAATATCGCTCAGCTTTCCAGGTGCCTCTAAGGAATAATTACTTTCTTGCTATAGGCGTTGTAATGATGCAGGGACTTCATATCTTTGCCATGCACATACCTTTTATGCATGAGCTTCTGAGCATAAATCCAGTTTCATTTGAGAGCTGGTTAATTTTTTTCATGATCGCTGGTATTATCATCGTTGTGATGGAGATCTTTAAAAGAATAAGATCTGCCCGTGAAAACAATACTTAGGAATGATGAAACTACAATTTCAAGCATTTCTGTTACCGATATTGTCTTTGATGTTTATTTTGGGAAATGGAATTATAGAGCCATTCCCAAAGTGAAAACTTGGAGTTATTTCTTAACCATTCCTTAACGGAGAAATATTCTAGATGATAGGAAATATATGTTCTTCATTATTTTGAATGGGTAATTCACAACATTTTGAATGGGTAATTCACAACATTTCGCAAAATATAGAAAAATCTGTAACATTTAAAAAGTTTGTGTGAAATCTCAGATTCAAGATCGATGTTTTATTTTTAGCATTGTCACTTCTTAACCGGCATCCCTTTTCAATCCACAGAATAGCGAAGAGTCAAGCAATTGTAATCCTTTCTCAAAAGCATCGACGTCGAATGGTCTCGATAAATAATATATAACAGATCATTTCTTATAAAATCAAGCTATTTGGATTCTACAAGCTTGATCAGGAAGAAACACGCTCTCAGGCGGGAGACTTTTACTCTTTCGGCTTTTTGATTGCCATCACCGAATGCGGAAGACTATTAACCCCGAAGGTTCAGAAGTATTGAAAGTCTCAGATAAAGCAAGGGAGAAAATAGTAATGGCTCTTGGTTTAAAAGGTACAATCGGACTCTTCGTAATATTCTTAATTGTATTGATCGGACCTTTTAAAATCAGAGCTATAGAGCATAATCTGGAAGTGTTCCTATTCATATGCGGAGTGCTTGCAATGACAATTTCAGGTTTTGTTGAACTTGCAGGTACAGAGACAGGCTGGAGATTGGAGATAATCGAAGAAGCGTTGACCGCACCGCTGAAGATTGGAGAAATATATGGTATTCCAATAGGCATAGTGCAGATAGTGCTGGTTGTCGGATTGATTATCTATAAATGGCATGTTCCTATCCACAAAGCAATCAGGAGAATGACAGATGCACTTTCTCTTAAGGTTATGGCTTTTATCCTCATCGCTGTCCTTGGTTTAGTTTCAAGTGTAATTTCCGCCATACTTGCAGCAATAATTCTCGTTGAGATGGTTAATGCAATGCCTCTCTCACGAAAATTCAAGATAGATCTCACAGTCATTGCATGCTTTTCAATCGGACTCGGAGCTGCACTTACACCCCTTGGAGAACCTCTCTCAACAATAGCTGTCTCAAAACTATCTGGTGAGCCTTATTATGCAGGATTCGATTATTTAATTAAACTGCTCGGCATCTACATCTTTCCAGGTATTCTTGCTTACGGTTTTATTGGGATGTTTTTCCTGGGAAAAGCCAATCTAAAAGACCCGGTAATGATAGGGGAAGATTATAACGAAACTTTGAAGGATGTCATAATGAGGGCTGTTAAGGTCTACGTGTTTATAATGGCACTTGTATTACTTGGTGATGGTTTCAAGCCGATTATATTCGAATATTTCACACAGGTACCTTCAACAATACTCTTCTGGGTTAATATGGTCTCGGCTATCCTTGATAACGCTACTCTAGCAGCTGCCGAGATAGGTCCTGCCCTTACTGAATTACAGATAAAGAGCGCACTTGTGGGGCTTTTAATAGCAGGTGGAATGCTGATCCCTGGAAATATTCCTAACATTATTTCTGCGAGCAAATTGGGTATAACCAGTAAGGAATGGGCAAGTATTGGAGTACCTCTCGGACTTGTCTCTATGAGCATCTATTTCCTCATTCTGTTTGTAATTGAGCCGATCTTATAACTCAAAATTCACTTCTTGAAATATCATCTTTCGAGCAGCGTTCGAGCTTCTGATATGAACCAATAATAATAAAATACCCTCACTCTCATGGTGGCTGCTTTGCCCAGGCCTGGAGCGTTGATTAAATTCTTAGGGCATACTGGAGGATGTACGCGGGATAAACCTTGAAAAAGGAACTCTGTTACAAAGCTTTTATATTTCAGAGGACTTACAAATTTGAGGTAAATTCAAGTACATAACATTGTGGTTTAAACTTAGATTTCAGACATTTGAACGATATAATGTTACCTTTTTTCAGTTTAAATCCTATATTCCGCAGTATTTTTTTGAAAATCACTATTTTTACCGATGGCTTTTTTGGGACATATTAGAATAATCTAAAATCCAAATGGAACTCAATGAAAATTGAATGCTTCGTTTTTTGGAATTTAAATTTACCTATATTAACTTTTAATTCCTCCACACAAGTCCAATAAATATACGTTAAATTGGAAATTGATAGCAGTAAAAATTGTGAAAATATGAAACTTTACTGCGGAAACTGGGTTAAATGCGCAAGTTCTATCCGAATTGTGGGACCAAATTTAATTTTAAGACAAACTCTAAGTTTGATTATCTGATTTGGAACTGAGTTAACAATACAGCATATATATTATAAAGTACATTTCTGAATCACTAACATTGGGGTAGGTTCCGCAGTTTTGCTAAGATTGGAGGGTCAATATCAGAATTTGTCAGCATAAGACCAAAATTTCATTTATCGGCATCACCATCTAGCACCTCAAAAATTTAACCATTCAGCCTGAGTGAACACTTTTGATATACAACCAAGTATCTAGAACATTTTCTTTAGAGGAATCCAATAATGAAAATCGTGAAATTTATTGCTGGAATACGCTTCGTTATGTTGATCCCCATTATAGGGTTGGCTGTTGCGGCTTTTGTACTTTTTATTGAAGGTGGTAACGAGCTCATTCATTTGCTTGTGAAAATGTTTGTCGAAGCAGCAAAAACAGGTGCAAAAAGTGATATTATTGTTGGAATTGTAGAGGTTATCCATCTCTTTCTGGTTGGTACAGTACTCTTCCTAACTTCACTTGGTCTCTACCAATTGTTTATCCATGTTCTTCCTTTGCCTGGATGGCTTAAGATGAATAACATTGAGGAACTGGAGTTGAATCTGGTAGGAATTGTTGTGGTCGTGCTGGCAGTCGACTATTTGAGCGTGATTTTTGAAGAACAAGAAATCAATATGGCTGTATATGGAGTGGGCTATGCCTTGCCTATTGTAGCATTGGCTTATTTTATGAAGATACGCTCTGAGATGAGAAGCAGTGAGAATGGGCATGTGACAGCTATCACTGAAGCATTATCCCAAGCAGGTGAGACAACCCAATCACCGGACAAAACGAGAGATTAAATAGAATTGTAATATAATTCTTAGAAGGAAAACTAGAAAAAAATTAAGATATAAACCTTTCTCCAGTTTCTGATACACTCAAAGTGCTTATTCCAAATCCAATTTTTACTTCTATAGGACTTACGCACTTTAATCTCCGTAAATTTAAACTCATATGAAATATAATTATGTATACATAAAATGTAAAACTTGGTTAAGTATGTCTATAAATCTGCCCAAATGTACTGACCTTGATTACATTAATTTTCTTATTGCTGCATCTAACGTTTATAGTTGTACTGAAGCTGCTCGCTG
>MCHG01000102.1_pt1 | contig 51323 bp, 48 predicted proteins | sample 787351 | NCBI WGS metagenome assembly MCHG01 (sample SAMN05430296, study PRJNA330682) | permafrost metagenome | biome: Cold desert; feature: permafrost; material: soil; isolation source: enrichment culture inoculated with soil incubated with H2/CO2 at 20 degrees... ... | reverse complement strand
TGGGATCTTTGGGGATATGGATATAAAGCTGAAAAAAGTAATAGTTTTGCATCAGAAGTCGTCGAAGAGCAATTAAAGTTGATTGACCTTCTGCTTGGAACACAATATTGGTTTGATGTAGCAGAAGTCAACTAAGGGACAAGGTGGCTTGAAAAGTTATCTACAGACAAGCTTACATATTACACGAAATCCTAGTCATACGAAAGTCTATAGCAGTAAAAGGAGATGAAATGAATGTTTATAAATAAAAGATTTAAACAAACCCCAACAGCAATACTAGCATTCATGCTAATAGTAATGCTAATATCAATTCATATAGTAAGTCCCATAATATTAGCCAGAGATATAAATAAGATAAAAGCAGATTTCAGCGACATAGGTGAAGCAAAGTATACGTGGGCATTAGAATATATAGCGTATTTGTATGATTTAAAAGTGGTTCAAGGAAATGGAAAAGGTCAATTCCTACCAACAAAAGAAGTAAAGTATAATGAGTATCTAAAGATGCTGGTGGTAGCCCTAACAGGTAAAACCTATACAGGCACTCCATGGGATAAACCATATGTAGAAAAAGCAATAGAATTGGGTTTGATTACAAATATAAAAGATTACAATATCCCAATAAACAGATATGAAATGGCAAAACTAATAGTATTAGCATGTAAAGAAGAATTTAAAGACTATGAAAAATATAGTAAATCATTAACAGATAGTTTATCTCCAGAATATAGAGAGTTTGTACTGAAAGCATATAGCAAAGGTTTAATCACAGGATATGGCAGTGGAAAGGGTCCATTCACATTCGGTGGTGCAGACATGATGGAACGTTGCCAGGCAGCAACAGTGATAGCAAGACTGATAAAAGCAGATAAAAGAAGTATTCCCGTTTTAGTGACAGGTACTCCTTCAACTCCTGGTTCAAATAATCCTTCAACAGATTTTACACCAGATGGAAGACTAACCTATGCTAAAACAGTAGAGTATGAAAAGATTATAAGAGATAGCATAACATTTTATACAGAAAAAGGAAAATATTATGTAAAAGGCAGTTATCCAACATTACCAGAAGGATTTCAATCTGATTTAAGTATAGATGTTGTATTAAAAGATAAGTATTCATCAGAAATAAGTACTTCTTCAGATACATTGGATGAATATTGTATTCCATCAACAGGTTCATTTAATAAAGTTCTAGAGAATTTGACAAAGACTACTGATATAGATTATTTAATTATAAATATCTCAGTCTATCAAGATAGAGAACCAAAAGATGAAAATGATCATCTAATGACAGCAACAATATTTATCATGCATGATTCTGATGACACTAAAGCTTGTAAATCATATATAAAAGATCTTTACACAGATAAATATAACACAAAGTTTGACTATATCCCATACAAAGATTTACCTGGTTTACAACTTTTAATTAAATAGATTCAATTAGCTGTATATAAAAGGAGCATAGACTAATGTATGAAAATACATATCTACGCTCTTATTTTGCATTTTAAGGAGGTTTAAATTAATCATGAACATAAAAGGAAAAATAATAGGTTTAACCCTAGCATCCACCCTGTCCATAGCAGCTTTCACAAGTTCAGCTCCTGTAGAATCAGGTATGAATATAATAACATTTGGTGAAATTCCAGCAGGCGCCACAGTCCTGGGTACATATGAACGAGTATCAACAGTAGGTTTATCCCATTATGGTGGTAGTTACTGGAAGAATGTAGCAGGAACTATAAAATTAGAGGATAAATATATAACAGATGCCAGCATAATAGCAGAAGCTATGCAGAAAGAACCAGTACCAATGGAAGTATTAATTCCAGAAGCAATAACGAATGCACAAAAGGCAGGAAAGAAAGTAGGTGTTCTTCTTGAAGTAAATGAAGGTTACACAATGAAAGATTTATTTTATACCGGTTCTGCGAAGGAGAAACACTATACATTCAATATAAATACAACGACGAATAAAATGGAATTCAAAGCTTACCCTAAAATAAATTTTTTACAAGAACAAAATAAAAACTATACATTTAAAGATATAGCACATTTTGAAGACATAGATTTACCATCTCGTTCTAAAATCCCAATAGTAGACCCAAAATATGGCGTAAACGTATTTTACATGGAAACAATAGGTAACGTATTTCCTAACCCCAAATTCCCTAAATCAACTGGAACATCTAGTACAGCAATGTATATAAACCCATCTAAGCTAAATGATGCAACAGGTTCCGAATTATCGAAAGGTGTTCACCCCAACTATATCACAACAACAACAGGAAATATAAATGCTCCCCACAAGATCAAAACATCCTTCGGTAATGATAGTTATGAATATGCAACAAACAAAATAAAGATTCAGAGTGGATTTGCAAATGCAGGTTCAATGGGATTATTCTTCTACTATCCTATAAAAGTAACATTCTTTATTATGTCTGGTGAAAATGCAGAGATAACAGCTGAAAAAGTAAAGATAACAAAACTTAGTACAAACAAAGAGATAACATCAGTTAGCCCAGAAGATAATGTAAAGTTTAGCTTCCAATATAAATTCACCTCAGCAGTAGGAACAAAAGTACCCCAAGACATAGAACTATCAGTAGTAGGATATAGTTCCCCAGACATGACAAAAGAAGTAGTAAATAAACCAATCATCCTTTCCACAGATAGCGAGTTAGAACTAGATAAACTAAAGAATCAAGATATAACATTAATTATTCCAAAAGCATCCGCCCCAACAATGATAGGAGTATCCAAGATTTATTGGAAAGTGTACATAAACGGCGGATCTTCCAGGAGATATTGCATTCGACTGCAAAACTATGATTCATTTCATTGAAATATAAACATCTTAATGGTATAATTTATAAATAGTTATAAAGTTTAAAATCCTGCTATTTTAAAAGGAGGAAAATGGATGAACGGAGAAGAAAAAATAATACATTTATTAGAAAACATTCAATCGGATGTGCAGACACTTAAGTCGGATGTTCAGACACTGAAGGTAGATGTAGAAGCAACGAAAATCCAAGTGACAGAGAATACAGAAATACTAAAAGCTTTGGAACATGGCGCGCAGGTTAATAAAGCTGAGCATGATAACTTTACGATTCAGCTTGCAAGAATAGAAGGCTCCGTGAATTCAGTTAAATCAGAAATAGGGGATTTAAGAACAGATTTACAAGCCGTAGAAATAATTACATCAAAAAATTGGAATGATATAGCTAAAATAAAAGCAGTGAAATAGTAATAAGCATTTCTTTTTTTGCAAATAATATCTTTATTCCATTGACAATATAAAATAAATTTGCTAAATTTAATCTAATCAGAAATTTTTTTGTACAATGATAAAGAGAAGTAATCAAAGACATTCTTTTAGAGAGCCTTGGATGGTGAAACAAGGTAGAATTATTTGATGAAGGGAGCTTTTGAGTACGATACTTAAAAGAGGATGGCTTATTCGCTAAAGCGAAATGCTATCAAAAAGGGTGGAACCGCGGAAGATTGCCTTTCGTCCCTTGCTTATGCAAGAGATGAAAGGTTTTTATTTTTTTAGAAAGGGTGATAAATATGACGTTTCAAGAAATAATATTAACTTTGCAAAATTATTGGGCAAAACAAAATTGTATTATCGTACAATCTTATGATGTTGAAAAAGGTGCAGGAACCATGAATCCATCTACTTTTTTAAAGGCACTAGGTCCCGAACCTTGGAGAGTTGCTTATGTTGAACCTTCCAGAAGGCCTGCAGATGCAAGATATGGCGAGAATCCAAATAGACTTTATCAGCATCATCAATTTCAAGTAATATTAAAACCTTCACCAGACAATGTGCAGGAATTATATTTAGGGAGCCTTGAAGCTCTTGGTATTTCCGCGGAAAAGCACGACATAAGATTTGTTGAGGATAATTGGGAAAATCCATCCTTTGGAGCGTGGGGCCTTGGATGGGAAGTGTGGCTTGATGGGATGGAAATAACTCAATTTACCTATTTTCAACAGGTAGGAAGCATAGACTGTGAATTAGAGTCGGCAGAGCTTACTTATGGTATTGAGAGATTGGCTATGTATATACAAGAGAAAAATAATGTTTTTGAACTAGAATGGGTAGATGGAATAAGTTATGGAGATGTTTTCAAGAAGGCAGAATATGAACATTCGGTGTATAGCTTCGAAGAAGGGGATATAGATATGTTATTTAACCTTTTTGAAACCTATGAAAAAGAAGCGAAACGCTTGATAGAAAAAGGATTAATTATGCCAGCTTATGATTATGTATTGAAATGCTCCCATGCATTCAATGTTCTTGATGCAAGAGGAGCAATAAGCGTAACAGAGAGAACCGGATACATAGGAAGAATAAGGGTTATCGCTAGAATGATAGCTCAAGCTTATGTAAAACAGAGAGAAGAGATGGGATATCCTTTGTTAAAAAAGGCAGGAGGTGTTTTAGCAAATGAATAATAATTTATTATTTGAGATAGGGACAGAAGAAATACCATCTAAGTATATGCCTAAAACTTTACAGCAGGCTAAAACATTAACTGAGACAAAATTAAATGAAAAAAGAATAAGGTTTGGTGAAGTAAAGACTTATGGGACACCAAGACGAATTGTTATTCTTGTAAATAATATATCGGAAAATCAAGAAGATCTTGAGGAAATGGTAAAAGGTCCATCCAAAAAGGCAGCTTTTGATGGAGATGGAAACCCTACAAAGGCATTACTTGGCTTTTTAAAAGGACAAAATACAATACTTGAAAATATTCAAATGGGCCAACTTTCAGGAGTTGATTATGTCTATGCGAAAAAGCAGGAAAAAGGATTGCCTACAAAAGAGGTATTGAAGAATATACTTCCCGACATTATGACGTCAATAACTTTTCCTAAATCTATGAAATGGGGAAATAAGTCCTTTAGATTTGCAAGACCAATCAGATGGGTTATGCCAATTTTCAATGATGAAATCATTGAATTCGATAAAGATGGAATTCCTTGCGGGAGAATAACGAGAGGTCATAGAGTTCTTTCTAAAGGAGAAATAGAAATAAAACACACAGGGGAGTATTTTGAAAAGCTAAAAAAAGGTTATGTGATAGTGGATCAAGATGAAAGAAGAGAGCTAATCAAAAAACAATCCATTGAAGTTGCAAAGCAAAAAGGCGGAGTAGCAGTAATAGATGAGGAACTTCTTGAAGAAATAACTTTTCTTGTGGAATATCCAACAGCACTAATTGGGAACTTTGAAGCAGAATATTTAAAACTTCCAAAGGAAGCAGTAGTAACCCCTATGAAAGAACATCAAAGATATTTTCCTGTCATAGATCATGAAGGAAAGTTGATGAATCATTTTATTACAGTTAGAAATGGTGATGACAGATATTTAGATATCGTTGCCCAAGGCAATGAGAAGGTACTTCGAGCAAGGCTTGCAGATGCAAAGTTTTTCTTTGATGAAGATAAGAAAAATGGTTTAGATACAAATGTTGAAAAACTAAAGCATGTAGTATTCCAAGAAACTTTGGGTACAATTTATGATAAAACTGAAAGAATTAAGAAAAATTGTGAATCTATTGCAGCTTCTCTTAAAATTCAAGATAAACAGAAAGCAAACCTTATGAGAGCCGCACAGCTTAGCAAAGCAGACCTTGTTACGGGTATGGTAAAAGAATTTACTGAATTACAGGGTATAATGGGACGGGAATATGCACTTTTACAAGGAGAAAATCAAGAAGTTGCAGATGCGATTTTGGAACAATACCTGCCTAGATCAGCAGGGGCTGAAAATCCCAAAAGTATAAATGGAGCAATATTAGGAATAGCTGATAGAATAGATACGATCTCAGGCTGTTTTGCTATAGGAATACAGCCAACAGGTTCACAAGATCCATATGGTCTTAGAAGGCAAGCCATAGCAATTATATCAATTATGCTAGAAAGAAAGCTCCATATGAGTTTAAATGATCTTTTTATAAACGCCTATAAACCTTTCGAAGAAAAAGGAATTGTAAAAGGAAATGTGGAAACAGCTAAGAAAGATATCTCGGAGTTTTTCAAAGGTAGATTCAAAAATGCTTTAATGGATAAGGGATTTGAATATGATGTCTTGGATGCTGTGGTAGGGGCAGGTCTTGACGACGTACTTGATTCCTATGAAAAGGTAAGCATCATATCGGATTGGAAAAAAAGAGAGGAATTCAAAGATATTTTATCTTCATTCAATAGAGTTTCAAACCTTGCTGCAAAGACGATAGTATTTGATATAAATGAAGATTTGCTGATACAGCCACAAGAGAAAGACTTAGCAAATGCAGTTTATGAAATAGAAGAAAAATATGAGGATTATTTAAAATCCAGAGACTATGAAAATGCCCTTAAATTATTAATGACATTAAAGTCCCCAATAGATCATTTCTTTGACAATATTATGGTTATGGTTGAGGATGAAAGTGTAAGAAACTGTAGACTAGCATTATTAAGTAAAATAGCTAGAATAATGAATAATTTCGCAGATTTAAGCATGATAGTAGCTAAATAAAGTTTCGTAAAAAGGCAGAATATGAAGAGCAAATTGTTCATATTCTGTTTTTTACTTAATAATGCATTATATTGAATATAAAATTTCAATGTGTTATATTAATTACATATAGTATAGCACATTCTGATTTAAGGTAGGTGCTTGTTTATAAAGGCTGCCGCCTTTATAAAAATTAATTGTTTGCATAAAACATCACTTGTGATGTTAAGCTGCAAGGGAGGGATTTATATAGAATTTACCGAGCGCCAAAAACATATAATAGAACTAGTTAAAGCAAAACAACCCATTACAAGTGAAAACCTTGCAGAGCATCTTCATATGACTAGAGCTGCACTAAGACCTGACTTGACAATACTTACTATGCTTGGAGTACTAGATGCAAAACCAAAGGTGGGATATTTCTATTTAGGAAAAACTTCGAAAAACATCATAGTAGAGTTTATGAAAAGCATCAGAGTAGGAGATATAAAGTCAATGCCTGTGGTAGTTTCTGAAGACACTGCTGTTTATGATGCCATAGTTACTCTCTTTTTAGAGGATGTAGGAACACTTTATGTGCAAAACAAAGGTGCTTTGGTTGGAGTAGTATCCAGAAAAGATATTATAAAAACTGCAATAGGGAACACAGATATTCATAAAGTTCCCATAGGAATAATAATGACTAGAATGCCGAATATTGTTTATGCCACAGATAATGAAAGTGTGTTAGAGGCAGCAGGAAAGATAATGACCCATGAAATTGATAGTTTACCAGTTGTTGAACCATATAAAGCAGAAAGTGGTAAAGATTTATATAAAATTACAGGAAAAATATCTAAGACCAATATTACCAGATTTTTATTCAATTTAAGTAAGGAGTAGAGAAATATATGGATATAGAGAACACAAAACTAATGATATATGTATTGTCTGATTCACTTGGAGAGACAGCTGAGCAAGTTGCTAAGGCTGCATTAGCTCAATATACAAATATTATTGTTGAAATAAGAAAATTTTCTTATGTAACTCATACTGAAACTATAAAGGACCTAGTGAATGAAGCTGCTAATTATAATAGTATTTTAATGTTTACATTAGTGCTACCTGAGCTTAGAAATTTTGTAATTGAAGAGGCAGCAAGGCATGGTATTAAATGCGTTGATATTTTGAGCCCTGTTATTGATTCTATTGAAAGTGTTACGCACAATCATCCTACATACACTCCAGGAATTATAAGGAGATTAGATGAAGAGTATTTTCAAAAAGTTGAAGCCATAGAATTCGCTGTGAAATATGATGATGCGAAAGATATAAGAGGAATAAAAAAAGCTGAAGTTGTAATAGTTGGAGTTTCAAGAACATCAAAGACTCCGCTAAGTATGTATTTAGCTACAAAAAATATAAAAGTTACCAATATACCTCTTGTGCCTGAAGTCAAGCCTCCGCAAGAACTTTTTGAAATATCTCCTAGAAAAATAATTGGACTAACAAATAGTCCGTTAAAATTAAATGCAATTAGGCAGGAAAGGTTAAAAGCTCTAGGACTTAGTCATGAAGCTAATTATGCAAATATGGAGAGAATCATGGAAGAACTTGACTATGCTGAAAAGATAATGAAAAGCATAGGCTGCCCAATAATTGATGTTACCACAAAGGCTATAGAGGAGACAGCAGGAATTATAATGAAAATTATAAAGGAGGGTGTTTAATGATAAAATATGTTTATAACTTTAATGAAGGCAAGGCTTCTATGAAGGATTTGCTTGGGGGAAAAGGAGCAAACTTAGCGGAAATGTCCAATATTGGCTTGCCTGTACCTCCTGGCTTTACGATTACTACAGAAGCATGCAATGAGTATTACATAAAAGGTGCGACTTTATGGCCAGAGCTAATTGAGCAAATTAATAAATCAGTGTTTGGGTTAGAAGAAAAAACAGGTAAACAATTTGGTGGATCTATTAATCCATTATTAATTTCTGTTAGATCAGGCGCTAAGTTTTCAATGCCTGGTATGATGGATACCATATTAAATCTTGGGTTAAACGATATGACCGTAGGAGTGCTAGCTAAAAATGCTGAAACGCCAAGATTTGCTTATGATAGTTATAGAAGATTTATTCAGATGTTCAGTGACGTTGTTATGGGTATTGAGAAGTACAAATTCGATAAAATATTTGATAGTATAAAGCGAGAAAATAAAGTTGAATTTGACACCGACTTGTCAAATGAGAATTTAATGAAAATCGTGTTGGAATTTAAAGAGTTGTATAGAAGAGAAATGCATACTTCTTTTCCACAAGACCCGAATGAGCAGCTAATACTAGCAATAAAAGCTGTATTTAAGTCTTGGAACAATGAAAGAGCCATTATTTATAGACAGTTAAATCAAATACCTGATTCATTAGGAACTGCAGTAAATATTCAGTCCATGGTTTTCGGAAATATGGGAAATGACTGTGGAACTGGTGTTGCTTTTACTAGGAATCCAGCAACTGGTGAGAAGAAACTATATGGAGAATTTCTTATGAATGCCCAGGGAGAAGACGTTGTAGCTGGTATTAGGACACCATATGATATAGATAAACTGAGCGAAATAAGTAAGGCTGTTTATGACGAATTTTGTGAAATTGCACAGCTTTTGGAAGATCATTATAAAGATATGCAAGATATTGAATTTACAATTGAAAAAGGCAAGCTTTTTATGTTGCAAACCAGAAATGGAAAAAGAACAGCAGCCGCAGCAATTCGTGTTGCTGTTGAACTAGTTGAAGAAGGAAAAATTACTAAAGAAGAAGCTGTGATGAGGATAGAGCCAAATCAGCTTGATCAGCTACTTCATCCTGCTTTCGTAAAAGAAGCTCTAGAAAAAGGCGAAGTAATAGCAAAAGGACTTCCTGCATCACCTGGTGCTGCAAGCGGAAAAGTGTATTTTTCAGCTGCTGACACTATCAAAGCTGCAAAGTCAGGTGAAAAAGTAATACTTGTAAGACAAGAAACATCTCCAGAGGATATAGAAGGTATGGTTTCGTCACAAGGTATACTAACAGCACGAGGAGGCATGACATCTCATGCAGCTGTGGTAGCTAGAGGTATGGGCAAATGCTGTGTGGCTGGATGTGAAGAAGTAAAAGTCAAGGAAGAAGACAAAATGTTTACAGCTGGAAATAGGATATTTAAAGAAGGAGACTATATTTCTCTAGATGGAAGCACTGGGATTGTATACGAAGGGGTTATTGAAACGCAAGAACCGGAATTAAGCGGATACTTTGCTACTTTAATGTCTTGGGCTGACGATTTTAGAAAACTGAAAATAAGAACAAATGCAGACACTCCAAAGGATGCTGCACAAGCAATAAAATTTGGTGCAGAAGGCATTGGACTTTGTAGAACTGAACATATGTTTTTTGATGAAAAAAGGTTGCCAGCAGTAAGAGAAATGATTATATCAGAGACATTGGGAGAAAGAACAAAAGCGTTAGATAAGTTGCTTCCTATGCAAAGAGAAGATTTTATTGGTATTTTCGAGGCTATGGGTGAAAGGCCTGTGACCATTAGACTTCTAGATCCTCCGCTTCATGAATTTTTACCTACAGAAGACGAAGATATTGAACAATTATCTAAAGATATGAATATTTCTTTCAATATTCTCAAATCAAGGATTGCACAACTTAAAGAATTAAATCCAATGCTAGGACACCGAGGTTGTAGGCTTGCAATAACATACCCTGAAATTGCTGTGATGCAGGTTAGAGCAATAATTGAAGCGGCTGCCCATGTTAAGAAGAATATGAAAATCAATGTGCATCCAGAAATAATGATTCCACTTGTTGGAGATGTGAAAGAGCTAATTTATATTAAACAAATAGTGGAAAAGACAGTGGATGAAGTTATTATGGACACAGGGATAGAAGTGGAGTACCTATATGGTACGATGATAGAGCTTCCTAGAGCTGCGTTGATAGCAGATGAGATTGCAAAGGAAGCTGAATTTTTTTCCTTTGGTACAAATGATTTAACACAGATGACATATGGAATTTCAAGAGACGATGCATTTAAGTTTTTGAAAGACTATAAACAAAAAAAGATATGGAAAACCGATCCCTTTCAAATATTAGATAGAAAAGCAGTAGGTCAACTTATTAAAATGTCAGTAGAATTAGGTAGAAGAACAAGACCTGATATAAAGCTTGGAATATGTGGCGAACATGGAGGAGAACCATCTTCAGTTGAATTTTGTCATATGCTAGGTTTGAATTATGTATCATGTTCCCCGTTTAGAGTACCCATAGCAAGACTTGCTGCGGCGCAAGCAGCAGTCAGATTGCCATAATGCAACAAAAATGATGCAAGATTACATCGTTTCTAGAAGCCAGTGAAAATAAGAAGAATGCGCCTAAAATTGGGCGTGAAAAAATAGTAATATGAATGGAGGATGAATATGGGAAAGACTTATTCTCAATTAATCGTAGGAGAAAAGGCACATTTTGAAAAAACTATATCAGAATCAGACGTATACATGTTTGCTGGGATTACAGGAGATTTCAATTGGGCTCATATCAATGAAGAAAAGGCGAAAGCAACAAAGTTTGGTGGAAGAATAGCGCATGGCATGCTAGTAAGCAGCTTTATATCTACCACAATAGGAATGGAATTACCAGGACCTGGAACCATCTATTTATCACAGAATGTGAGCTTTAAAGCACCGGTAAGAATAGGGGATACAATTAAAGCTGAAGTAGAAGTTATAGAAAAGATGGAGAAGGGTAGGGTTAGACTAAAAACAATTTGTTATAATCAAAGAAATGAGATCGTAGTAGAGGGTGAAGCGTTAGTCCTCGCACCAAAGGATATATAAACTTACATAAAATAGGGAATTAAACTATAAAGTAAAAGTGGCATAAATATTGCATGTTATTAGTGATTAGAGATTAACGATTTTATTATAGGAGGATTTTAAATGAGAGAAGTTGTAATTGTCAGTGCGGCAAGAACCCCAATAGGTAGTTTTAATGGAAGTTTAGCGGGTGTATCAGCTGTAGATTTGGGCGTAGTTGCAGTTAAAGAAGCAATAAAGAGAGCTGGAATCACACCCGATATGGTTGATGAAACTATACTAGGTTGTGTGCTTCAAGCAGGGCTGGGTCAAGGTGTTGCAAGGCAAGTAGCAGTGCATTCTGGAATACCAGTAGAAAAGCCTGCAATGACTATTAATATGATATGCGGCTCAGGGCTAAAATCAGTTCAATTAGCTGCTCAAGCAATACAATGCGGAGATGCAGATATAGTAATCGCAGGCGGAACAGAGAGTATGAGCAGAGCGCCATATTTAGTTCCAAATGCTAGAACAGGTTATAAGATGGGAAATGGCGTTTTGGTAGATTCAATGATATATGACGCTTTAACTGATGTATTCAATCAATACCATATGGGAAATACAGCCGAAAATTTGGCGGATAAATATAGCATTACAAGAGCGGAGCAAGATGAGTTTTCTGCCCAAAGTCAAAATAAGGCAGAAGCAGCAATGAAAGCCGGCAAATTCAAAGAAGAAATCGTACCTGTTGTTATTTCATCAAAGAAAGGTGATACAATAATAGACACAGATGAATTTCCAAGAGCTGGAGTTACAGCAGATGCACTTTCAAAGTTAAGACCTGCTTTTAAGAAAGAAGGTTCAGTTACAGCTGGAAACGCATCAGGCATAAATGATGGAGCTGCTGCATTGGTTATAATGTCTGCAGAAAAGGCTAAAGAATTAGGATTGACACCTATGGCTAAAATCTCAGGCTATGCTAGTGGAGGAGTTGATCCAAGTATAATGGGGATTGGACCTGTTTCAGCAGTAAAGCGAGCCATGGAGAAAGCTAATCTGAAGGTAGAAGATATGGATTTAGTTGAAGCAAATGAGGCATTTGCAGCACAAGCTTTAGCTGTATCAAAAGAACTTGGCTTTGATATGAGTAAGGTAAATGTTAATGGGGGTGCAGTTTCTTTAGGGCATCCAGTAGGAGCAAGTGGAGCTAGAATACTTACAACGCTTCTTTATGAAATGAAGAGAAGAGATTCGAAAAAAGGGTTAGCTACACTATGTATCGGTGGCGGAATGGGAACTGCCGTTATAGTTGAAAGATAAATAATTATTTAAATTTTAGGAGGTATTGTTATGAGATTAAAAGATAAAATAGCGATTGTTACTGGTTCATCTAAGGGTATAGGATTTACAACAGCGGTGACTTTTGCTAAAGAAGGTGCAAAGGTAGTTGTTTGTGGAAGCACACAAGAAAATGCAGATAAAGCAGTAAAGGAACTATTAGAACAGCTTCCAGAAGCACAAGTTATGGGCTTTAAGGCTAATGTGACTGATAGAGCTGAAATTGATGCTATGGTCGCTACAGTTAAGGAAAAGTGGGGAAGAGTTGATATATTAGTTAATAATGCAGGCATAACTAAAGATGCAATGCTTAGAAAAATGACTGAAGATCAATTTGATCAAGTTATAGATGTTAATCTAAAAGGGGTTTTCAATTGCACAAAAGCTATCTTGGAAACTATGCTTGAGCAGGGTAGCGGCTCCATAGTAAATTGTTCATCTGTTGTTGGCATATATGGTAATGTTGGCCAAACAAATTATGCAGCGGCAAAATGGGGCGTAATAGGCATGACAAAGTCTTGGGCAAAAGAACTAGGAAGAAAAGGCATTAGAGTTAATGCAGTAGCTCCTGGTTATACACATACTTCAATGATGGATACAGTTCCAGAAACTATATTAAAAGCATTAGCAGATAAAACACCACTACAAAGATTAGGAAGACCTGAAGATATAGCCAATGCTTATTTATTCTTGGCTTCTGATGAGGCAGCTTTCATAACTGGTACGACTTTGTGTGTAGATGGTGGATTGGTTATATAGTTAACTTTATGCAAAATATGAAGGTGTATGATCGTTGCGATCATACACCTTTTACAACGAAAAATACTATACAAACTGATATATTTTTATTAATGTCTATAGTAAAGAGGTAAAATGAAATTTTTGTTGTATATATATAATAAATAAATCTTTTAGGAGTTGTTTTTCTATGTTGATAAGAGAGATAACTGAAAAGCTTGAACTTCAAAATCTTTCGAATTTCGCAACTTTATGCCTAAACACAAAAGGCAGAGTAGATGAAGAAACTAAGTGTGATATGCGCACTGAATATCAAAGAGATAGAGATAGAATTTTACATTCTAAGGCCTTTAGAAGATTAAAGCATAAGACCCAAGTATTCATATCTCCAGAAGGTGATCATTATAGAACTAGACTTACACATACACTTGAAGTATCTCAAATAGCCCGAACTATGGCAAGGGCTCTTAGATTAAATGAAGATTTAGCTGAAGCAATATCATTAGGACATGATCTAGGACATACGCCTTTTGGTCATGCAGGCGAAGAGATACTCAATAGCATCCATCCTGGAGGATTTAAACATAATGTACAGAGCCTAAGAGTTGTGGAAAAACTAGAAAATGGCAAAGGCTTAAACTTAACCTATGAGGTTAGAGATGGAATTTTAAAGCATACAGGCAAAGAGCTTGCAGAAACGTTGGAAGGTAGAATAGTAAAAATGTCTGATAGGATAGCATATATAAATCATGATATTGATGATGCTATTAGAGGAAAAGTCATTAATCAGTCTGATCTTCCAAAAGAATGTTTGGAGATCTTAGGGTTTGATCACAAAAATAGAATAAATAATATGATTAAGGATATAATCAAAAACAGTGAGGCTCAGAATGAAATCATTATGAGTCCAAAGGTTCAGTTCGCAACGGATAAATTAAGAAAGTTTATGTTTGATAGAGTATATATAGGTTCAAAGGCAAAGAATGAAGAAAAGAAGGCGCAAAACATTATAAAAGAACTTTATATTTATTTTAACAGTAATCCATTGGAGCTTCCCGAAGATGCAAAGAATAGGCTGGATTTTGAGGCAACTAATACGGTAGTATGTGATTATGTTGCTGGGATGACTGATAGATATGCAATTAAAAAGTTTAGAGATTTGTTCTTGCCTTCTGCATGGCAGCTAGATTGATTTGGCAAATATAAAGGATATTTAAATTTTATGTCGAATAATCTTATACTCAATAAAAATGGAGGCATGAAATTAATTTATGAAAATATTTGTAGATGCTGACGCTTGTCCTGTAAAAGAAATTATAATCCGTGAGGCGAGCAAATATGACATCGAGGTATTTCTGGTTCACAGTATCTGTCATTATTCGAAAAAGATTGAATATAAGAAAGTGTATGATATCACCGTTGAGAATGAATCACAAGCAGCAGACATGGCAATAATGAATAAAACACGAAAAGGTGATATAGTAGTTACTGGAGATTTCGGACTAGCAGCGCTGGTATTAGGTAAGGGTGTCCATGCAATATCATTTAATGGAAGGGTCTATAATAATAATAATATTGAGAGTATGCTATTTGAAAGACATCTTTCTGCAACCATTAGAAGAGGTGGAGGACGTGTAAAAGGGCCAGCAAAAAGAAATAAAGATAATGATATTTATTTTGAACAAAATCTAAATATATTAATTAATCGAGTTATGCAGGATATTTGAATGCGATATAGAATAAATATAATATTCATCAAATATAATTAAACAAAGGTGGTTAAAGGTAATGCAATTCTCAGAAGACAAAATCTCTGAGATAATAGAAAAGAATGATATAGTAGATGTTATATCCGGTTATCTAAGCGTAAAAAAAAGTGGAAATAACTATACTTGTTTATGCCCTTTCCATTCGGAGAATACACCGTCCTTTAGCATTTCAGCAACAAAACAGATGTTTTACTGCTTTGGGTGTGGTGTAGGAGGCAATGTAATATCATTTGTTCAAAAAATAGAAAGAATGAACTTTGTTGAATCATTAAAGCTTCTCGCTGAGAAGGCTCATGTGGATCTTCCACAAGATAACAGCAAAGATCTGGAGAGGGTTAAGTTTCTAAAAACATTATACAATATAAATGTTGAGACTGCTAGATATTATCATAAAAATCTTTTGGAAAATAAAAAATCTTTAGAATATTTAAAAGCTAGAGGATTAAGTGAAAAAATAATTACTAAATTTGGCTTGGGTTATTCATTAAATGAATGGGAAGCTTTGTATAGGCACCTAATGAAGACAGGCTACTCAATTAATGAACTAAAACAATCAGGGTTAGTGCTACCCAAAAAGGATGGAAGAGGCTTTTATGACAGATTTAGGGGCAGAATTATGTTTCCTATTATCGATCTTAAAGGTAATGTTATAGCTTTCGGTGGAAGAGTTATGGATGACAGTAAACCTAAATACCTAAACTCTCCAGACACTTTAACATTCAACAAAGGATTTAATATCTTTGGCATGAACTTTACCAAGCTAGTTAAAAATTTAAAAAGTATTTTAATTGTAGAGGGCTATATGGATGTAATAGCACTGCACCAATACGGTGTGCAGAATGCTGTGGCTTCACTTGGAACTGCCTTTACTGAAAATCAAGCGAAGCTTCTTAAAAGATACAGTAATGAAATTATAATAGCATATGATTCAGATATGGCTGGGCAGACGGCTACAATGAGAGGGCTTAATATACTTGAAAAGCAAGGTTGTATAGTTAAGATATTAAGATTACCATCAGGCAAAGACCCAGATGAATATATAAGAAAAGAAGGGGTAGAGCGTTTTTTAAATGTTATCGAAAAAAGTTTACCTCTTATAGAATATAAAATTGAAAATGTAAAAAAAGACATAAATATAGAAAGTTTGCAAGATAGGATAAAGTTTGCACAGGCATTTGCAGAGGTTTTAAGTGATATTGAAAGTGATATAGAAGTAAATGCATATGTAAAAAAATATGCTTTGCAAATGAGAATAAACGAAGAATCAATTTATTCTGAACTAAATAGATTAAGAGGAAAGAATATACATGGAAATAACAGGCATAATATAAATAATATAGTTGAAAAAGATTATTATTTGAAAACTGGTGAAGTTATAGCTGAAAGAAACCTTTTGAACATATGTATGCATGATATGAATAACGCAAAATATATATTTAATATAATAAATGATTCTGAGTTTTCTATAGAAATTCATAGGAAAATTGGAAATTTAATAAATTTAAGAGTAAAAGAAGGAAAAAACATATTGGCTGGAGAAATATTAAGTTACTTTTTTGACGAAAATGAAAAATCCTCTGCAGCGCAAATCTTAAATGATGAAGCTGTATACAGTATAGATAAAGCAGAAATCGATTCTTTAATATTCCGCATGAAGCAGCCTAAAATGGAAAGAGAAATAGATTCACTTAGCGCTTTAGCTGATGAGTTAAGGAAGAATGGGAAAGAGGAAGAATCCTATAAAGTACTTGGAGAGATTACACAATTACAAAAGAAAAAAAACAGTTTCCTGGAAGGGAGGGGATAAGGTTGAAAAACGAAGATATGAAATCAGTATACATGGCATATATAAAAGAATTAGTAGAAAAGGGTAAAAAGAGTGGTGTGCTTACCTATAAAGAAATAATGGATACTTTTGAGGAAATCGAAATAGATCCAGAACAGATAGAAAAGATATACGAATTTCTTGAAACTAAAGGGATAGAGGTCATAGGCAATGTAGAAAACGAACTGGATATACCTCCTTTGGGTGAGGAAGCTGAAGAAGTTGAAATAGATTTATCTGTTCCAGACGGAATAAGCATAGACGATCCTGTAAGAATGTATTTAAAAGAAATAGGAAAAGTTCCTCTTTTAAATACCGAGGAAGAAGTTGATTTAGCAAAAAGAATATTGAGAAGTGATTCGGAAGCAAAGAAGAAGTTAACAGAGGCTAACCTTAGATTGGTTGTTAGTATTGCTAAAAGATATGTGGGAAGAGGAATGCTATTCTTAGATCTTATACAAGAAGGTAATTTAGGTCTGATTAAGGCAGTAGATAAATTTGATTACACCAAGGGTTTTAAGTTTAGCACATATGCAACTTGGTGGATAAGACAGGCAATTACAAGAGCTATCGCTGATCAGGCAAGAACTATAAGAATACCTGTTCATATGGTTGAAACAATTAACAAGCTAATTAGAGTATCAAGACAATTGCTTCAGGAATTGGGAAGAGATCCATTGCCAGAGGAAGTAGCAGCTCAAATGGGAATGACAGAAGAGAAGGTAAGGGAAATTATGAAAATAGCTCAAGAGCCTGTATCTTTAGAAACACCTATAGGTGAGGAAGAAGACAGTCATTTGGGAGATTTTATACCTGATGAAGATGCACCTGCACCTGCGGAAGCTGCTTCATTTACACTATTAAAAGAGCAGTTAATAGAGGTGCTAGACACGCTAACACCGAGAGAAGAGAAAGTGTTGCGTCTTAGATTTGGACTTGATGATGGAAGAGCAAGAACGCTAGAAGAAGTTGGTAAAGAGTTTAATGTCACAAGAGAAAGAATTAGACAGATTGAAGCTAAAGCGCTACGCAAGCTAAGACACCCAAGCAGAAGTAAAAAACTTAAGGATTATTTAGATTAATAAGGATACTTTGAGACTAAACTAGTTTTATGAGTATGATGTATTATTGAGGAATAGTTAGAATCAAAAAGCAAAGGCAGAATAAAAACAAAAAATACAAAGATTTAAGATGTTAAGATATTGACTTTTATATAGAAACTTAGTAAAATATATTTTATCAGTTGAAATTCCTCAATAGCTCAGTTGGTAGAGCATGCGGCTGTTAACCGCAGGGTCGTAGGTTCGAGTCCTACTTGGGGAGCCATTTATTTGGACCTTTAGCTCAGCTGGTTAGAGCAACCGGCTCATAACCGGTCGGTCTGGGGTTCGAATCCCTGAAGGTCCACCATATGTAAAATTACCTGATATAAAGTATCGTAAAGATATTCATATCAGGATTTTTATTTTTTACTAGAATTTCTTTAGTTTCATTAGAACATTATTTGTCTTCTAATATTTCATTTATTTCATCTATAGTCTCTAATTGATTTGATAACTTTCTAGCTTCATCTTCCCATTCAATATTGGTGCCGCCCCATTTAAATTTTTGTATAATCTCTGGTTTTAATACATACTTTTTTGTCATCAAATTCACCTTCCACATGTAGTTTTCCCAAAGATATTGAAATAGATAACAAAGTTTATTTAGAAAAATTTTCTGATTTTAAATTAAAAGCTGTGTAGATGTGCATAATATATAGTATAATAGAAGAAAAGATAAAAAGGATGATTATTTTTGTATTTATCACCAAGGTTAAAGATTATAGCTGATTCTATCAATTCATATATGATTATGGCTGATATAGGTTCTGATCACGCTCATCTGCCTATTTATCTCCTAAAAAACAATAAAATCAAAAAAGCTATAGCCACTGATGTGAATAAAGGTCCAATTGATATGGCTAAAAGTCATATACGTGAGTATAACTTAACTGATAGCATTGAAACTAGATTGGGAAATGGTCTAAGCGCCTTAAAGCAGGGCGAAGCTGATGTAATAGTTATTGCTGGAATGGGTGGCATATTGATAACTGAGATTCTTGATAAAGAAATTGATATTGCTAGATCTTCAAGGCAGCTCATCCTTCAACCCATGAGAAATTCTGATCTTCTTAGAAGATGGCTATATGAAAATAGTTTTCACATAATAGATGAAGCGCTAGTAAGGGAAGAAGATAAGATTTATGAAATAATCTGGGCCGCAGATGGTGCAATAAAATTTGACAAAAAAGATTTAATGATAATTGGTGATAAACTGATAAATAAAGCCCATCCTTTATTAAAGGAATATATAGAAGTAAAAACTAAAGCCTTAGATAACATCATTGCCTCTTTGGAACAAGGCTCTTCAAAAAATGGAATGAAAAGACTTGAAGAATACAGGAAGTTACGAACTTATTACTTGGAGGTGATTGAATGCACAAAGTCAAATGCCAAACTATAATGAATCTGATGGAAGAAATGGCTCCCAAAAGATTTGCAGAGCAATGGGATAATGTTGGTCTTTTAATAGGAGATGGAAGCCAAACAGTAAAAAAACTGATGGTTTGTCTTGATGTACCTCAATGGGTAGTTGATGAAGCTATTGAACAAAAGGTGGATATGATTATAAGTCACCATCCCATCATATTTAATAGCTTAAAAAAGATTAATACAGATACTGCTTTAGGTAGAAAAATAATTAAGTTAATCAAAAATAATATTTCTGTATACGCTGCCCATACAAACTACGATATGGTTAAAGGCGGCCTTAATGATATATTTGTTAATCTTATGGGATTTGAAAAGGCTACCGTAATTGAGCCCATAAAAGATATGAACTTAAGTCCACAGGAAGAAGGGACATACGGTCTTGGTAGATTAGTCCAGCTTTATAATACTACTACACTTCCAATATACGCAAACAATGTAAAAAAGCAACTTGACATAGAAAGCGTAAAGATGGCTGGGGATTCAAACAAAGCCATAAAGCGAATTGCATTTTTAAATGGTTCGGGAAGTAAGTTTATAAGAAATGCAAAAGTTGCTGGAGCAGATTTGCTTGTGACGGGGGATTTAGGGTACCATGAAATGCTTGACGCAGTTGAAATGGGGTTGTGTGTCATAGATGCAGGACATTATGCTACAGAGAAAATAATGATGAAAGCCATATGCCTATTTTTAGTTAACAAATTTGATCAGATTGGTTATGACGTTGAAGTTGTTCAATCAAAAACAAATAATGACCCAGTTGTTATAATATAGGTTTGGTTTATTGCCATTCCTATTTTTGTTTTTTAAATTTAATTTAGGAGGATGTTATTATGAATATTAGAAATTTATTAGACCTACAAAGCTTAGATAGCAAAATCAAGTCTATCGATAATGAAACAGATGCAGTTAAAAACGAAAATAATTTATCCAGATTAAAAGAGGAATACCTAAAACTGAAGATAAGACTGGAAAAATGTGAAAATATCATTGAAGCAAATGTGGAAGCACAAGATACAGGAAAGAGTGACATCGAAGGAATAGAACAAAAAATTGCTGTTTTAGAGAAAATTAAATACAGTGAAGATATTGATACGGTGGAAAAGCTAGAGAGTATAAACAAAGAGATTGATAATTTAAAAGATGTGCTGAATCCATCTGAAGATAACATGATAAAGTTAATAGAGCATGGGGAAAATATCGAGAAGGAAATAGCAGAGTTAAGGAAAAAGATGAATTTTTTGAAAAAAAAGCATAATGTTTTAATTGCTTCAGTTGATAGTAAATTACTTATTCTTAATAATAAAAAGACTAAACTAGAGAGTCAAAGAACTAAATTACAGCCAACTATCGAAAATGATGCGTTGGGCTTATATGAAAAAGTAAAAAGAGTGCATGACGACCCAGTAGCTTGGGTTCAATACAGGGTGTGCGATGGCTGTAAAATAGAGATAGGTGCAATAGATTATGAGAAGGTAAAGGCTAATAAGGAATTAATTAGATGTCAGAATTGTGGTAGAATACTGATGTATAATGATAAACCTAATGAAGTTCCTAGCAAGTAATTTACTTGATAGGAATAAAACTATAGTTGACTAAACAGTAAAAACTATATATAATAACAAAGTTAACATTAAAGTTAATAAAGAATATTTAATGCAACTAAGCTGGATGATCGCGGATTGACTTATTTTCTCTTGCGGGAAAACAAGTCTTATACGAGGAAAGTCCGGGCTCCATAGGGCAGGATGCCGGGTAATACCCGGTGGAGGTGACTCCAAGGATAGTGCAACAGAGAGATACCGCTCACTGGTGTTTTGCTTGCAAAACACAAAGAGCAAGGGTGGAAAGGCGAGGTAAGAGCTCACCAGCGACTAGGTAACTAGTCGGCTATGTAAACCCCATCTGGAGCAAGACCAAATAGAGGAGATAGTCTAGGTAGCAAAGTATTGCTATACTAGATAAAGAGCTGCCCGCTCTTCTCCCGGGTAAGGTCGCTTGAGCCTGCCGGTAACGACAGGCCTAGATAGATGATCGTCCAAGACAGGACCCGGCTTATAGGCTTAGTCGCATTAATATTAAACACTGTGTGTGAACATGGTGTTTTTTTATGTCGAAAGAAGCAATATATAATAATAAAAGCTCCCTTTCGGGAGCTTTTTACTACTCTTTTGGTAATGTATCTACTTTTAGAAATTTAACAAGCACTGAAGCGAATTCTCCTCTAGTCAATTCCCTTGTTGGATTAAAGCATTCATTTTCAACTTCAAGAAGTTTCAACTCGCTTGATATTGCTATATATCCGATATCAGCTTTATCTATTTGAGGAGCATCTTTATATGTGAGCTCATATAGATTGCTCATTTCAGCTACAAATCCCACACCAAGCGCTCTTACTAACATTTTCGCTGTATCTTTTTTAGTTATTACAACTTCAGGGTTTTTATCTTTTGCTGAGATTATTCTTTTATTTATAGCCTGTTGATAGTACTGATCATAATCGTCAGAGACTGAAGCCATTGGATAGTAGGATGGTTCAATGGACTTCATAAGCATTTTAATAAAATCTTTTTGCAATATTTTATTGTCTGGCATAAACTTATCTGAATCAACTGTTAATATTTTTGATTGGATTAATGTATTTATATCATTTTCATATTTATGTCCTTTAATATCTGTAAAAGTTAAATCTTTATTAAGATTAACGGGATTGCCATTATAGTCAAGTATCTCGCCAGTTTTTGGATCGATATTTTCATATGTTGGTTCCATCATATATGCAAGTTTTATTTGGGGGGTTGTATTGCCATTTGACTTTGTATAATCATAGTATCTAAAGTATTTTAGTTGGAAGCTAAGGTTTTTGAAAAGAGATTCATAAGCTTGTTCTAATGTAATGCTTTTAATTATCTCAGGGAATTTTTCTTTTGACCAAGTTTTGTTATAGCTTGTGATTTCACCTGTCTTTAAACTCACATTTGCATTTACACCTTCATTTAAGCAAGGAATACCATTTACAATTCGTATGAAATTAAAGTTTTGAACAACAATTTTATCAATTGGATTTGCATATTCATATTGATTTTCTCTATACTCAGTTTGTTTTAGTAAGTTTGGTTGTATTTTCTCTATGAATTGTTCAGCTAATTTTTTTGCTTGTTCTTTTGTATATATAGTTTTCTTGTCATTAGGAGTATCTATGTCAGTTCCACCTTTATAGAAGCCTACCATTTCACCACTGTTTGCATCTATATTGGCAGATATATAACCGTATTTGTTTTTCTCTTGATTGTTATAGTTCCAATTTAAACTCCAAATTGCGTTTCCATCTGCATAGTTTGCGTACATATTTGCATTTTCTTGAGTATATTCAGCTGGTATAGTTATATATTTTTTTGCTGCTTTTATGGCAGCATCTTTGGTAATATAGCTTTTTGATTTATCTATAATCTTTTGTTCTTGAGGAGTAATATTACCGTTAACCTCTTGGGCTTTGCCATCTTTCATACTAGCCATTCTTGGATCACCATAATAATTTGAATAGCTTAGTACCTCACCTGTAATTGCATCTATAGGTCGAATTGAGGTTTTTGTTGCATATACTAATATTGGAATGTTTTTCTGTAATCCTTGGTTATAAATCATATTGTATCTTAATTCTAGACCAAGCTTTTCTTTAAATATTTTCATTGCTTCTTCTTTTGACATGGCCTTTGATGCATCAGGAATATTTGCAGTACTCCAATTAAAATCATATGTTCTAACCTTTAATGTATTTTTATCAATATTTACTGCTATGCTGTTGTCAATGAACGGTATATCTTTTATGTATCTCACAAAGGATATTCTGTAGGTATCCCCTCCGTAGTATGTATCGCCGTATAGCCTTACATTTATATCTTCATATTCTTTTGTTTCTTTGAATTTTTCTGGCTGCATTTTTTGTACAAATTCTTTAGCAACCTTTATTGCATCATCTTTTGTATATTTAGGTATTTTGGGACCTATTGCTAAATTATCCTCCCACTGGTTCATGTTAGTTATATCTCCAGTGTCAGCATCAATAGAAACATTTATAGATTTATTAGGCGCTTTATTTGTATTCCAATTTAAGCTCCATATTTTTCTTCCGTCGTATTCACTATAGCTTTGGTTGAAATCCATACCCTTCGTATCAAATTCAAATTTTTCTTTTGCAATTTTAATGGCTTCAGATAAGTCAATATTTGATGAGCTTTGAGCATATACGCTTGAAGGGATCATGATGCTAAAAAGTAGTGTCATGATTGTAAATAAGGCAATAAACTTTTTCATAAATAGACTCCTTTCACTTGTTAATTTACTTTTAAGACGAAGACTTGCGCAATAAAGTTTCACTTACTTGGAAGCATCTTCAGTTTTTGATGATTCCTGGACCAACTTATTTAAATGTGCAACTTCATCATCTGCCAGGTATCTCCACTTACCAATAGGCAGATCACCCAATTTTACATTCATTATTCGGACACGTTTTAGCTTTAACACTTGGCAACCCAACACTTCGCACATCCTTCTTATTTGTCTATTTAAACCTTCAGTAAGTATTATTCTGAAAACATACTTTGAGATTATCGAGACACTACATTTATTCGTAATTTTTCCGAGAATTGGTACACCTCTTGACATTTTATTCAAAAAATCTTGAGTGATTGGTTTGTCAACAGTAACAATATACTCTTTTTCATGATTATTTCCTGCCCTTAAGATTTTGTTTACAATATCTCCATCGTTAGTAAGAAAGATTAAACCCTCAGAGTCTTTATCAAGGCGGCCTATGTGAAATATTCTTTTAGGATAATTTATGAAGTCGACCATATTGTTTTTTTCGTTTTTATCGGTGGTGCTTACAATTCCAATGGGCTTATTAAAAGCAATATATACAGTTTTATCTTTTTTCTTAAGTGGGTTTCCATCAATTTTTACGATATCACCTTCTTTAACTACAGTACCTATTTGGGCAATACTATCATTTATGGTTATTCTTTTTTGTTCCAATATCTTATCTGCTTCTCTTCTAGAGCAAATACCTTTTTCACTTATGTATTTATTTATCCTCATTTTTACCTACCTGCTAAATATTTTGTTTCAGATACCATATATATATATTCTAAGTTATAGTGCTTAAAATATCCAACACTTTTAAATTGTATTATTATTATTTTCTGTATAAATGTTTCATTAAAAGGTAAAAATTACTATTAAGTAGAGTTTTATTTTGTGAGGTGTTTAGATGAAGGATTTAAAAAAGCTTAAAAGCAAATTAAAGATTGCAACTGACAACAAAACACCCTCAGAAATAAATAGTATTATTTTAAGAGGTATAACAGCAGCTTTTGCTAGCATTATAAATAAATATTATGTATCAGAAAATATTGAAGCTCTTATAAAGTATGTAAATGAAAAGAAGATATTATCTTCAGCGGAATATAAAAGGCTTTTAAGCGAAGCGAAGGACTTTTACACTGTGATACTATGTGCATTGTTTATAACACCTATAAAAGAAGCTACAAATGGTTTTAAATATAAAGAGCTTGATAAGGTAAAAAAACAGATGTTATTCAATTCATTGCAAAATGAATTAACGGAATTTTTTATAGATTGGATGTGTCAATTAGATATTGATCCATTGCTTTTTTATAGAATGGGAATATCCTATAACAAGGAATTTAATGTTAATCTATATATTAGATCTCAAGTATCGTATGAGCTTACGCCTATTGAAGATCAAATATTAAAGGAACAGATTATCTCAATAGTATCTAATTATATAATAGAGTCAGTTGGTATTCAGCTAGGGCTCGCGGGTCTTGATTATATTGATTATGATAAAACACATATAGATAGAGAAAAAGATTGTATCGATACAAATTCAGAAAAGTACTTGATAAAGACTAATTAATTGTAGTTTTGTATTGCTATATAAAGTCCCTTAAATATAATAGTATTAGAAGTAATGATATTTTGATTTTAGGGGGGTTATATATGCAAAAAACCACATATAATGTGAAAGAATTTGTTACCATAGGGCTTATGTCAGCAATGGTTTTCGTTGCAACAATGGCGCTGAACATTCCGAATGGGCTAGGAGGGGTTTTACATCTTGGTGATAGCATGGTTATTCTTGCAGCATTATTGATTGGTACAAGAACAGCTGCACTATCTGGCGCTATAGGAATGATGATTTTTGATTTGATGTCAGGTGCGTATGCCTTTTGGGCTCCGTATACCTTTGTTATTAAGCTGATAATGGGGTATTTAATAGGTAAGATTGCTTTTGAAGGAAATAAAAAAGGAGATAATTGGGTATTTAATATAATTGGTATATTAGTTGGTGGGATTTGGATGATCGGAGGCTATTATATTGCCGAGGCAATAATATACGGAAATATAGCTACACCCATGGCAGCGGTACCAGCAAACATTATACAGATTGCTGGTGGGGCAGGAATTGCAATACCACTAGTTGCCGCATTAAAGAAAACGAAGTATTTCCAAGACAGAGCTTGAAAAAACTTGATATTTTCAAAATAGAGAGTGAAATAAGCAAAGCCTCACAAGGGGGCTTTGCTTATTTTTATACATTAAATCTAAATTCTACGATGTCGCCATCTTTCATTATATATTCTTTTCCTTCAAGCCGTACCAAACCTTTTTCTTTTGCTGCATTATAGCTGCCACAAGTTGTCAAATCATCATATGAGACTATTTCAGCTCTTATAAAGCCTCTTTCAAAATCAGTATGGATCTTGCCGGCAGCTTGAGGAGCTTTTGTGCCAATTTTTATAGTCCATGCTCTTGTTTCTTTTTCTCCAGTAGTAAGATAGCTCATAAGATTTAGTAGCTTATAACTTGCTTTAACCAATCTATCAAGACCTGATTCTTTAATACCAAGTTCATTTAGAAATTCAACTTTTTCTTCAGATGAAAGCACTGATATTTCTTCTTCTATCTTTGCAGATATTACCATAGCGCTATTGTTTTCAGAAGCTGCAAATTCCTCTACTTTTTTCACCATAGGATTATTTTCACCATCGTTCACAGCATCATCCTCTGATACATTGCATACATATATAACTGATTTTGTAGTCAATAGGAATAAAGATTCTGCATGTTTTCTCTCTTCTTCTGATTCGAAGTCTACAGCTCTTGCAGGTTTGCCTGCATCAAGACAAGTAGATATTTTTTCTATCCAGTGTACTTCTTGCTCAAGATTTTTATCGTTCTTGCTTAGTTTTTTAGCTCTGTCTAAGCGTCTTCCCATAGTTTCCATATCTGCTAGAATAAGCTCAAGGTTTATAGTTTCAATATCTCTAAGAGGATCTATACTATTATCAACATGTATGATGTTTTCATCTTCAAAGCATCGAACAACATGAATAATAGCATCAACTTCTCTGATATTTGCTAAAAACTTGTTTCCAAGACCTTCTCCTTTGCTTGCGCCCCTAACTAAACCTGCTATATCTAGGAATTCTATTGCTGTTGGAATTATTTTCTTTGTATTGCTTATTTTGGCCAAAACATCAAGTCTGTGATCTGGAACCGCAACAACCCCTACATTTGGCTCGATTGTACAAAAGGGGTAATTTGCTGATTCTGCTCCTGCTTGAGTAATTGCGTTGAAAAGTGTACTCTTACCTACATTGGGTAGTCCGACTATACCTAATTGCATATTTTATCCATCCTTAATTAATAAATATCTTATAGAACAATGCAAATTATATAGTAAAAAGCATTATTTTACAATAGCTTAGTAGAATTTTGTGATTCGCTTTTGATATATAACTGATATTTGTTTAAAAATCTTCTTAATAGATAGGTTAAATTTTATTTTTTAAAAATATGCACGAAACAAATTGATTATTTGACTAAAAGCGGCACTTTTTAGCAATAATTATTGTAGAAGAAAAGATAGGCAAAAGTTTTTTGCAATATTGCCAAAAATCTTATATAATTATGTGGGCTAAAAATTAGAAGCAATATTGAAAAATATTTGGGAGGCGAGAATGTTGGGAGAACTTAATGAAATTAATAAACAGATAAAAAAAGCAAGAAAAAGAAGGACTGAAATACTGTTAGGGCTTATTCTTATAGTATTTATTATATATAAATTTTCTCTATATAATTATTTCAGTTTTGTAGTGCAAAAGGATGCCAAGCTTATAATCAATGATTTCGAAAGAAATTATTTGTATTCACAAAGCTTAAACATAGAAGTATATAAAGGTATAAAAAATGAAATTTTAAGTGGGAGCTATACTACTAAAGAAAAGCTAGATAAACTTTTTCAAACTGCGAAAAATAATGCTAATGACAATTATACAGTTTTTAAATATGCAGATATCTTTAAGGGTAACCTTGGTTATTCAGCTTATAAAAAAATGAGGTTCAAAAGTAAAGTTGTGAGTGGGGACACTATTTATGTAAAGATGGATTCTTTTGGTGATAATGCAGGCGAGAAGTTTTATAAGGCATTGGAAAAGTTGAAGAACAAAGAATATCTAATAATCGATATAAGAGATAATAGTAGGGGAGATTATAGTGAGGCTGTAGAGATCGCTGATCTTCTTATTGCAGAAGAGTCAGAGATATGCGCAATAGAAACTATGAAGTCAAAACATTATTACAACTCAGATGCGTTCTTATTTGATTTTAAGAAGATCTTTATTTTAGTAAATGAAAACACAGCTTCAAGTGCCGAAATGTTAGCACTTTCTTTGAAAGAAAGCTTAGGAGATAAAGTTGAACTTATAGGAAAAACTACTGCCCAAAAGCCCATAGGTCAGATTTACAAAGAATATTATAACAAGATTGAGTTTGATATAGTTAGTTTAAAGTGGTCTGTGAAGGGTAAATCAGCAGAAGCTTTAAGTGCATATATAGAAAAATATTCAAATATGAGTTTTGAAAAACTAGATGATTATATGACACAAGTAAATGCGTTGAGATAGTAGGCTTTAAGTCTTAGCAACTGAAATAACATCAGTTATTAAGACTTTTATCCGGTGTAAAACTTTATCCAAGCGTATTATCGAGAAACATCATAATAACAAAACCAACTAAAAGTGCATAAGTAGCAGGTTTAGAATGAGCATCATGAGTTTGAGTTTCTGGGATGATCTCATGACTTATGACAAAAAGCATGGCACCTGCTGCAAAAGCTAATGCAAAGGGAAGTAGTGGCTTAGCTACTTGAACCAATATTATTCCAAGTATTCCACCAATAGGCTCTACTAAACCTGTTCCAAGAGCTACAAGAAAAGCTTTACCTTTTCCGAAATTTTCTCTAATCAAAGGCAAGGCTACGGCCAATCCTTCAGGTAAATTCTGAAGACCTATACCTATTGCAATACTAAGACCATTAATTATGTCACCATCTCCAAACCCTACTCCAACGGCAAGACCTTCAGGAAAGTTATGCACAGTTATAGCTATTACGAACAACCATACCTTTCGCATTTTATTATGAAAACGAAGGGTTTCTTCATCATTTAATTCCTTTCCATTCATGGCGTTTGATAAGAGATTAGTATTGGGAAAGCACTTATCAACAACATCAAGAAAGACACCTCCAAATAGTATTCCTACAACAGCTATAGTGGCACCTTTTATACCACCACCACCTTTTTCAATTGCTGGGATGATAAGGCTAAATGATGTTGCTGCCAGCATTACACCAGCTGCCACTCCGAGAGCCATATCCAGAAATTTTCTTGATATGTTTTTAGTAAAAAATATGGGCAAAGCACCAACGGAAGTTGCTAAACCTGTCAATAGGCTTGCTACAATTCCAACGGTTAATATGTTAAATTGTGATAAAAACTCTACCATGGTTGACCTCCTACTATGTTTATACAATATATATAGTATGGTTACCTGGTATTTAAGTGACAAAATATTATAGTAATACCTGTTTATATTTATCAAGAATTCACAAGACATCATGGAATATATAATGTATAATATGTTGTGCATTAAATTCTAAATTTTAGTTTATATAATTGTAATATTAGAAGAATGAAATAATATTGTAAGCTTAAATTAAGAAGTGAAGGATATACTTAAGTGAAGAGATTTCGGGAGGATGAACATGCTAGGGATTATTTATGCCATAGTTGCAGGAATTTTGGTTAGTGTGCAGTCAGTTTTTAATACGCAAGTTAGTGCAAAGATAGGTATTTGGGAAACTACAACTATGGTTCATATATTTGGATTGATTCTTTCAGCAAGTATTTTATTTTTTGTAGGAGATGGAAATTTAAGCAAAATTGGTGAAGTAAACAAGCTTTATTTAGTAGGTGGTTTTTTCGGTGCTATTATTGTCTTCAGTTCTATGAAAGCTATATCAATGCTAGGTGCTGCATACTCAATATCAATTATGCTAGTGGCCCAGCTCATTGTTGCCTTGCTTATAGATATATTTGGACTATTTGGTACAGAAAAAATACATTTAGACTTTACGAAACCATTAGGAGTAGTTGTAATGATTATTGGAATAATAATTTTTAAATGCAGAGGATAGTTTACTGTAAATAAAAGGAGATGAAAGCGTGAAAAAGGCTTTCGTCTTTATCAATTTGATTTTTATGCAGCATAGCTGCAGGAAGGGGTATAAAAATGGAAAATAAAAATATAGAGATGATGAAGAAGCTAATTGAAGAAAAGAAAAGGAAGAGTTCAGAGAAGAATCCAATACCTAGACCAAATTCTAGAATTGGTGAAACAAGAAAAGCTATCAAAACAGGAAAAACAGGTGGATTATTTGATAAGTAAAAAAGGAGACTGGATCTATGGAAATAAATAGGACGCTTTACCCCATAAAAATGAGTGGAAAATATGGATTTATAGATAATACTGGAACAATATGCATCGAACCTATATTTGATTATGTTGAGGATTTCAATGGCGAATTTGCTATGATGAGCATCGGAGAGCAGTTTGGCTTTATAGATAAAAGGGGAAATCATATAGTTGAATCTAAATTTGATGATGCTTACGATTTTAGTGAGGGGCTAGCTGTAGTAGAACGTGCTGGAAAAAAAGGCTATGTAGATGGCTCAGGAAATTTGGTAATAGATACAAAATATGATGATGCTTTTAGGTTTTCTGAAGGACTAGCGGCGGTAAAAATAAATTATAAGTGGGGATACATAAACAAAGAGGGAGAAATAGTCATTGAGCCTCAGTTTTTAGATGCATATGATTTTAGCGAATCGCTGGCGTTGGTGCAATCAGGAGGAAAATTAGGTTATATAGATAAAACAGGAAGTTTAGTTATTGAGCCTACTTATGATTCAGCATATAAGTTTTCAGAAGGACTAGCAGCGGTGCAATCAGGAAATAACTATGGATATATAGATAAAACAGGAATGCTAGTGGTTTCACCTAAGTATTATTCAGCATATGATTTCTCGGAAGGCTTGGCAGCCGTGGAAACAAAAAATAAATTTGGTTTTATAAACAATAAGGGCGAAATGATAATATCTCCAAAATATGATGAAGTAAATAGCTTCCATGAAGGTCTTGCAAGAGTATCTATTCAAAATAAATATGGATTAATTGATAAATCAGGAAAAGAAATAATTCCAATTAAATATGATAATATAGACACTTTAAGGGAAGAACTTATAGCGGTTGAAGTAAAGGGAAAATGGGGATTTATAGATAAAGAAGATAAATTTATAGTAGAGCCGGTTTTTGATGAGGCATCAGAATACGTTGATGGAGTTGCAAAAGTTGTATTTGAAAATAGAATTAGATATATAAATCGTGTTGGGGAATATATTTGGAAAAGATAAACTTTTATGTTAAATAAGATTACACGAATAAGTTGCCCTGGAGGATATGAATTATGAATGGGAATAATCGCATAGATATAAAACTTGGTACTCGCGTCTTTGTAGTGCAAAAGCAAGACCAAGCTAATGATAAACTAACAGAAGGAATTGTCCAAAAGATACTTACAAACTCACAGACTCACCCCCATGGAATAAAAGTTATGCTTCAAAGCGGTATTGTTGGTCGAGTAAAGAAAATTATTCCATAAAAATATTTATCCTAACATTATCCTGTTTGTGCGTCAGCCTTTGTTTTAATAGGTAATTTTTTGCCTAATACGGAGAAGATTAAGTATAGTAGACAAAAGTCCACCTGCCCATATGTGACTGAGTTCACTTCTTTTATGTCACAAACAAACTGAGTCTGAAATATGTATCATCAAAGGTACCTTAAACATTTCATCATTGTCATATCACAAAACTCTACAAAACCAAACACAGATACATTTTATCGCCTAAGCATGGAGAATATGACTTCTGTATTGAACAGAAGTTACTATTATTTTGACAAGACGTCATAATTTGTATAAATTTGTCATAATTGATTGTGATGTAATGTAATGTAATTTGATATATGATGGTCTTGAAAGTTAAGAAATTTATATTAATAAAGTGATGTTATAAGAATTTCAGAGAATATTCAAATGTATTGAAATAGATTGAATGAGGTAAGTGTCTAATTATCTTTCATTAAGCAAAAGAGGGAGAGAATCTCATGGAAGTTTATGTAGCTCGGCAACCAATTTTTAACCGAAAAATGGATATTTATGGATACGAACTGTTGTATCGTAGAAGTATGAACAATTTCTATGAAGGGAAAGATGATAGCCAAGCAACTGCAGAGTTAATAAATAACGCTTTTTTTGCTATGAAGTTTAATGAGCTTACTAGTGGTACAAGAGCATTTATAAATTTTTCAGAAGATATGATTGAAAATGGTATCCCTCTTTTATTACCTAAAGAAGCAATTGTTATAGAAGTTTTAGAACGAGTGAAAGTTACAGAAAAAGTAATTGAGGCATGTAAGAAGCTAAAAACAGAGGGATATATATTAGCACTTGATGATTTTGTTTTCCAAGAAACATATATACCTTTAATAGAAATAGCCGATATTATAAAAATAGAATTTTCTTCTATAACCTATGAAAAACAGCTTCAATTAATCAAACAATATAGAGATAAAACTAAATTTTTAGCTGAGAAAATAGAGACAAGAGAACAATATCAATTAGCTTTAGATATGGGATATGAATATTTTCAAGGGTACTTTTTTTGTAAACCTATTATGGTAAAAGGAAGGGAAATACAGGGTTTAAATGCGAATCTAAGTAGAATCTTAAATGAACTAAATCAAGTAGAACCAGAGTATCAAAAAATTGCGGAAATTATCGAGAGGGATGTAGGTCTTTCCTATAAACTATTAAAGATGTCTAATTCTATTTTTTTTGGATCGAGAAATAAAATACATTCTATAAAAAACGCACTAGTACGTGTGGGTATTGCTGAAATTAAGAAATGGATTTATCTTTTGATGCTTAAAGAAGTTCAGAGTGTAGAAAATAAAGAACTGATAAAAAACAGCTTAGTACGAGGCAAATTAATGGAGTTGTTGGCATTTGAGCTAAATATGAAGAATAAGCATTTGGAATTTTTTATGACAGGGATATTTTCATCCATAGATGTTCTTTTGAATCAAAGTATGGATGAAATATTAAAAGAGCTTCCTTTTGACATTGACGTACGGGAGGCATTATTGGGGAATAACAACACACCTAGGAAAGTTTTAGATATAGTTCTTCAGTACGAGACGGCCAATTGGAGCGAGATGGAAGATAAGGATGTTATCATCAATATAGATCGAGAGAAGTTTATGGAAATATATATAGAAGCATTAAAATGGGTTATGGAAATAGACTATTAAAAAGTATATAGTAATATATATGGTGATTGAAGGTACAGACCCATAGTGATAATATAATAAGAAAACATCAGAAAGAAGGATAGCTATGGATAAAATAATACCAAACAGAGATGAAGCATATGCATTATTGAAAAAGTATAATAAGAATGAAAGCCTGATAAGACATGCCTTAGCAGTAGAAGCTACTATGCTCCACTTTGCGGAATTGTTAAAGGAAGATGATAAGGAGAAGTGGGGAATAGTCGGCTTAGTCCATGATTTGGATTATGAGCAATATCCAGATCAGCATTGCATAAAGGTAAGAGAGATACTGCTTGAAAATAATTGGCCAGAGGACTATATTCATGCCGTTGAAAGCCACGGTTGGGGATTGTGCGCAGATATTGAGCCTGTAGAAAGAATGGAAAAAGTACTTTATACAATTGATGAGCTTACTGGATTGATTACCGCTACTGCGCTCATGAGGCCTAGTAAGAGTATCTTGGACATGGAGGCGAAATCAGTAAAAAAGAAGTGGAAGGACAAAGGCTTTGCAGCAGGGGTAAATCGTGAAGTTATTGAACAAGGAGCAAAAATGCTGGGAATGGAAATAGGTATGATTATTGAAGAAGTCATAAAAGGAATGCGTAAGGTAGCTGAAGAAATTGGTTTAAAAGGTCAACTTTAAAACCTCAAACCACTTAACTATAAGCAGAGCTCTATTGTTTAAATAAGAGCTCTGCTTATTTATTTTAAAAATGATAAAATAGGAACCATTGTTGCTGTAGTGGATTAGAAAGTATGCAATATTACTTTTAGGATTCCTTCCCATTCTAAGAATAACTATGCTTCTGCTGGGAAAGCTAGTTTTAGTATTTATTAGGAGGAATAGTATGAAAGCGATAGTATATGAAGGTATAAAAGATGTAAAAGTAAAAAATGTTGGAGATCCACAGCTAAAGAATGCTGATGACATAATTGTTAAAGTAACATCAACTGCAATATGCGGTTCTGATTTACATCTTATACATGGAATGGTACCGAATATGCCAAAAGGCTTTATTTTAGGGCACGAAACTATGGGTATTGTGGAGGAAGCTGGCAAAGATGTACATAAGGTTAAAAAGGGTGATAGAGTCATAATTCCTTTTCCTGTTTCCTGCGGATACTGTTGGTACTGTGAGCATGACCTTGGGAGCCAATGTGATAATTCAAACGCCAATGGAGAAGTAGGGGCGATTTTTGGATATAGCAAAACCTATGGAGGGTATGATGGGGGTCAAGCGGAATACCTTAGAGTTCCTTATGCTAACATTGGACCAACAATTATCCCTGAAGAATTGACAGACGAGCAAGTACTTTTTCTTACTGATATTCTTCCAACATCCTATTGGGGAGTTGAAAATGGTGGAGTGAAAAAAGATGATACCGTCGTAGTGCTAGGATGTGGCCCTGTCGGTCTTTTATCTATGAAGTGGGCAGCATTACAAGGCGCAAAGCGAATCATTGCTGTGGATTATATTGATTATCGACTGGAGCATGCAAAAAAGTATAATTATGTTGAAACAATGAATTTTGAGCATCATGATAATACAGGGGAATACATAAAAGAAATTACTCATGGTGGAGCTGATGTGGTTATTGATTGTGTAGGTATGGATGGAAAGATGACAGTCTTTGAAAAGGTAGAAACAGCCCTTAAGCTTCAAGGCGGATCAAAATCTGCTATTGAGATAGCTACCCAAGCCGTTAGGAAAGGCGGAACTGTATCCATGGTAGGAGTATATGGCGCAAGATATAACATGTTTCCCTTGGGTGATTTCTTTGCAAGAAATATCACTCTGAAGATGGGACAGTGCCCAGCTCACACTTATGTGGACAGAATTCTAAAGCTAATAAAGGAAGGAAAATTTGACGCTACAGATATCATCACGCATAAGCTGTCTCTAGAAAAAGGCGAACATGCCTATGAAATCTTTGATGAAAAGAAAGATAATTGTATTAAAGTAATTTTAAAACCATAATTAGGAAAATAAGGTGATAGATATGGAAATAAAAGAGAATTAATGAAATACTTAGGCATGAAATAGAGTTTGGAGGAGTTCAATAATAAACAATGTGTAATTGATACTTTATTGTTATGTAGAATATATTTTGTTAATACAAATAAAAAATAAATTATTGGAGGTCTAATATGATAAACGAATTACTTAAAGGAATATCGAAATTAACATCCACATCACAAGAAGTAACACCGGACATATTGCTCATCCAATTTACTATCGTAAATGCATGCATTGTCGGTGAAGCTAAAGAATGGGTTCTTATTGACACAGGGCTAGAAAATTCCGCTGAGTATATATTAAAGTCTGCTGAAGAACGTTTTGGAAAAGGCAGTCGTCCTAAAGCAATCATTTTAACCCATGGTCATTTTGATCATGTTGGTTCGGTCAGTAGTCTTGCGGAACAATGGAATGTCTCGGTTTATGCCCATCAGTTGGAGCTGCCATATATTACAGGTAAAAAGGATTACCCTCAAGGTGACCCCACCGTGGACGAAGGTCTGGTGGCTAAAATGTCACCGTCCTTTCCACATAAGAGTATAAATCTTGGATATCGTTCTGTTGCACTTCCTTCAGATGGAAGTATACCAGGTATGCCAGGATGGAAATGGGTACACACACCTGGGCATACAGAGGGACATATTTCTTTTTTTAGAAAAAGTGATAAAACACTTATCGTTGGAGATGCATTTACAACAACTAAGCAAGAATCGTTTATTTCTGTATTAACTCAAGCTGAACAGATAAAAGGACCTCCTGCATATCTTACTACAGATTGGGATGCTGCAAAAAAGTCAATTGAACATCTTAAAGAGTTGAATCCAAAATTAGCCATTCTAAGTCATGGATTGCCCATGGAAGGTGACAAGTTATCACGCCATCTTGATATGTTAATGCTTGATTTTAACGAGATTGCTGTTCCAAAGCATGGTCACTTTGTGGATAAATAGAGCAAAAAAATTATAATAAAATGAATTTCAGCGTGGATATAGCAAGGGTTGATATAGATTAAACATATATCAGTTTTGGAAAATATGAGGTATTTAACTAGTGCCTTATGTTTCTTAATGCGAATATTGTTCAAAATATAGATTTTGCTTATTAACGTATAGAAATTAAATATATAATAATATATAATATATAATATTATTGAGCTTTGCAAATCAAAGGGGGAATTGTATGTTAAACGATTTATTTATAAATACGCTTTTGCTTATTTCATTTACTTTTGTTGGTGGACATGTATCAAGAGAAATGCCTGAAAGACTAAAAAGCAACATTTTCGGAAAAATTATATTAGGAATTGCTGGGGGAGTACTAGGAATTTTAATGATGATATATGCTATTCAAGTTAACGGAACTAGTACATTACTTGACCTTCGTTCTTTATCCATTATGATGATTAGTTGTGTTGGCGGCTTCACAAGCACATTGATAGCAGGATTAATTATTGCCATATATCGTATAGCTTACTATGGTATAAACCAGTCATCAATTTTTGCTTTAGTCCACATCTGTTTATATATAACACTTTTTAGCATAATTAATAAGAAAATCAACGCTCCTTTGAAAAATTGGTTTGCAAAACTAGCTATAGTAGTCTTTATATTAGTTACAACATTCCTTTACCTATTAATTGGTGTTAAATATTATTATTTAATAATATTTAACTTTTCATTGGTTGTCATAGGTGCTGGTACATTAGAATACTTTTTACTGAAGTATTCACAACGCTCTAATGAGTTATATAGAATTTATCAAACGGATTCAACAAAGGATTTTCTTACTGGCCTAAATAATACAAGGCAATTCGATAAATTGCTCAACCTGAGTTTTGAAAGGGTAATTCAAAATAATGAAAAGTTATCTTGCTTAATGGTAGATATAGACCATTTTAAAAAGGTTAATGATACCTATGGACATGCTGTGGGAGATCTAGTTTTAAAGGAACTAGCAGATATTTTGAGTATGAATTGTAGAGCTTTTGATTTTGTAGGTCGTGTAGGCGGTGAGGAGTTTTGTGTATTGCTTTTAGATTGTCCTTTGGACCGTTCATTTGAAATAGGTATGAGAATAAGAAATTGTGTAAAGGAATATAAATTTCATATTGGAAATAATAAGTTTATCAATATAACTGTATCAATTGGTACTTCAACCTACCCTGATACAGTAGTTAATTTGGAAGAGCTTTTGAGAAAAGCTGATATTGGTTTATATAAGGCAAAGCAAACAGGTCGTGACAAAGTCTGTGACTATCAGCAGTGCATGGAAATATAAGCGATTGGTATAGCTAATTTAAAAAAAGGAGAAAGTGTGTTAATGAAACATCTATTTGAAGAAATTGACTCTATTCACATGGAGACGGTCACAGTGCTATAATGTAAATGTTATATAAGAGTATAGAGCATGATTTCGCACCAAGAGAGTATTGCTTTCTATTGATACCAAAGACCAAAGAATAAGTAAAGAAGGATGTAAAATCAGGGCGAAGACCTATGCTCAGCCTAAAGATTAAAGCTGGACGTATGGTAGCGCTTTTGCTGATCATGTAACAAAATTAATATACCAAAGGAAGTGAAGATATGTTTCGTACCGCAGTGTGGTTCGGTTATTTTTGGCTTTATCTTATAAAGAGCATGCCTGAGTATTTTAAAGCAAATCGTCTTTTGAAAGAGGGAAGAATCGAAGAAAGGGATATATTTGTAAACTCAAAAGCATCAAAATGGGCCAAAGACTTATTGAAATTGGCTGGTGCTAAGGTGACGGTTATTGGTGCGGAGAACGTACCTTCGGATGGAGCAGTTTTATTCGTGAGTAATCATCAAGGCAGTTTTGATATACCCATATTATTGGGGTGTATCGATAAACCCAAAGCATTTGTTGCAAAGGTCGAAATGCTGAAGATGCCAATAATTGGTACTTGGATGAAGCATCTGAACTGCATATTTATGGATAGGAATGACTTGCGTCAATCCTTGCGAGTAATGAATGAGGCCACCGAATATTTAAAAAAGGGATATTCTATGGTAATTTTTCCTGAAGGTACGCGATCAAAGGGGAAGCCAATAGGAGAATTCAAAGCCGGTAGTTTAAGAATAGCAGTAAAATCAAACGTTCCTATTGTTCCTGTTACTATTAAAGGAAGCTTTAAGTTAATGGAACAAAATGGTTTTATAATAAAACCTGCAGAAGTAGAAATCGTAATATCAGAGCCTATTGAGACTGTTGATCTCACTAAAGAGGAGCTTAAGGCATTGAACGAAAGAGTGTACTCAATTATTGCCAGTAAGCAATAGAGGCAATAATATGCTTGATTTCGTGATTTACTGAATCATATTCATAAGGACTGAATTTCGATTGTAACTGACATTGATGTTATGTAACCGAATGACCGTAATTGTATCATAAGTATACCCCTCTCATTGTAACGCATGGAGAGGGATTTTTATTATAAATATTAGTTTTCCAATATATAATAATTAGACGTTGCATATTTGTAGATGTTGGAATTGGAGAGAAGCTATGAGAACGATGCTAACAGAAAATACTTTCAGCTAGAGTACATTTTATTAAAATTCAAGTAACACAAAGTACATTAATAGCATAGATTAATAATAGAGCAGGCGATATGTCTTTTATTAAGGCGTGTGGGGCTGGGCTGGAATACCAGCAACAGGTAAAAAACCTGTGGGACTATAATTTGTTATAGCCCCACAGGTTTTTATTTTAGGCTTGTAATTTAAAATATAAAGGATAGGGGGAATAATTTTGCAAAAGGAATTATATAGAAGTCAAGAGGCAAGAAAAATAACACTGGTTGGGTTTTGGGTGAATGCAGTTTTAACAGTTTTCAAAGTATTAGCTGGAATAATTGGGAATAGTGGAGCTATGATTGCAGATGGTGTTCATTCATTATCAGACTTTTTAACAGATATAGTAGTGCTAATTGGATTCAAATTAACTGAAAAACCAGAAGATGATTGTCATAATTATGGGCACGACAAGTATGAAACCTTAGCTACTGTTATAATAAGTATTTTTCTGGCGATTGTAGGATTTGAAATATTAAAATCTGGGATAGTAAATATTATCACTGTAATAAAGGGTAGTATGTTGCCTAAACCAGGAGTTATTGCATTGGTTGCAGCTGCAATTTCAATAGTGGTTAAAGAATTACTTTATCAATATACAATTATAGTCGGGAATAAAATAAACAGCTCTGCAGTAAAGGCTAATGCTTGGCATCATAGATCGGATGCCTTTTCGTCAATTGGAACTTTAATAGGAATTGGTGGAGCTATTGTTTTAGGAGAAAAATGGACCATACTTGATCCATTTGCTTCAGTAATTGTAAGTATCTTTATTTTTAAGGTTGCCATAGAAATCTTTTTACCGGCAGTAAATGAATTGATGGAATCATCCCTAGGTAAAGATGAAATAGAACATATAAGAAATATAATTATATGCAATAATAGAGTTTTAAGTTTTCATAAGCTTAGGACCAGGAGAATCGGAACAAAAGCAGCAATTGAGTTTCACATACTGTTAGATGCTAGTGTTGATTTAAAATCAGCACATGATGTTGCGACTGAAATAGAACAGAAATTAAAAACAAATTTTAGCGAAGAAAGCATTGTCACCATCCATGTGGAGCCCTTAGAGTCAAGTTCAGTTTAATTCCTATATAATTAATATTTGTTATTAAATAATAATTGCCAATATGGAACTAGATTCACTTAATCAAGAACAATCATTGGATTGTATTTGTAATTCCTTCTTTATAAACACTAAAGTTGAAAATATGAATTCTATAGGTTATAGCACATGCCACTGGTGTCATATACGTTAAACACATAGAATTTATAAAATGTGCAACCCCCTCGTTGCAAGGATGTAGAAGAGTATGAGTGTAGTAATTATTTTTTTAAAATTGGCTACCTAACTTATTTCCTCATATTTATTATATTATTTTGTAAGCTGATTTCTGTCTTCCATTTGAGGAGGCTCTTCCATCCATTGATGTTTAATCATTAATTTTCCACCCTTTTTTGCAAAAGAGAATGCATTCTTTACACTAAGTCCAAGTTTAATATGCAAATCTCCTCTCATACTAAAAGATGTACCCATAGCATTGTAGGCTATTGATGAGCTTGATATTAAACTGGTTATATACATCATAAGTTTATCTGAAAAGATTGTATTAGTTGAATCTGTAGCTTTACCTGCCCATGTACTTGGCGGTTGAATATCACTTTTTAATAATATATCACTTAACTGAGTAATAATTTTCTTTGCTAATTCCTTACCTTCTATAAAGTATTTTTTTACTGCATCTTCTTTTGATACTTGTGCAAATCCAGTCATCAGCTGCATCCCAAATATGTTATCTTGTATAGCTTCATAAATATGACCAACTTCAACTGTATTTAAGGAGCGTTTATCAGAGAGAACATTAAATCCACTCATATAATTTTTGTCTTCAATAAATTCTACTTGCTTTGGCATTGTTACATAGGGTGGCTTTGCTAAAACACCTTTTGCTAATAGATAGTTTGTTGTCATAACATAATATTTATCAGAAATATCGTAGTTTAGCTTAAATATATCATGAACTTCCTTCATATAGGACATAGCTGAAAATATAGAAGAATGAGCAAAATTTAATTTCATTATCTGGCGAAGAAACATGATATTAAAAAGGTCGTCAAATAGCGGAAGTGCTTCTCTTACAACATCTCGTTCATCAAATGCTAATGGAATAACGACTTTCTCATTATTAAATACATTCAAAATATCATTTTTTACTTTTTGCTTTTCGCTAATATAAGCAGTTATTATGTTTTGAGCCTCCTTATCAATCGTTTTTTCTTTAAGTAAATCAAATGTAATTAACGTTGCAGAAGTTGATTGATAAGTCATCCATAATGTGCCTAATTCTGATGAAGTTAATTGTATTTTTGCTTCTGTTGTCATTTTAACCCTTCCTTCTTTATAATAGTTTTAAAATTAAATTAAATATATTGTTGAAATCCATATTTTCGGGTATTTTATTGTTATTATGAAAGACCGCTTGAATCTATAAATTTCTGATGTTCCCATTAATATTATGTTTTATTTCAATTTACATTATGCTAGTTTTTATTATAGTTTGGAGAATATAAATATGAACACAAAAACTGTGAAATGATAAATTTGCATTCAAATTTCATTTATATTAGGTGAATTTAGGTTGACAAGTATCAATATTATTAAAGCTTTTGACAACCATATGGTTGTTACGATTATTATGCAAATGAAGGGGATAAGGAGACAGGTACCTTGTCTACCTTTAGTTTGAATTAATAAAGTATTTTCTTAGTTGCATAGTAATTTCATACCTTCAGATAATATAAATGAAATATATTGAATAGAAGTGAAAATATGTATATAAAAAATAAACACAAATACAATAACAAACTACTTCAAGAAAAATCCCCATACCTACTTCAACATGCCCATAACCCAGTAGATTGGTATCCTTGGGGAGCAGAAGATAAACCTATATTTCTATCTATAGGCTATTCCACATGCCATTGGTGTCATGTGCGTTAAACACATAAAAAAGGTTAAAATATTACCCACTCATTTCAATGCATTGAGAGGATTTTTTAATATTTATAGGTAAACTTTAAATACAAGTATTAAAACTTAGTATGCTAATGGAGGGTTTGGAAGGTGGTGTAACATGAATAAAATTGAGCACTGCGATAACAATAAGCATATAGGAGGATTGATAAAGTGATTTGGTTATCATTGGTTCCAGCAGTAATAACAATAATACTTACATTTAAAACAAAGAAGCTTATTATTTCTTTATTTGCTGGAGTATTGGCAGGAACACTCATTAGCAAAGGCATAATTGGTGGTATAACAGCAATAGGCGAGTATATGATGGATGCCGTATCAGATAAAGAAAGTGCTTATACATTATCATTTTTCCATGCATTAAGTTCTGCGAAATTTAGTGTTTCAATCTTCTCAGGGGCTATGCTTACATTATTATTTACGACTATATATTTCGCATTTTAAAAAAATCAGCCTTGCAGAAATTGAAACCCATATTATTATAGGCGGCGAAAAGATTCTGTCCTTAGTTATTATACTTATTCTGAGTTGGGCGTTAACTTCTGTTACACAGGATTTGGGATTCAATAAATTAATAAGTGCTGGTTTAATCAAGAGTATTCCGAAGTTTCTAATTCCTGCTATATTATTTCTCTTTAGTGGAATAATTTCCTATATGTTAGGTTCTTCTTGGGCTACTTGGGCGTTAATGATGCCGTTAGCCATTAATTTTTCAATCAATTCTGGAGTAAATATTCCTATTATGATAGGGACAGTTTGGGCTGGAGGTGCAGTAGCTGATATGGATTTAAATTGGATATGGCAAGCAATTTTAATATTTATTGTAGGAACATTTATTTTAAGAGTAGGTGGAAGAAAATCAATTTCTCAAATGACAATCTCTCAAACGATAGTAATGATAGGGCTAGGATCGTTGCTTATTCAGCCTATAGCAGGAAAGGGACTGCTTATTACCTTTCTAGCAGCATTTATATTAACATTATTAATGATAATTACTGAATACCTGGAAATGAAAGTAGATATTTTAGAGACTCTATTTACAGGAAAAGCAGTAGTTGTTATTGAAAATGGCAAACCCAACATTGAGAATCTAAGAAAACTTAGGTTGACAATTGATAGACTTGAAACCAGACTAAGACAAGCTGGCATATCCTCCATATCAGATATTAAGTATGCAACAATTGAAGTGAGTGGTCAACTAGGTTATGAGTTGAAAGATAATAAAAAGCCTCTAACCCAGGAGGATTTTGTAAAGCTAATGAACGAAATATCTAAATTAAAAGGAATAATTAATAGCCAAACAAAACCTCAAAATAATGAAAGTAATGATATATTTGAAGAGATAAAGAGCGGAAGATTTGAAGGTAATAACAACGAACCATAAAAGTATATTAACTCTTATAGTACTTACGAGAAGACGATTACCTTGATAGAGCCGTAGCAGATGACAAACATTATTGCACGAGAAATTACCGAGCCATTTAATTATCATTATATTTTATTTAAACAATTCATCTTCCTGCCACATTTGGTACAAATAAATCAAAAGCGAAACGCCAATCATCAAAAGATACGTTGTAAAGGCTGGCAACCAGCCTTCAGCCATTCCCAGCTTACGTTGAATTGGATACCAAATATATATATATCCACCATCCAATATTAGATTTACAATTAAATACCTCCCAAATTTACGATATGTAAATTTAAAAATCCATATCGTAGCCACTAAATATGCACTGTAGACCCACGGGACATTAGCAATCTTATCCCATCCAAAAAGCCCCATTTCTCTCCACCAATTATAGTGATATGCGGCTTGATAAAGAAGTGTAACAATAACTGTTGCGAACAAAGCTACTGGCATATATTTTCGTAGTTGTGAGTATCCAACAAAAATTAACGATAACCAAGGTATTATAAATAGAGACCATAAAATTACGTCTTTCATAATATGCAAATCTCCTATAACAAAAGTGTTTATTAAATAATATTCGTTTAGAATAAAGCTTTTATTCATTTCAATGATAAGAATCAAATTATGCTTTAGAAAAGGGTAAAAGGGGATGGGTACCTTATCCATTTTTGTGCTTAATAAAATTAGCATTTCATATTTGAATAGTAATTTTCTACCTTCAGATAATATAAGTGAATGATTGAAGGGATGTGATAATTTGTCACAGGAAAATAAACACAAAGACAATAACAAGCTTCTTCAAGAAAAATCCCCTTACTTACTTCAACATGCACACAATCCAGTGGATTGGTATCCATGGGGCGGTGAAGCCTTTGCAAGAGCCGTAGCAGAGGATAAGCCGATATTCCTAAGCATCGGATACAGTTGCTGTCATTGGTGTCATGTAATGGAAAGAGAATCCTTCGAGGATGAAGAAGTAGCTTCAGTGCTAAACAAAAGCTTTATATCCATTAAAGTTGATAGAGAAGAAAGACCAGATATTGATCATATATATATGAATGTTTGCCAAGTACTAACTGGTAGCGGTGGTTGGCCACTGACAATATTAATGACCCCTGATAGAAAACCTTTTTTTGCTGGTACATATTTTCCGAAAAAAGACCGAATGGGCCACCCAGGTTTAATAGAGATTTTAGATCAGATTTCAAATTTATGGATAAACGAAAGGGACAAGGTCGATAAATCTGTTGATAGTATCATGCAGCATATGGAGAATACTACTGACACGGATGAACATGGAGAAATTACTAAAGATATATTAGATATAGCTTTTAATAATTTGAAATCAGCTTTTGATAGCCTACATGGAGGGTTTGGTAAAGCTCCCAAATTCCCTACACCTCATAATTTATGTTTCTTACTTAGATACTATAATGAAACAAAGAATGAAGAAGCATTGCATATTGTGGAAAAAACACTAGAGAGCATGTATAGAGGTGGAATGTATGATCATATAGGCTTTGGATTTTCTAGATATTCTACAGATAGAAAGTGGCTTGTGCCTCACTTTGAAAAGATGCTTTATGACAATGCTCTTATTTCTATTGCTTATTTAGAAGTATATCAATTGACTAAAAAAGAAGCATATAAAAATGTTGCAGGACAAATATTTGAATATATATTAAGAGATATGACGTCAGAAGACGGAGCCTTTTATTCAGCAGAAGATGCTGACTCAGAGGATGAAGAAGGTAAGTTCTATGTTTGGATGCCTGAAGAGCTTGAAATGATTTTAGGTCAAAAGGAAGGCAAAATATTTGCTGAGTATTTTGATGTAACTGAAGCGGGTAATTTTGAAGGCGAGAATATTCCTAATCTCATTAATAATGAGAGCCCTTTTCAAAGGGTTGCAGCACTCCCTATGGATGAAAGTAGAGATAAGATTTTCAAATATCGTGAAGATAGAATACATCCATATAAAGACGACAAGATCTTGACGGCATGGAATGGATTGATGATTGCTGCTATGGCATATGGAGCTAGAGTCTTAAGTGACAATCGATATAGAGATGCAGCAGAAAATGCAATAGGCTTTATAAAAAAACACTTAGTGAGAGAAGATGGAAGACTATTAGCAAGATACAGAGACGGAGAATCCGCTTATCCGGCATATATAGATGACTATGCTTTTCTGGTTTGGGGATTAATTGAGTTATATGAAACAACTTTTAGTCTAGATTATTTAGAGTTTGCATTAAAATTAAATGAAGATATGATCAAATACTTTCATGATGAAAAGAATGGGGGCTTCTACATTTATGGCAGCGATTCAGAAGAGTTAATTGCAAGACCTAAGGATATCTACGATGGGGCAACGCCGTCGGGAAATTCAGTGGCAACTCTAAATCTATTGAGGTTAAGTAGAATCACGGGTAGAAGTGAACTAGAGGATATGGCTCATATGCAGTTTAAAGCCTTTAGTAAGAGTGTAGCGCATTATCCATCAGCATACTCATATTTCATGATGTCAGTAATTCATGCATACTCAAAAGCCAGGGAAATTGTTTTGGTAGGCAAAAGAGAAGACACATCAACCCAAAAACTTATGGACAAAATAAATAGCAACTATATGCCAAATACTGTGGTAGTTTTTAAAGATATTAATGAAAATCAGACAAAAATAAATAAACTCATAAATTATGTAGAACATAATGAAGTAGTGGATAACAAAGCAACAGCATATGTATGTGAAGGATTTGCATGCAAAGCACCTATAAATGATTGGAAAGAGTTAGAAGAAATACTAAACAGTTAAATTAGGAGGTGAGAGGATGAATTCAATTGACTTAATGGTTAAAGAGCATACATATATAAAGAGAATGCTCTCAGTAGTAAGAAAGCTGTGCATTGGATTAGTCAATGGTACTGAAGTGGACCAGGCGGTTTTTAAAAAAGCCATTGATTTTATCAGAAATTACGCTGATAAGCATCATCATGGCAAAGAAGAAGACATTTTATTTGAGCAAATGAAAAATGATCCAGGAACGCAACCAGGAGGAGGCGCCTTACTTGGTATGTATACTGAGCACAATATGGGAAGAGCGTTTATTGGCAATTTAGAGTTGGCATTGAACAAATATAAAGATGGAGATAAGGACTCAAAGGTTGATATTATAGCCAATGCTATTGCATACACCGATTTATTACATCGACACATAGATACAGAAGACGGAGCATTATATAAATTTGCAGCAGCTAAGCTCAGTGAAACCAGTAAAGAGGAAGTAGAAAAAAGATGCGATGAACAAGAGAAGGTAGCTACTGAGAATCACATACAAGAAAAATACATAGCTATCCTTGAAGAACTAGAATCAATGGTTTAAAATAATAGGTAGAATCAATAATTTATAGTTTTTGATTTTACCTATTAATCTTTAATGTTTTGTATGAAATTATATACGACCCTTGCTGTAATTCCCCAAATAACCTTTCCTTCATATTCGTAGAAATATGTAGGATAAGTGCCTATTGCCCAAGGGTAGTTCTTTCCTTTTGGTATTAAAGCAAACGGAAAATCTTCTTCTGCGCTGATATTCACATTAGCCTTGTAATATAAAGGTTCATTATCTATGAAAAAGGATATAGGTACAAGAAAAGTTTCTTTTACTTCATCAGTACTGAAAGTATTTTCGTAATTACTAATAAATCCAGCAAAAGGATAGATAATAGTACTAAAAGGGGTTACCACAGTATCTAGTTGAGTAACTATCTCAATATTGGCTTCATCGATATTTAGTTCTTCACAGGTTTCACGGATTGCGGCTTCAGATTTAGTTTCCCCTTCCTCGATCTTGCCACCAGGAAAACAAATTTCGCTAGGCTGCTTATTAAGATTATCTGATCTTATCTCAAATAAAATATGATAGTTTTCCTGCTCCTTTATGAGGGGTAAAAATACAGAAAACCTTTTATAATACTTAATATCTGATATGTCAATTTCACGATTTTTTAATTTTAAAATATTGTTTAAAATAACATCACCCACTAACTGTAATCAACAATTGCATAATAGTTATATTATAAAGCTGATATCTACTAATATTCAATAGATATATGTAGTAGATATGAAGATAATTTATAAATAATATTGGATAATTTATATAAATAGTGCTAAGATTTATATGATAACCCTTTAAAAATCAGTAGTTGACGATTGTATAGATACATTTGTCATCTGCATAAAAACAATATATTTAAGGAGGAAGAAAATGCATAAAAAATTATTTATACCAGGACCAATCGATGTTCGTGAGGATGTACTTCAAAAGATGGCCACTCCACAAATAGGTCATCGTACTAAGGATGCAACAGCTTTACAAAAGAGCATATCAGAAAAGCTACAAAAATTATTTTATACAGAAAAAACAATAATATTATCAACTTCATCTGGCAGCGGTCTGATGGAAGGTGCGATTAGATGTTGTACAAGAAAGAGAGCTGCTGTATTTTCAGTAGGTGCATTTGGAGACAGATGGTATAAGATGGCTAAAGCAAATGGGGTACCAGCTGACAAAATTTCTTCAGAACTAGGTAAACCAACTACAGTTGAGATGGTAGATGAAGCGCTTTCAACAGGAAAATATGATGTAATTACTGTTACTCAAAATGAAACGTCAGCAGGAATCATGAACCCAGTAGAAGAAATAGGTGCACTTTTAAAAGCAAAGTATCCAGAGATTCTTTATTTAATAGATACCGTAAGCTCAATGGGCGGAACAAAGATAGAAGTTGATAAGATTGGTGCTGATGTTTGTATAACATCAACTCAAAAGTGTTTAGGACTTCCAGCTGGACTTTCTGTTTGCTCAGTATCAGAAAGAGCAATAGAAGCAGCGAGACAGGTGGAAAACAGAGGCTTATACTTTGATTTAGTTGAGCTTTATGATTTTGTACATAAAAAAGATTATCAATATCCTTCAACACCATCTCTTGCGCATATGTTTGCCCTAGACTATCAAATGAGCAAGATTATGGAAGAAGGGTTAGACAACCGTTTTGCTCGTCATATAGAGATGGCAGAGTATATTCGTAATTGGGCAAGAAAGCATTTTGCGTTATTTGTAGAAGAAGAAAAGTATTTATCAAACACTCTTACCACTATTAAAAATACAAAAGGTATAGATGTAAGCAACTTAAATAAGAAACTTGGGGAAAGAGGCTTTATGATTTCCAATGGTTATGGAGACTTAAAGGATGTAACTTTTAGGATTTCACACATGGGCGATTATACAATTGATGAGGTGAAAGATTTAATAGCTAATATAGATGACATACTAGGCTTAGAATAGGGGGTTAAAGAAGATGATTAGAATACTAGTAACAGATGGTATGGATCAATCCGGCGTGGAGAAATTAACACACGCTGGTTTTGAAGTGGTTGAACAGTTTTTCGAGCCAGAAGAGTTAAAAGATCAAATAAAGAATTTTGATGTTATAGTAGTCCGTTCAGCAACTAAGGTTAGACAACCAATTATTGATGCAGCACTTGAGACGAAGAGGCTTAAACTTGTTATTAGAGGTGGAGTCGGAGTTGACAATATAGATGTTGATTATGCCAGACTTAACGGCATAGCTGTAACAAACACGCCAAATGCTAGCAGTGCTGCTGTTGCAGAACTCGTATTAGGCCATATGTTCTGCTTAGCTAGATATATACATATCTCAAATGTAACAATGAGAGAAGGAAAATGGAATAAAAAGCATTATGAAGGTATAGAGCTAAACGGAAAGACTTTAGGCCTAATAGGATTTGGAAGGATTGCAAGAGAAGTTGCAAAAAAAGCAAGCGCTCTTGGCATGAAGGTTATATATTCTGATATATGCGGTGAAATGCCTGGCTTTGATGAATTCAAATTCCACAATATGGATGATTTGATTGCAGCTGCTGACTTTATTTCATTACATATACCTGCACCAAAGGATAAGGTTGCAGTAATAGGAGAAAGACAATTTAACCATATGAAAAATGGCGCTTATATTATAAACTGCGCAAGAGGCGGAATCGTGGATGAGCAAGCACTATTAAATGCTTTAGAATCAGGTAAGATTGCAGCTGCAGCACTTGATGTATTTGAAGAAGAGCCAACAAAGAACGAAAAACTTTATAAGCATGAAAGAGTATCTCTTACACCTCATATTGGAGCTTCTACAGTAGAAGCACAAGAAAGAATAGGCGAAGAGATCGTATCCATAATAATTAAACATTTCGAATAGGAGAGATACAATGGCAATATTAAAACCTTTTAAAGGTATTAGACCAACTACAGAGTTTGCAGAGCAAGTAGCTGCACTCCCATATGATGTTATGAATACAGAAGAAGCTAGAGAAATGGTAAAAAATAATCCTTACTCATTTTTACATGTTGACAAAGCAGAAATAGATTTAGATCCTTCAGTTGACCATTATGATAAAGTAGTTTATGAAAAGGCCAGAGACAACATGAGAAAAATGATAGAAGAAGGTACTTTTATACAAGAAAACAAAGAGTGCTTCTATATTTACAAGCAAGTTATGAACGGCAGAGCTCAGATAGGTCTAGTTGGATGTACATCAATAGATGATTATATCAATGATATAATAAAAAAGCATGAGCACACAAGAGCGGATAAAGAGCAAGATAGAATAAATCATGTTGACTATACCAATGCAAATACTGGGCCAATTTTCTTAACCTATAGAGCAAAAGCATCTGTAAATGAAATAATAAGCAGTTGGATGCAAAACCATGAAGTAGTTTACGACTTTATATCAGATGATGGTATTGGGCATACTGTTTGGGTTATAAATGATGTAGAAATAAATGAAAAACTTGCTACTGAGTTTTCAGGGATTGACTATTTATATATAGCAGATGGGCACCATAGATCAGCTTCGGCTGTAAAAGTAGGAATGAAGAGAAGAGAGGAGTTTCCAGAGTTTAATGGTACAGAAGAGTTTAACTTCTTTTTATCAGTACTATTCCCAGATGAGCAACTTTATATAATGGATTATAACAGAGTAGTTAAAGATTTAAATGGAAACGCTGATGTAGAGTATATGAGTAAGGTTGAAGAAAAGTTCAAGGTTGAGTGCTATAAGGGCGAGGGACAATATAAACCTGAAGAAAAACATGCTTTTGGGATGTATCTTGATGGAAAGTGGTATAAGCTGACTGCAAAAGAAGGTTCATATGATAACAATGATCCTGTTGACAGGCTAGATGTATCAATTATGCAGAACAACTTGCTTAATCCAATACTAGGTATTCAAGATCCGAGAACAGATACAAGAATAGACTTTGTAGGTGGAATAAGAGGATTAAAAGAGTTAGAAAGAAGAGTAGAAGAAGGAATGAAGGTTGCTTTTTCTATGTATCCAACGTCTATAGATGATTTAATGGCTATAGCAGATGCGGGAAAAGTAATGCCTCCAAAATCCACATGGTTTGAGCCAAAGCTAAGAAGCGGACTATTTATACACGAGTTAGAGTAGTTTTAGGTATATAAATAGAAGAAAAGGTACATCGTCAATAGGAGATTTGCCTATTGACGATGTACCTTTTTAAATATTATTATATTGTATGCATATACATAAATATGGTAAAATAAATAAAGATTTAGAATATTGCCATAATTGGTTTCGGGAGGTGATACGCTAAATTACATATTGTTTTAAATCCTATATTAGAAAAAGAAAAAGGGGAGGAATTAGTTTGAAAAGATTTGGTAAAAGAATTTGTTTGGTTATGGCACTAGTATTTGTTTTCTCAGCAATGCTTACGGGTTGCGCACCAAAGCAGCCAGCTCCACCAGTAGATGGAACGCCAGCACCAGCAAGTGATGTAATCAAAATAGGGGTATTTGA
>MCHG01000101.1_pt1 | contig 51604 bp, 50 predicted proteins | sample 787351 | NCBI WGS metagenome assembly MCHG01 (sample SAMN05430296, study PRJNA330682) | permafrost metagenome | biome: Cold desert; feature: permafrost; material: soil; isolation source: enrichment culture inoculated with soil incubated with H2/CO2 at 20 degrees... ... | reverse complement strand
ATCGATGCCCGACCGTCTTCCTCTCCGCCATCGCCCTCGCAGCTACCGTGCTCTTCTGGCTATGAGTCCTGAGCCTAGAAACTGATTTTTTCGATAGGTTTTTATACCAGGCGATTTGCAGCTTTCTGATCCCATACTACGATAATTTGCTCGGCCACAGGGTTCTTAGCTACCGTTACGATCCGTTTCCTCAGAATAAAAAGTATCTTTTTAAGCCAAAGATAAGTCGATGGTTTACGTTTGAGGGAGTGACGCTTACTTTTATCGGTTCGAAGAAATACCTTCTGGTCACAGACCTTAGTAATTTCTTTGAGAACGTGTCTCGCGTTCAGATAATAGATAAAATGAAGCGAGCAATCCCTGAAATCGTGGCGACCGGGCCACAGAAGTTGCAAATCCGGAATGCAGTCAGCACTTTGGATAAGCTTCTTGAGCAATGGACCTACAGCGGAAACCACGGCCTACCACAAAATCGAGACGCCTCCTCGTTCCTGTCGAACATCTTGCTATCGTCGGTCGATCGAGAAATGGCAAAAAAAGGATACGATTATTATCGATACGTCGATGACATTCGGATCATCGCCGAATCTGAGATTCACGCCAAACGTGCGCTTCAAGACCTTATAAGGCAGCTCAGAAACGTTGGAATGAACATCAACGCGAGCAAGACTGAAATACTTGCACCAGATGCTAATAGTGAAACTATAGCAAAATACTTCCCGTCTCAGGATAGCACTACGACCGCCATAAACTATATGTGGCAATCTCGTAGCCGTCGAGTCGTCACGCGCTCAGTGACATACATTTTCAACATGCTGAACGATTGCATTGAGTCGGGCGAAACTCAATCTAGACAGTTTAGATTTGCCGTAAATCGTATAGCTCAGATTGTAGAATCAGGGCTATTCGATGTTGGGGATGCCCTATCTACGTCTCTGCTAGATACGTTGTCCGGAACACTATCTAAGCATGCCGTATCTACAGATCAGTATTGCCGACTTATATCTATATTGGACCGCGAAGGTAGGTGCCTGCCCGATTTGGAGAGCTTTCTTCTAGAAGAGGAAGGTGCCATCCATGAGTGGCAAAACTATAATATATGGCTTTTATTAGGAATTCGAAAGTATAGATCCGATGCTCTCGTTGCACTTGCTGAGCGCAAGTTGCAGAAAAGTTTACGATCAGGGGAAGCTGCCGCCATACTTATTTGGCTTAGCTGTGTCGATGAGACAGCTTTGATCGAGCGCTCACTTCTAGATTTCTCAGCCTCGATGCCCTACCAAAACGCCCGCTACCTATTGATCTCAGCATCTGGGCTGCCCGCAGGAAAACTGCAGGCGCTTCACGGCTTGGTGCCTACGAGGTTGCAAGGAACGGTCGCGCGCGCTGTTCGTCACAAAAATAAGGACGGGCTTCCTTTTGCAGTTCGAGAGCCGGCGGATCTCCTGAACCTCGTGGACGAGGTTAGCGAGTATGATTGATATGACCTGGAAGGTATTGTTGTTCGTTAAGGACTTCACTGGGCGAGGTGGAGACTGCTTTTACTGGCTTGAGGATGGATCCATTGTTGATACATCCGCTCAGAATGTTGTCAGCTATGACGGCCTGGTCGTATGTCATGACTTCTGGATTATCCGAGATGCCATCTTCGATCAGGTAAAAGACCTGCCGAAAATGATAGTAGATCTAGATGAATTTCGGATTTCAATCAGCGGGAACCCCGAAGATCGACAATCCAGAGAGAAAGTCGACATCACAAAGGAACTGATTCAATATGGGGCAAGTCCGCAAACTTGCTCAACCTACAGAAGGATGTTTCACCGGGGGGTAGAATTCGACATTGATATTGCTTGTGAAGCGGCAAAGGCCATGGAGAAAATGTACCTTTCCTTGCATGAGCGCGCCACGAAAAATGGCGAAATTGAAAGATTTATTGACGTCGAAGTCCCAGTATATAGCCTCCTTCAAAGGAGTATGTCCTCTGGAATAAATATTAACGCAGATGGGCTTTCCAAAAAGAGACGGGAATCGGAGCACGATTATTTCCTGTGTCTCAAGGAGTACTCCGCAAAGCATGACATGCCGCTCGAAACTCCCACGTTAGATGCGGTCGAAGATAGACTTAGAACGTCAGGTTTCGACATAGGGGGCGTCTCAACGGAGTATGTCTTGGAGTTTGTTCCCCACGACGACGATTTTGGGTGCGACACTCTCGCTCTTCGCGACTTCGACGTGGCTAAGCGTGTCCTCTCATCACTCACGTTGTCGAACGGTCAAACCCGGCCGATTATCGACGTATTTGGCTCTCGAACATCGCGCATTCACCTACGCAGCCCTTCGCTACAAAACATGCCGAAAAAATATCGGACAATCATTGCGGCAAGTGCGGGCGCCAAGCTCTGTTACGTCGATTTCGATCAGTATGAAGTCGGGATCATGGCAGCTCTTTCTGGGGACCCGGAGTTGGCTAGGCTGTATGGCGCGGGCGATATGTACGAGTTGTTCGCAACAACTCATCTCGGGCTCGAGGGAAATCGCAAAGCGGCTAAACAGCTTTTTCTCTCATACGCATTTGGCATGAGCCGCGCAGCGTTGACTGATGCGGCGGTGTCTCTCGGCACAGAGCGAAAACAAGCGAAGGCCGCTTTCCGACTCTTTTCCACGTATGAAGACTGGAAGAAGACAATCTGGGCCGATTTCTATCGCGAGAACCGTGTTGGAAGCATCCAGGGCAATTATTTTCAGAGAGTGAAAACAGGTCAGCTCTCTGGCAAGGAGCAGCGGTCGGCGGTTAGTCAGGTGGTTCAAGGGACAGCTTCTTTAATATTCAAGAAGGCGCTCTTGGAAGTCAGCAGGATCGAGGACGTAGCCGTCGTCCTGCCCATGCACGACGCATTGCTCTTCGAACACCGTCTTTCTGGCACACCTGAAAAGGTTGTTGCTGCGTTCGAACGCATAATGACCGAGCAGTTGAAGGGATTGGTCAAAGGCAAGGCTTCGATTAGCCAGTTCACTTTGAACCCTGAGCCTCCCGTAAACCGACAAGCTCTCCCCAACCCTCCACATATTGCGATAGACGCCGCTACAGTAACGGCCGAAAATTCCCTCGACCTTCAGTTGACGTGAAAATCTATCCGATCTGGTGGTTGGAAACGAAAGCGAGAATCGCTTTTAGAGGGGAGCGAGGGGGCTTCTACGGCGGGTGAACACTGGTCGGGAGCCTGTTTAGAAACTGCACAGCTCCTGCTCAGGGGCAAAATCATCGAAAAAGCCGCGCGAGTGCTTTAGGTTACCGATGCCCCCTCTCCCTCAAGGGGAGAAGGGTTGAGAGGTGGCTTTTCCCGTCGAATTTCCTATATGTTATCGTCATCGGGGCGCGTTGAATTGCGACCTGATGCGGGCGGCTGAAAGGTCGTCTTTTCCCTGTCCGTCCGCGGACCCTGAGCCGACGTTTTCATGACCGACCAGACTGACGCCTCGCCGGAATACGGCGCTGATTCCATCAAGGTTCTCAAAGGCCTGGACGCCGTGCGCAAGCGCCCCGGCATGTATATCGGCGACACCGACGACGGCTCGGGCCTGCACCACATGGTCTATGAGGTGGTCGACAACGCCATCGACGAGGCCCTGGCCGGTCACGCCGACCTGGTTCAGGTCATCCTGAACGAGGACGGCAGCGTCACGGTCACCGACAACGGGCGCGGCATTCCCACCGGCATCCACGAGGGCGAAGGCGTCTCGGCGGCCGAGGTCATCATGACCCAGCTGCACGCCGGCGGTAAGTTCGATCAGAACTCCTACAAGGTCTCGGGCGGTCTGCACGGCGTGGGCGTGTCCGTGGTCAACGCCCTGTCGGACTATCTGGAACTGGTCATCTATCGCGACGGCAAGAAGCACCACATGCGCTTCGAGCGCGGCGATACGGTCAAGTCGCTGGAGGTCGTCGGCGACGCCCCGATCCGCACCGAGGGCGAGAAAGCCGGTCAGCCGCTGAGCGGCACCGAGGTCACCTTCTACCCTTCGGTCACCACCTTCAGCCACATCGACTTCGACCTGAAGACGCTGGAGCATCGCCTGCGCGAGCTGGCCTTCCTGAACTCGGGCGTGGTCATCAAACTGTCGGACCATCGCGGCGCCGAGCCGGTCGAGATCCTGCTGCACTATGAGGGCGGCGTCGAAGCCTTCGTGCGCCACCTCGACAAGTCCAAGACCCCGATCCTGAAGGACGTCATCGTCATTCGCGGCCAGAAGGAAGGCATCGAGCTGGACCTGGCCCTATGGTGGAACGACAGCTACCACGAGACCATGCTGTGCTTCACCAACAACATCCCGCAGCGGGATGGGGGCACCCACCTGTCGGCCTTCCGCGCCAGCCTGACCCGCGTCATGGGCGCCTATATCGAGAGCTCGGGCCTGGCCAAGAAGGAGAAGGTCGCGCCGACCGGCGAGGACGCCCGCGAAGGCCTGACCTGCGTTCTGTCGGTCAAGGTGCCTGACCCCAAGTTCAGCTCGCAGACCAAGGACAAGCTGGTCTCGTCCGAGGTGCGCCCCGCGGTGGAAAGCCTCTGCTCCGAGGGCCTGTCGCAATGGTTCGAGGAACACCCGGTCGAAGCCAAGCTGGTTGTTTCGAAGATCATCGAAGCCGCCTCGGCGCGTGAAGCCGCCCGCAAGGCGCGCGACCTGACGCGGCGCAAGTCGGCGCTGGAAATCAGCAGCCTGCCCGGCAAGCTGGCCGACTGTCAGGAACGCGATCCGGCCAAGTCCGAACTGTTCATCGTCGAGGGCGATTCCGCCGGCGGTTCTGCCAAGCAGGCGCGCAACCGCGAGAACCAGGCCGTCCTGCCCCTGCGCGGCAAGATCCTGAACGTCGAGCGCGCGCGCTTTGACCGGATGCTGTCGTCGGAGCTGATCGGCACGCTGATTTTGGCGCTGGGCACCGGCATCGGCCGTGACGATTTCAACGCCGACAAGCTGCGCTATCACAAGATCATCCTGATGGCCGACGCCGACGTCGACGGCGCCCACATCCGCACCCTGCTGCTGACCTTCTTCTATCGTCAGATGCCGGAGCTGATCGAACGCGGCCACGTCTATATCGCCCAGCCGCCGCTCTATAAGGTCTCCAAGGGCAAGCAGAGCCGCTACCTGAAGGATCAGACGGAGATGGACTCCTATCTGATCGAGGAGGGCTGTTCGGAGGCTGAGCTGGACCTGGCCGGCGGCGAGCGCCGCATGGGGCTGGACCTGCAGACCCTGGTCCGCGAGGCCAAGGCCTTCAAGGGTCTGGTCGACCGTCTGTCGCAGCGCGCCCCCGCCTTCGCCATCGAGCAGAGCGCCCTGGCCGGCCTGTTCACCGAGAATGGCGGCGAGCTGGAAAGCCGCGCGGGCAGCGCCGCCGAGCGCCTGAACCTCTATGCCGAAGAAGGCGACGGTCCGTGGTCGGGCGCACGCGCCGAACAGGGCGGGGTCCTTTTCAGCCGTGTCCGCCGCGCCGTCACCGAAACCATCGTGCTGGACGAGCAACTGGGCCGCTCGCTGGACGCGCGGCGTCTGGCCGAACGCGCGAGCGCCTTCGACGGCCTGTTCGACAGGCCTGCCGTCTATCGGCGCAAGGACAAGTCCACGACCGTACGCGGTCCGCTGGACCTGCTGAACGCCGTGCTGGACGCGGGCAAGAAGGGCCTGGCCATCCAGCGCTACAAGGGTCTGGGCGAGATGAACCCGGAACAGCTGTGGGAGACGACGCTGGACGTCAACGCCCGCACCCTGCTGCAGGTCAAGGTCGATCACGCTGACGACGCCGACGACCTGTTCGCCAAGCTGATGGGCGATGTGGTCGAGCCGCGCCGCGAGTTCATCCAGGAAAACGCCCTGGACGCCGCCGTCGACGTCTGACGACGCGACCGCCTCCTGATAAGAAGAAGCCAAAGGGCCAGCGCAAGCTGGCCCTTCTGGCATCTGTCGCGTCCTGATGTTTGCTGAGGTTCGAAACGCGGCCCGATGTCGAAACTGACGGCGGCTCTGGCGCGCGCAATCAAGGCGAAGGGCGGCGTTAATCCCCTACATACCCTTGGCGTTTAAACGGCAATGGAGGTCGGGGGACCTATCCAAAATGTGTCAGAATGCGCGCCGTCCGTTCATCCCATCCCGCCGTCATGGTCGCCGTGACGGTCGTCGTGATCATCGCCACGCTCTTGCCGGCGGCGCAGGCCGCGTCTCGCCCCGCCAATCCCTTTGAGGTCGCGGCGGTCTTCCCCCCATGGTGGAGCCGTGAGCGCATGGAGGCGGCCGTAGGTGATGCGGGGGCGATCAGCACCTATGGCGGCGTCGGCGCCATCGCCGTCGTCCATGGCGGAAACGATCTGCCGCAGAGGCTCAGGCGCGCCGGCGCCTGGCTGATCCTCGATCCTCAAGCCGCATTGTTCTGCGGCGCTGTTTCTTTCTGAAATCGTGCATCATGTTCCAAGCTGATAACCTGCAAAGCCAGCAGCGCGCGGGGGGGATGGTCGTCCTGGCCATCGCCTGGCTTTTGGTGCTGGCCACCGGCGCCGTGTCCTTGGCCTCGGCCTCGAGCCTGACCGCGACCCTGGCGCCGGCCGTTGTTCTGGGCCTGGTCCAGACCCTGCTCTGGAAAGCCAGCGGCGAGCGTGACATCGGGCGCATCCTCTCAGGGGTTCTGCTCATGGCGCAGATGTCCCTTCTGGTCGCCTCGGCGCGGGGACATGCCTGGCAGACCGACCTGCACATGGCCTACTTCGCCCTGCTGGCCGTGCTGATCATCTTCTGCGACTGGCGGGTGATCCTGGCGGCGACCGCGACCGTCGCCGTCCACCATCTCGCCTTTTCCTATCTGCTTCCTGAAATGGTCTTCCCCGGCTCCGCCAGTCTGGGCCGGGTGGTCCTGCACGCCGGGGTGCTGCTGGTCGAGGCCGCCGTGCTGATCTGGGTCGCCGCCAGCGTGGTGAGAATGTTCGACGCTTCCGACAAGGCGCAACGCGAGTCCGAGATCATCATCGCCGAGGCCCTGGCCGCCAACGAGGCCGCCGCGTCGGCGCGGCGCGAGGTGGACGAGGAACGGCGGCGCGCGTCGGACCGCGATCGGGAAGCCCGCGCTGCCCAGGCCCTTGTGGTCGATGAGACCGGCCGCGCCCTCGCCGCCCTGGCCCAGGGGGATCTGACCCACAGGATCGCGGCGGCCTTCCCCGAGGACTATGGCCGCCTGAAAGACGACTTCAACGCGGCGATGGGCGAGCTTCAGGCGGCGATGCTCAGCCTCGGCGCTGGCGCGGCCTCCATCTGGGAAGGCGCCGGCCAGATCGCCACGGCGGCGGGTGCGCTGGCGCAGCGCACCGAGCGCCAGGCCGCCAGTCTGGAGGAGACGGCGGCCGCGCTGGATCAGGTCACGGCCACGGTCCGGCAATCCGCCGAAGGCGCCGATCAGGCGGGGTTGGTCGTCCGCGCCGCGCGCGATGGCGCTGAACGCAGCGGCGAAGTCGTGTCGCGGGCTATCGTGGCCATGGGCGAGATCGAACAATCGTCGGCTCAAATCAGTCAGATCATCGGCGTGATCGACGAGATCGCCTTCCAGACCAATCTGCTGGCGCTGAACGCGGGGGTCGAGGCGGCGCGCGCGGGCGACGCGGGGCGCGGCTTCGCCGTGGTGGCGGCCGAGGTTCGGGCTCTGGCTCAACGGTCGGCCGAGGCGGCCAAGGAGATCAAGATCCTGATCTCGGCCTCAAGCCGTCAGGTCACGGACGGGGTTGGCCTGGTCGGACAGACGGGGGACGCGCTCGCCGGTTTCGCCGCGCAGGTGCTGGAGATCAACGCGCTGATGGGCGGGATCACCGCCTCGGCGCGAGAGCAGGCGGCGGCGCTGGCTCAGATCAACGACAGCATCAATCAGATCGATCAGATGACGCAGCAGAACGCCGCCATGGCGGGCGAATCCACGACCGCCAGCCAAGCCCTGAACCAGGAGGCCCGCGACCTGAGTCAACTCGTAGGACGATTCCGGGTGACCGGCGCCGGAGCAGCCGTTTCTGCACGTGTCTCCCAGCCGCCCTCCAGAGCGGCGTAGCGGGGTCGGACCTACTGGTCTTCGTCGAACTTGCGGGCGACCAGGTCGCTGAGGGCTTCGATGGCTTCGGCGGCGTCGGGGCCTTCGGCCTCGATATCGACGCCGCAACCGATGCCGGCGCCCAGCATCAGCAGGCCCATGATCGACCGGGCGTCCACGGTGACGCCGTCGCGGGTGACCCGGATCTCGGACTCGAAGCTGGAGGCCAGTTTGACGAACTTGGCTGAGGCGCGGGCGTGCAGGCCGCGCTGGTTGCAGATGCCGACGGTGACCTGGATCGGTCCCTGAACGGTCCCCTGGTGCATGGGAGTGTCGGTCATTTCTCGCCCGCCAGAACCCAGGAGGCCACCGAGATGTATTTTCGCCCGGCGTCCTGAGCGTGGGCGACGCAGGTCTCGAGCGTCTCGCGACCGCGCACGCTGGCCAGCTTGATCAGCATGGGCAGGTTCAGCCCGGCGATGACCTCGGCATGGGTCTGCTCCATCACGGAAATGGCCAGGTTGGAGGGCGTGCCGCCGAACATGTCGGTCAGCAGGATGACGCCGTCCCCGTCGTTGACGGCGGCGGCGGCGTCGACGATGTCGCGGCGGCGCCGCTCCATGTCGTCTTCGGGCCCGATGCAGATGGCGGCCACGCCCCGTTGAGGGCCGACCACGTGCTCCATCGCCGCCAGGAATTCGGAGGCCAGGCCCCCGTGGGTGACGATCACCAGCCCGATCATGAAGGCTTCACCAAGACAATACGCCCCGCGCTTCTGCTCTCAGCGAACGCCCCTTGAGCGCCAGACTGATCTGCAAGCCGGCCTTCATAGGCCAATCACGCGCCGGTTCAAAGAGCGGCCAGCGCGGTTGCGACCACCTGACCCGCCGAAGCCGGGCGTGGGTCCAGCCGCAGCTGTGGAATTGAGATCCCGTCCCAGGTCCAGGCGGCGGCCTCCGGTAGGCGCTCTATGGCCTCATGGGTGCAGGTGACGGCCAGCCTGATCCGTGTCAGCGGCCATAGGGGCGCGGCGACAATGCCCAGGCCGCGCACCTCGATCTTGCCCGTGATCGTTGCGGGCGCGGCGGCGTAGAGGGCGCCGCCGGAGGCCCAGACATGGGTCCAGTCATCGGCGATCAACCGCCAGCCCTGACCGATCAGCTTCAGGGCCAGATCGCTCTTGCCGACCCCGGACGGACCCTGGATCAGCACGCCGCGCCAGCCGGCGGGCGTGTGGCGGGCCACGGCGGTGGCGTGCAGGGGCTGCATGGCGGCGGTCATGGGCGTCGTCCAGCCAGGGGCAGAAGGACTTCGAATCGGGCGCCGACGACGTTTCCGTGCTCGTCGATGCGGTTCTCGGCGTGGACCCGACCGCCATGGGCGTCGATGATCTGACGCACGATGGACAGGCCCAGGCCCGAGTTGGCGCCGAAGGCCGTGCCCTTGGGCCGCGAGGTGTAGAAGCGCTCGAACACGGTCTCGAGGTTTTCAGCCGGGATGCCGGGGCCGTCGTCTTCGACGCGGATGCGCAGGGGCAGATCGGCGCGGCTGTCGTCGCGTTCCAGACGGACGCGGACCTCGCCGTCCGCGGGGCTGAACGAGCGGGCGTTGTCGATCAGGTTGCGGAACACCTGGCCCAGCGGGATGTCGCGGCCCAGCACCCGCGCGGCCTCGGCGGTCGAGGCGAAGCGGACCACGGCCTCGCCGGGCTTCTGGCCGCCCTCATAGACAGCCACGATGTCGCCCAGCAGTTCGTTGAGGTCGATCAGGCGGGGGCGGTCGCGCGACAGTTCGGCGTCCAGCCGCGAGGCGTTGGAGATGTCGGTGATCAGCCTGTCGAGGCGGCGCACGTCCTGTTGCAGCAGGTTGGTCAGCCGCGCCCTCTGCTCGTCGGTCTTGACCAGAGGCAGGGTCTCCAGCGCCGAACGGATCGAGGTCAGGGGGTTCTTGATCTCGTGGCTGACGTCGGCGGCGAAGCGTTCTATGGCGTCCATCCGCGTCGACAGGGTGTCGGTCATGGATTCCAGGGCGCGGGCCAGGTCGCCGATCTCGTCCTTGCGGTCCTCGAGATCGGGCAGGGAGATGGCGCGGGCGCGCTGCAGACGCACCTGGTCCGCCGCCGCGGACAGCCGCATCACGGGCCGGGCCACGAACAGGTGCAGCACCAGGGCCGAGAGCAGGTTCACCGCCAGGGCCACCAGGGCGAAGGGGGTCAGGGCGCGGCGCTGGGCGGCCAGGGTCTCGTCCACGTCGCCGGCTTCCAGCGTCAGCACGCCCAGGACCTGCTGGACGTGGCGCACGGGCAGGGAGACCGAGACCACCCGGTCCCCGTTCTCGTTGCGGCGGATGTCGGCCTGGGGCTCGCCTTGCAGGGCGCGATCGACCTCGGCGGACAGCTCGGCGTTGGCGCGCTTCACCCGGGTCGTTTCGCGGGGCGAGGGGTCGGTGGGGGCGAGGGCGGTTCCGGCGGGGTTGGCCGGGGGCAGGGCCTGGCCGGGGATGGCGTCGGTGACGGCGAAGCTGTCCGAGACCAGCAAGCCGTCCTGATCATAGAGACGGGCGCGCTGGCCCTCGGGGATGAAGTTGTCGCGCAGCCATAGGCCCGCCGCGCCCGGGTCGAGCATGGGATAGGGTTCGCCCTGGGTGATGCCCAGTTCGCCCAGCACATTGGCCAGAAGCTTGGCCTGGACCGAAAGGGATTCCTGACGCGCCTCGATCAGGCCGCGTTGCCATTCGTTCAGGGCCAGGGCCCCGCCGAACAGGATCAGCAGGCTGAGCAGATTGAGGGCGAGAATGAACCCGCCGAGGCGCGACCCGCCGAAGCGGAACCGGCGCCGCGTCGGGCCGTCCTCGATCTCAGCTTTCGCGGTAGCGGTAACCGACGCCATACAGGGTCTCGATCGCGTCGAACTCGGGATCGACCACCCGGAACTTCTTTCGCATCCGTTTGACGTGGCTGTCGATGGTGCGGTCGTCGACATAGACCTGATCGTCGTAGGCGGCGTCCATCAGGCTGTCGCGGCTCTTCACGAAGCCGGGGCGCTGGGCCAGGGCCTGAAGCAGCAGGAATTCGGTGACGGTCAGCTTGACCGGCTTGCCTTCCCAGGTGCTCTCGTGGCGGGCCGGGTCCATCGACAGCTTGCCGCGCTTGATGGCTTTGCCCGCGGCTTCCGCCGCCGTTTCGACCTCGCCGCCGTCGGCGCCGGTGCGGCGCAGCAGGGCCTTGACCCGCTCGATCAGCAGGCGCTGGCTGAAGGGCTTGTGGATATAGTCGTCGGCGCCGAGGTTGAAGCCGAGGATCTCGTCGATCTCCTCGTCCTTGGACGTCAGCATGATGACCGGAATCTGCGAGGTCTGACGCAGGCGGCGCAGCACCTCCATGCCGTCCATGCGCGGCATCTTCACGTCCAGGATCGCCAGATCCGGGGGCGTGGTCTCCAGCGCCTCGAGACCCGAAGCGCCGTCATGATAGGCCGTGACCTTGTGGCCGTGGCTTTCCAGAGCCAGGGACACGGAAGCGACGATGTTTTCGTCGTCGTCGACCAGAGTGATGTTGGCCAAGGGCTTCTCCTGAGTGCGGGCGGCGGCGGACGTCTGGGTCTGCCGTCGCGTGTTGAGACCTCAACGCGCGACAAGCGTAACCGTTCTATTCCATCGGGGTGACATTACGGCCACAGCAAATGGTTCGCCAGAGCCTGTCTTTCAACCTTGGCCGGGAAATGGCGAAACCTCGCCTTAAAGCCTGATGGATCAGGGTGGCGGGCTGATACCCTCGAAAGACGCCATGGCCGGTCCGGTTCACTACGAAATCTATATCCGCAAGACGCCGCCGGCGTCCTGGTCGCTGTCGATGGCGACCGAGGACCGCAAGACCGCGATCGAAACGGCCGAGGACCTGCTACGCGACGGCCAGGCCTGCGCCGTGCGCGTGACCAAGGAGACGCTGGACCCTGACACCATGGAGTTCGCCAGCGTCATCGTTTTGACGCGCGGCGCGCCGGAGATGAAGCACAAGCCCAAGGTCCGCGACGACCGGGTGGGGCCGGGCTGCCGCGGGATTCAGGACCTTTATACGCCCCATGCCCGCGACCTGCTCGGCCGGGTGCTGGAGGACTGGTTGACCCGCCAGGGCGCGACCGCCTTCGAGCTGCTGCACCGCCCCGATCTGGCCGAGCGGCTGGAGGCCTCGGGCGTCGAGCTGCAGCACGCGGTCCAGAAGGTCGCGGTGCCGGAAAGCCAGAACACCGGCCAGCCGGTGCATGACCTGGTGCGCCACTATCAGAAGCTGGCCGAACAGGCGATCGAGCGCCTGCTGCAGGCCGGGCGTCGCAACCAGTTCCCCGGACTGGCGGAACGCTCGGTCGCGGACGTGGCGCACCGGCTGAGCGGGTCGCCGGACCGGGCCTTCATCATGGGCGGGGTGGTCGCCGGGGCGCTGAAGGGCGTCAAGGGCGCCCGCGCCCGACTGGATCGGCTGATGGACCTTTGCGACCGCGCGCCGCCCGAGGGGCCGCCGCGGGCCCTTGTCTTCGTGCCGGTGGAGCAACTGCTGTGCGAACTGTTCGGGTCGCGCGCCAGCCTGGCCCAGATCGTCGGCCCGGCCCTGGACCAGGGCTCCAGCCTGGCGGCGGTGGTGCGGATGGTGGCCCCGCGCGAGATCGCCGCCCTGATCGCGCGCGATCCGAAGCTGGCCGTGATGGTCCCGCCGGTCGAAGGCGGCCCGGCGCGTCTGGGCGAGCGGCTGGCGGCGGGCGAGTTCCCGCTGCTGTCGGCCTCGCTGGCGCGGATGGTGGTGCGCGAACTGATGAGCCAGCGGCGACTGCGGCCCGGCGACGCCGAGGGCGAGATCGACATCCTGCGCGCCCTGGCCATGACCCTGACGGCCACGGCCGGGCGGCTGCTGACGCTGGAGGAGGTGCAGACCGCCTTCAGCGAAAGGTCGAAAAGCCTGGTCACCGCCGACTTCGTCGCCGCCTATGTGCGCGGCTGTCCCACGGCGCTGCGGGAGGCCGAGCGGCTGGCGCGGCTGTGCGAGAACGTCACCGGCGGGGCCAACAAGCGGTCAGCGGCGCGGTGGCTGGACGCCTGCGTCACCTCGCTGCGCTTCGAGACAGAGATGCGAACCCTGAGCCAGACGACGGGGCAGAAGCTGATGGCGCTGAGCGCCCTGCAGCGCGCGGTCGCCAAGGCCGCCCTGTCGGACCGGGACCGCGACGCCATCGTCACGGCCCTGGGGGTGGTCGGCGGTTCGGTCGAGGCCGACGCCAAACTGACGGCCCAGATCGCCCGCGCGCCGGTCCCGGCGTTGCAGAAGCTGGCGGCCTTGCTGCGTCTGGCGGCGGGGGAGACGGGACCGACCGGCCCTGTGGCCGACCGGGCCAAGGCCGAGGCGGTCAAGCTGTTCCGCGCGCCCGAACTCCGCGCCGCCCTAGGCGCGGCGCCGGAGGCGGTGCAGACCCTGCGGCCCCTGATGCAGGCGGTCGGCCTCGCGGCGTGAGTTTGGCCGCCCAGGCCGCGGCGCCGATCAGTCGAAGATGTCGAAGATGTCCATCCGCTTTTTCTTTTTGTAGTAGCCGCCGTCGCGGTGACGGTCGTCGTCCTTGTAGCGCGGCGGCTCGCGATAACCCTGAGGCTGGCCGCCGCCCCATGGCTGCTGATGGGGCTGCTGCTGGATCGGCTGCTGATAGGTGGGCTGCGGCGCGGCTTGAGGGGCGGTGGCGCGGCCCTCTTCGGCGGCGCTCGCCATCAGCTTTTCGAGTTCGCCGCGATCCAGCCAGACGCCACGGCAGGTCGGGCACATGTCGAACTGGACGCCGTTGCGGTCCAGCGTCTGCATGGCCGCGTTGTCGTTGGGGCACATCAATAGGGGCATCGGAATCCTCAAGGTCGAAAGATGCGGTCCGACATCGCGCCGCTTTCGCCGCGCCAGAGGGGCCCGTCCCGCTGAGGATGAAGCTAGGGATGCCCCGTCGGTCTCACAACGTGCGCAGACGCCGCAGGCTAGCAGCTCTGCCCGGCGGCCCAGCCCGACGACCAGGCCCACTGGAAATTATAGCCGCCCAGCCAGCCGGTGACATCGACCACCTCGCCGATGAAGAAGAGGCCGGGGACAGTCTTCGCCTCCATCGTCTGCTGGTCGAGAGCGGCGGTGTCGACCCCGCCCAGGGTCACTTCGGCGGTGCGATAGCCTTCCGAGCCGACCGGCTTGACGGTCCAGGCGTTGACCGCCTGATCCAGGGCCCGCAGCTTCTTGTCGCCCACCTCGGCCAGCTTGCCGGCCAGGCCCTCGCGGGCGCAGATGACCTCGGCCAGGCGGCGGGGGATGATGTGGCCCAGGGCCGTATGCACCGCCTGCTTGCCGTTCTCGGTCTTGGCCGCCAGCATCCGGGCGGAGACGTCTTCGCTCGGCGCCATCGACACGGTGATGGCCTCGCCCTCGCGCCAGTAGGAGCTGATCTGGAGGATCGACGGGCCGGATAGGCCCCGGTGCGTGAACAGCATGGCTTCGGTAAAGGAGACGTCCTTGAGCCGCTCGCCTTTCGGGTTGGTGGGGGTCGTCTTGACGACGGCGTCGACGGCCACGCCCGCCAGCGGGACCAGCTGCTCCAGCAGGGTCGGCTCGAAGGTCAGGGGGACGAGCGCTGGCCGCGTCTCGGTCAGCCGCAGGTCGAACTGGCGCGCGACGTCGTAGCCCCAGCCGGTCGCGCCCATCTTGGGGATGGACTTGCCGCCGGTGGCCACAACCAGCGAGGCCGCCGAGACGCGGGTTCCGTCGTCCAGCGCGACTTCGAACCGGTCGCCGCTGCGGGCGATGGAGGTGACGCCGAGGCCCAGCGACAGGGTCACGCCCGCAGCCCGCATCTCGTCCGTCAGCATGCGGATGATCTGTTTGGCGCTGTCGTCGCAAAACAGCTGGCCCAGGGTCTTTTCGTGCCAGGCGATGCCATGGCGCTCGACCATTTTCAGGAAGTCGTGCTGGGTGAACCGCTTCAGCGCCGACAGGGCGAAGCGCGGGTTCTCGCTCAGGAAATTCGCCCCGCTGGTCCCCAGATTGGTGAAGTTGCAGCGTCCCCCGCCCGAGATGCGGATCTTCTCGCCCGGCGCGCGGGCGTGGTCGATGACGCGCACGCGGCGACCGCGCTTGCCCGCCTCGATGGCGCACATCATGCCGGCCGCGCCGGCGCCGACGATCAGGACGTCGAGATCTGAAGACTTCATCGTCCCGCCCTAGCAGGCGCGGGCGTGTGATGCGACCTTGGAAGCCCCTGCTAGAGACCTTGGGCGCTGTCGTGGATGTCGGGAGGGGGTGAGGCTCATGCTGCCGGAAACCAAAGCCCGTCGTCTGGAAAAGGGGAGGGGGCGTGGCCGCCCCCTCCCGCCCCATCAGAAGCTGTAGTCCAGCTGGACCCAGGTCTGACGGCCGTAGATGTCGTACCAGCCGATCGAATAGTTCGGCCAGCCGCCGGTGCGGTCCTCGGGATAGCGGTCGGCGATGTTGTTCATGATCACCGAGACCGAGGCCTTGTCGTTGACGCGATAGCGAACGCTGGCGTTGAACACGGCGTAGGGATCGCGTTCCGAGGCATAGTCATTGGTCGGAATGGTCCCGTAGCGGACGCCGTAGAGGGTGGTCGTCCACGGTCCCGCCTCCCAGGTGACGCTGCCCGACATGCGGTCGCGCCAGTCCGACTGACGCGACAGGTCGCGCAGATAGTCGAAGGTCGGATCGCCCTCGAACTGCTGGTATTCGTGTTCCAGCACCTTGGTGTAGGTCAGGCTGCCGCTCAGCCGTCCGTAACGCTCGAAGTCGTGGCGGGCGTTGACGGTGGCGTCGAAGCCGCGCGTCGTCTCGCTGGCCGCGTTGATCGGGTTAACCGTGATGCGCGTGACCTGGTTCGGGTTGATCGCCGCGCTGGCCGGATTGCGCGCCACCCGCCCGACGTAGTTCAGGCAAAGGGCCGAGGTCGGATCGACCGTGCCGCCGCTGGGCGTGCGGCCGATGCGGCAGTCCGCCTCGGTGCGCAGGATGATGTCCTCGCTCAGCGACGTCACCTGCTGGCTGATCTCCAGATCATAATAGTCGAACTGGATGTCGAAGGCCTTGCTGGGCGTCCAGACGAAGCCGGCGGTGAAGGACTTGCCCTTCTCCGGCTGCAACTCGGCGTTGCCGCCGCGCGTGAAGTCCATGTTGTACTGGATGTCGCAGCTGGAATAGTCCTGCCCCTCCAGACGGCACTGATAATAGTCCGTCACGCCGGGATAGTAGCCGCGCGTCTCCGTGGCGAAGATGTAGTTCATGTCCGGGGCGCGGAAGCTGGTCGAGTAGCTGGAGCGCAGCATCAGGCTGGGGATCGGACGGTACTGCAGGCCCAGGCTGTAGGTCGGGCTGTCCACCGACTCGCCGCGGTATTCGTAGCGGTCATAACGACCGGCGACGGTGGCGGTCAGCTGGTCCAGGATCGGCACGCGCAGTTCCAGACCTGCGGCCTGACGCTTGCGGTCGCCGCCCGAGGGCTGCGACCCCGCGACGTTCCAGGCGACGCCGTCGTTCAGGCGCGCGTCGGGCTGGTTCCTGTAGCCCTGCTCGCCGATCTCGACGACGGCGGCGGCTTGCAAGGCCCCTGCCGGAAGCTGCCACAGGTCGCCGTCGACCGAGAGGGTGAGGTCCTGCAGCCAGGAGGTGTTGTGGTCGGTGAAGCGGTTGGCCACCGTGCCGAACTCGCCCGGCGTCAGGGGCGTGTAGAGGCGATTGGCGGCGGGGGCGTAGACGGGCTGGGTCGTGCCGGCCACGTCGCGCACGCCCTGCCGGGCGCTCAGGAACAGGTCATCGATCCCGGTCAGCAGCCGCACACGGCTCTGGTCGCTGATGTATTCCGAGCGGTTGAAGGCGGCCTCATAGCGCCAGTCGCCAATATGGCCGCGCACGCCCAGGACCGCGTTCCAGTTTTCCTCGTCGTAGCGGTTGCCGACGCCGAAGGCGCCGCCCGTCTCCTCGGGCGTCAGCACCCGGTTCCAGGTCTCCAGCCGCCCGGCCGTGTCGTTCCAGAAGGTCTTGTTCCAGCTCAGCGAGCGCACGACGTTGTCGACCTGGGTCTTGCCGTACAGGAACTCGCCGAACACCTCCGTGTCGTCGTTCAGGTGATAGGTCAGGCCCAGATAGGCGTTGCCCGACTCCTTCTGCGTCTGGATCGTGCGCGTGCTGTAGAAGGCGTCGCTGCCGCAATAGGAGCCGCCGCTGGCCGCGACCACGCGCTCGACCGTGCCGCCCTGGAGCGAGCCCAAGCCCTCGCACAGACCGGCGGGCGGATCATAATAGGCGCGGGTGATGGGGTTGCGGTTCGAGAACAGGGCCGGCGGAACCGTGCCCGGCTCGGCGTAGCGGGTGTAGGACTCGCTGATCTCGCGGTCGCCCCAGAAGATGGCGTCGCGCTGGCTGTATTCGAGGCTGCCGACCACATCCAGGCGGTCCCAGCTGCGGCCGCCCGACAGCTGGGCGCGCCAGTTCTCGCCGCCGCCCTGTTCGGTGCCGCCATAGCGCAGTGAGGCGTCGAAGCCGTCGGTCTTCTGCTTCAGCTTGATGTTGACCACCCCGGCGATGGCGTCCGAGCCGTAGATGGCCCCGGCGCCCCCGGTCAGGACCTCGATCCGGTCGACCACGGCGTTGGGCAGGTTGGCCAGGTTCACCGCATTGACCGAGCCGTTGTAGGCCGACGGATATTCCGCCACCCGCCGCCCGTTCAGCAGCACCAGGGTGTGGTTGGGGCCGAGGCCGCGCAGCGAGATGACGTTGGCCGCCGGGGTGAAGGTGGCGCCGAAGTCCTCGCCCTGGACCGAGCCGGTGTTCTGGGTCGCCTGGCTCAGGGCGTCGAAGACGCTGCGGAAGCCGCGCGTGTCGATGGCCTCGCCGGTCAGGACCGAGACGGGGGCGACGCCCTCCAGATCGACGTGGCGGATGCGCGAGCCGGTGACGACCACCTCGTCGACCGTGGCGACGGCCTCGGGTTCGGGCGTTTCGACCGGCGCCGGGGCGGATTGGGCGAAGGCGGGGACGGCCGCCGTCAGGGCGATAGCGGCGACCGACAGCCGCAGCAGACTCTTTTTCACAACTGAACCTTGTTCTTGGAGGGATGTTCCAAGTGGTCAAGGTTTAGGCAAAATTTTCACCCCGAACAGCCGTGATCACTGCGCGTTTCTTTTAGAAGTTCGCAGCGATCAGAGAGAAACGCTCAACGCTGGATCAGTGCGCCTGGTCCCAGTTGGCGGCGGCCTTGGCCTCGACCACCAGAGGCACGCTGAGGGCCACGGCGGGATCGGCGGCGCCTTCCATGATCCTGCGCACCACGACCAGGGCGCGCTCGGCCTCGGCTTCGGGCGCTTCGAAGATCAGTTCGTCGTGGACCTGCAACAGCATGCGGGTCTTCAGCCCGGCCTCGGCCAGGGCGGCGGGCATGCGGATCATGGCGCGGCGGATGATGTCGGCGGCGGCGCCCTGAATCGGGGCGTTGATGGCGGCCCGCTCGCCGAACTGACGCTCGGCGCCCGACTTGGAATGGATGGCCGGAATGTGGATGCGGCGACCGAAGACGGTGGTGACGAAGCCGTCGGCCTTCACCTGGGTCTTAGTCTTGTCCATGTAGGCGCGGATGCCGGGGAAGCGCTCGAAATAGGTCTTGATATAGGCCCCGGCCTCGCCCTGATCGATGCCCAGCTGGGCCGCCAGACCAAAGGCCGAGATGCCGTAGACGATGCCGAAGTTGATGGCCTTGGCCCGGCGGCGGGTTTCCGACGGCATCCCCTCGACGGGCACGCCGAACATCTCCGACGCGGTGGCGGCGTGAATGTCGAGGCCCGCCTTGAAGGCGCGCTTCAGCTCGGGGATGTCGCCGATATGGGCCAGCAGCCGCAGCTCGATCTGGCTGTAGTCGGCGCTGATCAACACATGGCCCGGCGAGGCGATGAAGGCCTGACGGATCAGGCGGCCGGTCTCGGTGCGGATCGGGATGTTCTGCAGGTTGGGATCGCTGGAGGCCAGACGCCCCGTCGTCGCCGCCGCCAGCTGATAGGAGGTATGCACCCGGTGCGTCGTCGGGTCCGAGGCCGCGACCAGGGCATCGGTATAGGTGCCCTTCAGCTTCGACAGCTGACGCCAGTCGAGGATGGCGCGCGGCAGGTCGTGGGTCAGGGCCAGTTCTTCCAGCACGCTGGCCTCGGTGCCCCACTGGCCGCTGGCGGTCTTCTTCCCGCCGGGCAGGTTCATCTCGCCAAATAGAATTTCGCCGATCTGGCGCGGACTGCCGACGTTGAAGGGACGGCCCGCCAACTTGTGCGCCTGCTCCTCCAGCTCGGCCATGCGCTGGCCGAAGGTCGAGGACAGCGAGCGCAGACGGTCGGGATCGACCCTCACCCCGTTCAGTTCCATGTCGGCCAGAACGGCAGGCATGCCGCGCTCCAGCGTCTCATAGACGGTGGTCAGGCGCTCGGTCGCCAGACGCGGCTTCAGCAGCCTGTAGAGCCGCAGGGTCACGTCCGCGTCCTCGGCGGCGTAGCAGGTCGCCGGCTTCAGCTCGACGTGCTTGAAGCTCTTCTGGCTCTTGCCTGTGCCCGCCACGCTCTTGAACGGGATGGTCTCGTGGCCGAGGTGCAGGCGCGCCAGCTCGTCCATGCCGTGGCCGTGCAGCCCGCCTTCGAGGACGTAGCTGATCAGCATGGTGTCTTCGATCGGGGACACGCGGATGCCGCGCCGGGCCATGACGGCGAGGTCGTATTTGATGTTCTGGCCGACCTTCAGCACCGCCGGGTCTTCCAGCAGGGTCTTGAGCCGTTCCAGCGCGGTGGGCTTGTCGATCTGGGTCAGCGGCTCGCGAACCTCGCCCTGGGCTGGTTCCAGACCGAAGTCGAAGCCGCCGCTCAACGAGGCGTCGCCGCTCGGCTCATGGTCGTGGGTCAGTGGAATATAGCAGGCCTCGTTCGGGCCGACTGCAATGGAGACGCCGCACAGGCCCGCATGGGTGGCCGACAGGGCGTCGGTCTCGGTGTCGAAGCCGATGACCCCGGCGGCGCGGGCGCGGGCGATCCAGCGGTCCAGATCCTCCAGCGTCTGCACGCACTCATACTTGTCGCGGTCGAAGTCGTGGACCTGATCCGGCGTCGCGACCTCGGTCTGACCATAGCGCGGCGTGGCGACCGGGGCCGAGGGCTGACACGCAAAGGCCGAGCCCTCCTTTTGCGGCGCCTTGCCGTCGCCGACGCGGCGCAGCAGGGAGCGGAACTCCATCCGCTCCAGGAACTCGGCCAGCACCGCCGGATCGGGATCGCGGATCAGGAAGTCGTCGACGGCCTCGGGCGCCGGGGCGTCGCAGGTCAGGGTCACAAGTTCGCGCGACAGGCGGATCTGGTCGGCGAAGGCGATCAGGGTCTCGCGCCGCTTGGGCTGCTTGATCTCGCCCGCGCGGGCCAGCAGGGTGTCGAGGTCGCCGTATTCGTGGATCAGCTGGGCCGCCGTCTTGGGCCCGATACCGGGGGCGCCGGGAACGTTGTCGACGCTGTCGCCGATCAGGGCCTGGACCTCGACCACCTTGTCGGGGGTGACGCCGAACTTCTCGAACACGGCCTCTTCGTCCAGCCGTTTGTCCTTCATCGGATCGTACATGACGACGCCGTCGCCGATCAGCTGCATCAGGTCCTTGTCGGAGCTGACGATGACCGCCTCGCCGCCCATGTCGCGGACCTTGCAGGCATAGGTGGCGATCAGGTCGTCGGCCTCATAGCCGGCCAGTTCGACGCCGTGCACGCCAAAGGCGGCGGTCGCCTCGCGCACCAGGGGGAACTGCGGCACCAGGTCCTCCGGCGCCGGCGGGCGGTGGGCCTTGTACTGATCGTAGAGGGTGTTGCGGAAGGTCTTTTCCGAGTGGTCGAAGACGGCGACCAGATGGGTCGGGCCGTCCTCGCCCTTCATGTCGCGGATCAGCTTCCACAGCATGTTGCAGTAGCCCTGGACGGCACCGACGGGCAGGCCGTCCGACTTGCGCGTCAGGGGCGGCAGGGCGTGATAGGCGCGGAAGATATAGGCCGAGGCGTCGATCAGCCACAGCCGGGGCGGCGGTCCGTCCTGCGTCAGGGGGCGGGCGGCGGATTCGATGGGCGCGTCGGTCATGGCGCGAACATAGGGGGCACGAGGCCCCCCGTCATCCGGCCATGTGATTGATTACGGCTGCCAGCCGCCCGGCGTCTCGGGAACGACGTCGTCGCCCTCGACGACGATCTCGCCGCGGGTCTGGCGGACCTCGGCCCAGGCGGCGCGCAACAGCTCGGTCACGCCCTCGCCGGACACGCCCGACACCAGGAAGGGCGTCTTGCCCGAGGCTTCCTTCAGCGCCGCGACCTTTTCCTCGCGCTCTTCCGGTGACAGGGCGTCGATCTTGTTCAGCGCCAGCAGCTCGACCTTGTCGGCCAGGCCTTCGCCATAGGCGTCCAGCTCGCCGCGAATGATGCGGTAGGCCTCAGCCACGTCTTCCTGCGTGCCGTCGATCAGGTGGATCAGGCTGGCCGAACGCTCGACGTGACCCAGGAAGCGGGTGCCCAGGCCTGCGCCCTCGTGCGCGCCCTCGATCAGGCCGGGGATGTCGGCGATGACGAAGCGTTCCGACGGGCTCAGGTCCACCACGCCGAGGTTGGGCGTCAGGGTGGTGAAGGGATAGTCCGCCACCTTGGGCTTGGCCGCCGAAACCGCCGCCAGGAAGGTCGACTTGCCGGCGTTGGGCAGGCCGGCCAGACCGATGTCGGCGATCAGCTTCAAGCGCAGCCAGACCCAGCGCTCCTGGAACTCCTGGCCGGGGTTGGCGTAGGCGGGCGCCTGATTGGTCGGGCCCTTGAAGCGGGTGTTGCCCCAGCCGCCGTTGCCGCCGCTCAACAGCTTCACCTTCTGACCTGGCTTGTCCATGTCGAGCAGGACGGTTTCCTTGTCCTCGTCCAGGACCTGGGTGCCGACCGGAACGCGCAGGACCACGTCGTCGCCCTTGCCGCCGTGCATCTGGCGGCCCTGGCCGTGATGGCCGGTCTGGGCCTTGAAATGCTGCTGGTAGCGATAGTCGATCAGGGTGTTCAGGCCTTCGACCGCCTCGACCCAGACGTCGCCGCCCTTGCCGCCGTCGCCGCCGTCCGGACCGCCGTTGGGGATGAATTTTTCGCGTCGGAACGAGACGGCGCCGGCGCCGCCGGCGCCCGAGCGAATGTAGATCTTGGCCTGGTCGAGGAACTTCATGAGCGCCTTATGACCGAAGAGAGCGGCGATTTACAGGCCGCCTCCTCCATCAGCGATTTTCAAAGGCGAAGCTGAAGGTGCGATGGCCGTTCGTGGTCGCTTCTGCTCGGGCCGTGCGCATGGCGCGCAGGGCTTCGATGCCGAAGCCGTAGCCGACGGGTGCTTCCGCCACGATGACGCAATTCGTCGGCGTGCCGGCCGCGAAGTCGCAGCGAAGCGTGGCGCTGCCGCTTACATTGGCCTGAAGCGCCTTGCCGGGCATCTCGAGGCCGGGGGATCGGGTCCAACGGATCGGCGCTTCTTCTGCCGGCGGAGGAGCGGGCGTCGCATGGACCCCGAGCTCTTGTGCCGCCAGGGCTGCAATGAACGCGATCAGAAGCATCTGAAATCCTGTCGAAACTGACCCAGCTGACGGTCAGGGATTCGCCGGTTCAGCGCAAGCGGCCTCTTACCCGCGCGCCCAGACGCCGAAGGGGTCGCTCCACGGCAGACCCAGGGCCTCGGCGACGGCAGGATAGGTGATCTCGCCGTTGAGGACGTTCAGGCCGCGCGCCAGATGCGGGTCCTGCTTCAGGGCCTCCAGTCCCTTGTCCGCCAGGGCCAGGCCGAAGGGCAGGGTGGCGTTGGTCAGGGCCTCGGAACTGGTGCGCGGCGCGGCGCCGGGCATGTTGGCGACGCAGTAGTGGACCACGCCGTCGACGACATAGGTGGGGTCTTCGTGGGTGGTCGGTCGGGAGGTTTCGAAACAGCCGCCCTGGTCGATGGCCACGTCGATCAGGACGCTGCCGGGCTTCATCGACTTCAACTGGTCGCGGCGGACCAGGGTGGGAGCCTCGGCGCCGGGGACCAGCACGGCCCCGATGACCACGTCGGCCTTGACCAGTTCCTCCTCGATGGCCCCGATGGAGGAATAGCGGGTGATGACCCGGCCGCCGGTCAGTTCGTCGATCTCGCGCATCCGGGGGATGGACCGTTCCAGCACCACCACCTCGGCGCCCAGGCCCATGGCCATGCGCGCGGCGTTCAGCCCCACGACCCCGCCGCCCAACACCAGCACCCGCGCAGGGGCCACGCCCGGCACGCCGCAGAACAGCAGCCCCATGCCGCCGTTGTGCTTCAGCAGGGTCTCGGCGGCGGAGAAGACGGCGATGCGCCCGGCCACCTCCGACATGGGCGCCAGCAGTGGCAGGCCGCCGTTCCTGTCGGTCACCGTCTCATAGGCGATGGCGGCGCATTTGGAGGCCAGCAGGCCCTTGGTCTGCTCGGGATCGGGGGCCAGGTGCAGATAGGTGAAGAGGATGTGGTCTTCGCGCAGCCGCGCCCATTCGACGGGTTGCGGTTCCTTGACCTTCACGATCATGTCGCTGTCGGCGAAGACGGTTTCGGCGTCGGCGACGATGGTCGCGCCCGCCTTGACGTAGTCGGCGTCGGTAAAGCCCGCGCCCAGCCCGGCGCCGGTCTCGATGCGGACCTCATGGCCGTGGGCGACGTACTCGCGCGCGGCGGTCGGGGTCAGGCCTACGCGATGTTCGTTGGTCTTGATTTCGCGGGGTACGCCGACACGCATGGGTCTGGTTCCTGATCCGTCCGCGCTTTGGCGGGTGCGGCGACGCTAAACCGGAGCCGGGGATGCCGCTAGACGAAACTGATGAAATCCGGACATAAAAAACCCTCGCAGCCCGGTGGGCGGCGAGGGTTCGGCATGGTTCTAGTTCTTGACGTCCTTGGCGGCGTCTTCAACAGCCCGGCCGGCGGCCTGGGTGTCCTTGCCGGCGCCGGCGACGGTGTTGCAGGCGGCGGTGGTCAGAAGGGCGGCGGCGGCGGCGAGTACGAACAGTTTGCGCATGGTCGGTTCCTGTAAAGGGTGGGCGCAGGCGGCGCCCTCGACCTATCAACGCCACGGTAGGCGGGGGGTTCCTGCCAAGCTGTCGCGGTCAGGCCCGGGAATGGGGCGTGGAATGGCCGGCCGGGGAGGCTTCGGGCGTCGGGAAGGTCAGGCGGGCGATGGAGCCGCCGCCGGGCGCTTCGATCATTTCGGCCTGACCGCGCAACTGTTTGGCGAAGGCCCCCATCAGCGTGCGGCCCACGCCGGCGGTGTCGCGATCGGCCATGCCGGGGCCGTCGTCCTGGACCTCAAGGACGCTCGTGTCGCCCATGACCTTGAAGCGGACCCTGAGGTCGCCGCCGCGCGCGGCGAAGGCGTGCTTCTGAGCGTTGGAAACAGCCTCGACCAGCCACAGGGCCACGGGGGCCAGCCGGTCCGGGTCGATGATGATGGCGTCGGCCTCGACCGAACTGGTCACCAGGGGGCCGCGCATGGCCTCGCCCGCGATCAGCTGCCCCACCAGTTCGGTCAGGAAGGTGCGCGAGTCCGCCTCGCGGATGTCCTCGCTCTGGTAGAGAGTGCGGTAGATCAGGGCGAGGGCCGTGATCCGCTGGCGCGTGTCGCCCAGGGCCGAGCGCGCGGCCGGGTCCGTCACCGCCCTCTGCTGCATCGACAGCAGGGACGAGATGATCTGCAGATTGTTCTTCACCCGGTGGTGGATCTCGCGCATCAGCGCGTCCTTCTCGTCGAGGGAGTCGAGCAGGGCCTTGTCGCGGGTCGTGATGCTGTCTCCGAGCGCGCCCAGGGTGCGGGCCAGGGAGCGGATCTCGGCGGGGGCGTGTTCGGCCTGAACCGGGCGCACCGAGAACCGTCCGCGCGCATAGATGGCGGCCACCCGCTCCAGATAGACCAGCCAGCGGATGACGATCCGTTCCGACAGCAGCATGACCGCCAGGAAGGCGACCAGCCAGGCGGCGAGCGGGAGGAGGAAGGAGCCGATCGGGTTCAGTCGCGCCCAGGACAGCAGGCCGGACGCCGGGGCCGACAGCAGGACGTAGAGGTCGCGTCCGGCCAGGGCGGTGCCGGCATAGACGTGCTTTCGCCCCTCCGCGTCGCGGGCCTCGAACAAGGCGCCCTGGCCTTGTCGCGCCTCCCTGACCCAGGTCGAATTCGAGCCGTCGATGGCGAAGGCGGTGGGATCGGTGGAGATCAGGATGCGACCGTCGGCGTCGGTCAGCGCCGACTGGGCGCCGGACGGCAGGGCGGGATCGTGAATGTCGGGCTGCAGGGCGGCCAAGGGGATCACGGCTGCGATCGCACCCTGGAACGCGCCCAGGGGGCGTTCGGACCGGACGGCGACGATCAGCGAGCCGGGCGCCCCGGGGGCGCGCGCCATGACCACGTCCTCACCGTTCTTCAGGCGTTGATACCAGTCCTGGGTGCGAACATCGCTGGGGACGGCCATGCCGGCCGAGGCGTCGTCGCTGGGCCGCGAGGCGCAGACCGGCTCGCCCGTGGCGCTGTAGCGTTGCAGCGCCGACAGGGAGTCCAGCCGCGACACCAGAGCCGTCAGCCGAGGCTCGCAATAGAAGCCTGCGCCTTCAGGCGCCAGCGCCTGCAGCAGGACGACGGCGCCTTCGATCCGGGCCTTGGCGTCGGCGGCGCTGCGTTCGGCGGCCAGTTGCAGATCGACGCGGCGATCCTCGGTCTGGCGATGGAACTCGGCCTGGGTCTGGATGGCGCTGAGCACCAGGATGGGCAGCAGGGCCGCCGCCATGGCCATCCCCATCCGGAAGCGGATGCCTTGTACGCTCGGGCGGCCGAGCTTGCGCGCCCATGGGCGGCCGAACCGCACCATGCGTCAGCCTTGCCTGGCGCCGCTCAGGCGGTCAGCGTCGGCCAAAATCGAGCGCATGGCGTCGCCCGCCGCCTTGCCGTCGCGTCCGTAGCCGCCACGCTCCAGCGTGGCCGCCAGGGCCTTGCGGGCCCGAGAGACGCGGCTTTTCACGGTGCCGACGGCGCACTGGCATATTTCGGCGGCTTCTTCGTAGGCGAAGCCGCCCGCGCCGACCAGGATCAGGGCTTCGCGCTGTTCCTCGGGCAGGGTCTTCAGGGCTTGGCGCAGTTCGTCCAGGGCGACGGGCGCCTCAGGGTCGTCGACCGCCACCAGGGTCCGCTCGGCGGCTTCCTGATCGAGCTGGGTCTGGCGCCAGGACCGGCGCTTTTCCGAATAGAACTGGTTGCGCAGGATCATGAAGGTCCAGGCCTTCATGTTGGTGCCCATCTGATAGCTGGCCCGGGCGTCCCAGGCCTTCATCATGGCTTCCTGAGCCAGGTCGTCGGCTGCGGTGGGATCGCCCGTCAGGGTGCGTGCAAAGGCGCGCAGATGCGGGATCAGCGTCACCAGCTCCTTCTTGAAGCCGGCGTCGTCGGCGGAGGCGGGCTTCGGCGGCGCGCTGGAGATGCTCACTGACCCTCCTTGGTCGACGACCGCTCGTCGGCCCGTCGCAGGATGTCCAGGAATTCGTCGGGAACGGGCTCGTTCACCACCTGATCGAACATGTGGCGCAGCTTCACGCCGATGGCCTGCTGGCGCAGGCGCACTTCTTCCAGACCCTGGTCCCTTGACGCTGGTGCGTCAGGACGCGGGTTGGTTTCCTTAGAGTTTATCATGGATTTCCGGCCGCCACCCAAGCCTAGAGGAGTCGTTCATGGAGGCCGAAAACGCCGCTTCTCTCCAAGAGTTCCTAGGCCTGTGCGTTTTTATGCTCAAGCTTCTGTTTCGGACGTGGAACCGTTGCCCCCTAGACACGTTCTGACAGACTGGCGCGTCCCCGCATCGGAGACGCCGACTGTCGGGGAATATGTATGAGTCTACTGGCCAGACTGGCGCCGCATCTGCCCTACGTCCGCCGCTATGCGCGCGCGTTGACGGGCGACCAGATCACGGGCGACAACTATGTGCGCGTCGCGCTGGAGGCGTTGGCCGCCGGCGAGCGACAGCTGCCGGCGGAAATGACGCCGCGCGTCGCCCTTTATCATGTCTTCCACGCCATCTGGTCGTCCACCGGCGCCCAGCTTGAGGACGGCAGCGGCATGGAGGTCGGCGACGACGCCTCGCGCCGCCTGATGCGGATTGCGCCGCGCTCGCGCCAGGCCTTCCTGCTGACGGCCCTGGAAGGCTTCACGCCGTCCGAAGCGGCGCAGATCCTCAGCGTCGATCCGCGCACGGTCGAGCGACTGATCGCCGAGGCCCAGACCGACATCGACGCCGAACTGGCCACCGATGTCCTGATCATCGAGGACGAGGCCATCATCTCGGCTGATATCGAAAGCCTGGTGAAGGAACTGGGCCACCGCGTCACCGGAACCGCCACCACTCACGATGAGGCGGTGGACGCCGTGACGCGTCACCGTCCGGGTCTGGTGCTGGCTGACATCCAGTTGGCCGACGGCTCGTCGGGCATCGACGCCGTCAAGGACATCCTGAAACGCTTCGATGTGCCGGTCATCTTCATCACCGCCTTCCCCGAGCGACTGCTGACGGGCGAGCGGCCTGAGCCGACCTTCCTGATCACCAAGCCCTTCCAGCCGGAAACGGTGAAGGCGGCGATCAGCCAGGCGCTGTTCTTCCATCCGTCGCGACAGAAGCAGGCCGCCTGACGTTCTGACGAAGCAGATTGAAAGGCCCCGACGGTTGCGCCGTCGGGGCCTTTTTATTTCCGGGTCAGGCGGCGGGGGGCGCCGACGTCGGGGATGGCGTCGGGGGCGGGGCGTCAAAGGGAGCGACGTCCTCGCGCGTGCCGCCCGCATCTTGATTGACGGTCTGGAAGCCGCCGTTGCTGAGCAGCCACATGCCCAGCAGAAGGACGGCCGCCGCCCCGCCCGACACGATCAGCAGCCAAAGGATGCGTTTCCCGCCCCGGCCCTGACGAACGTACTGGGCCTCGATCGGCGCATGGTGCTCGACGGCGTCGGCGGAATGAGAGTGGGGATCCTGATGGGTCATCGCGTTCTCCGGTCTGGCCTGTTCCGCGGGCTTCCTCTTACGGTCTAGCAACGCGGCGGAGCCTGCCGTCGTTCCGGGCGATGAAGGGGGCGGCCTGTCGAGCGATAAACTTCGGGGGGCGAGGGAACCGGTTTGAGATGCCGTGGTTATGGAAGTGCGGAGGCGACAGAGCCCCCCCGACTTGACCGGTTCGCCGGTCGGTCGCCTCCGCTCCTCATTCTCGATGATGCCACCTTAGAGCGGACCCCACACGGTCCGCTTTTTCTTTGGCTGCCCCTCGACAGCGGCAGCGCATGCACGCCTAATGAGTTCTCAAAGAAAACGCATTGGAGACGCGCCATGAGCCTTCGCAATCGTCAGTGGGTTCTTCGCCAGAGGCCCCAGGGCCTGATCCAGGACGGCGATCTGGAATTGGTCGAAACGCCCGTGCCGGACCTGAAGGACGCCGAGGTTCTGGTCCGCACCATCTATCTGTCGCTGGACCCGACCAACCGCACCTGGATGAACGACAGCCAGGGCTATCTGCCGCCCGTCGGTCTGGGCGAGGTCATGCGCGGCCTGACCCTGGGCGTGGTTGAACAGTCGAAGTCCGAGCGCTTCAAGGCGGGCGACATCGTCACCCCCCTGTCGGGCGGCTGGGCCGACTATGCGGTGGTGCATGAACAGGGGCTGCGCCATGTGCACCGGGCGCCCGGCATGCCGCTGACCGCCAATCTGTCGGTGCTGGGGATGACCGGGCTGACCGCCTATTTCGGCGTGACCGACGTTCTGAAGGCCAAGGCGGGCGAGACCCTGGTGATCTCGGCGGCGGCGGGGGCGGTCGGCTCCATCGCTGGTCAGGTCGCCAAGCAGCGCGGCGCGCACGTCATCGGCATCGCCGGCGGACCTGAGAAATGCCGCTGGCTGACCGAGGACCTCGGCTTCGACGCCGCCATCGACTACAAGAACGAGGACGTGGGCGAGGCCCTGGATCGTCTGGCCCCTAACGGCGTCGACCTGAATTTCGAAAACGTCGGCGGCGACATCATGATCGCGGTGTGGAACCGGCTGAACGTCCATGCCCGCATGGCCGTCTGCGGCCTGATCTCGTCCTACAACGCGACGCGGATGCCGCCCTCGCCGAACTTCAGCCGCATCATCACCCATCGCCTGAACGTCCAGGGCTTCCTGGTGCTGGACTACGCCCCGCGCGCCCGGGAGATGGTCGAGGAGATGGGCCCCTGGCTGGCCGATGGCCGGATCAAGTGGAAGGTCCACGTCGATGACGGTCTGGAAGGGGCGGTCACATCCTTGAACCGCTTGTTCACCGGCGACCATGACGGCAAGCTGCTGGTCCGGGTGTCGGAAGAGCCCGCCGCCTGAGGAGGCCTGACGGGATGACCGAACCGCTGCACGTCCATTTCGAGGACCTCGAGGTCGGCCAGGTCATTCCCCTGGGCGCCTGCGCGGTGGACGGGGGCGCGATGGATGTCTTCGTCGAACGGTTTGCGCCGGGCTGGGACGTCGCTTACGGCGCGCCCGACGCCCTGGTCTATGCCCTGTGGAGCCGACTGTCGGCCGAGAAGGCCGGACATTGGGCGGGGACCAAGACCCTGGCGGTCGATGGTCTGCGTTTCATGCGCAACCCGCCGCCCGGGGAACTGCTCCGTGGGCGGCTGACCATCATGGGCAAGGACCCGGTCGGCGACGACAAGGGCATCGTCATCGCCCAGCAGGACCTGCTGGACGAAGCGGGGCGGCTGGTCTTTTCCTGCCTGACCCGCGCCCTTGTCGCGCGACGCTAGACAGAAAAACGCCCCGCCAGTTTTCTGACGGGGCGTTTCCATTTTTTGTATTTTCAACGGGCCTCAAGCAGCGCGCTAGCGCGGTAGGCCCTTAAAGAAAGCCTATCAGGCGTTGGCGGCGACCGGCGTTTCAGCGGCGGCGCGGGCGAAGGCCATGGCGATCAGGCGGTCCCAGCCCAGCAGCGACACCAGGTGGGCGTAGATCTGGCCCAGGGCGCCGTTGTCGCGCAGTTCGACCAGCTTCTCGGCCGGCAGGGCCTTCAGCTTGTCTTCCGAGACGGCGAAGTACTCGGCCAGCTTCTGCACTTCGCCAGGCGTGCCGTCGGCGTTGCGTGGCGTGAAGTTGGCCTCGCGCGTTTCGAACAGGTCCAGGTCGGTCAGCAGCTTGACGAAGGATTCCGTACGCAGCCGCTCCTGCTCGAAGTTGTTGCAGAACTCCATCGCATTGTTGACGTAGGCGCTGGGCTGCTCGCCCTCGAAGAGGGGGATTTCGGCGTTTTCGCTGACGAAGGCCGCGCCGCGGTCGATGCACAGAATCATGCGGTTCTGCGTGTCGTCATTGGCGAAGACGAACGGATAGCGGCGGACATAGGCCGGGATATAGGCGTCGGCGCGGAAGTCGCCGTTGTCGATGAACAGGTTGTCGTTCTGGCGCAGGCCCATGGCCACGACAGGCTGTTTCAGGTCGCCGACGAAGATGATCGGGTAGGACAGGGCGGCCGGCGCGAACTCGGTCACGGTCAGCGGCACGATATTGGTCTGGGCGACGAAGGCGTAGGGCTTGTCGGCCGGCGTCACGCCCAGCTTGCCGTGGGCCTCGAACGAGATCGGCTCCGGCTGGGTGTAAAACAGGACGTTGCCGGACAGGGGGCCGGACGCTTGGGACGTGGTGTCGGTCATGGTGTGTCGGATCGGCTCTGAACAGAAAGGTCGAGCCTTCTAGCCTATGGTCGGGCAGGCCGCAAACGCGATGGTTCGGCGAACCCTGGGCGACGAGGACGCGCCTATGCGGCGCCGGGGCTGGTTGCGATGCGGCCTGCGACCCCTTAGCTGTGGGGCATGGGCGTTGCTTGCGATCATGACCATGCCGACAGCCGACCCGGCGCCGCCGAGGTCGAAGAGGCCATCGTATCGGTAGAGGCGCGCTGCGCCGCCGAGGGTGAGCGCATGACCGCGCCGCGCCGCCGGGTGCTCGAGCTGCTGCTGGCGGCGGGCGAGCCGGTCAAGGCCTATGACCTGATTGCGCGCTATGGTCTGGACGGACAGGCGGCCAAGCCGCCGACGGTCTATCGCGCCCTCGAATTCCTGGAGCGGAGGGGCGTGGTGCACCGCATCGCCTCCATCAGCGCCTATGTGGCCTGCACCGCCGTGGCCGGGGACGCCCCCGCCCACGCCGCCGCCTTCCTGATCTGCGACTGCTGCGGCGCGACGGAAGAGGTCGCCGTGGCGGGGGGCGACGCCTTCGCCGATGCGGCGTCGGCCGCCGGCTATGCGATCGAGCGCACCACGATCGAGGGCCACGGTCGATGCCCCGCCTGCCGCGTGGCGGCCTGATCGAGATGGACGCCCTGGCCTTGTCGGCGCCGCGGCGTCTGAATGTCCCTATCGATAACCGCTGGGGCGGCGGCGAGATGGCGGTGCTGGATTTCGGCGATCCGGCCCGGCCTGTCGATCTGATCTTCGCTCACGCCAATGGTTTCAACGCCTATGCCTATCGCTCGCTGTTGCAGCCCCTGTCGGGCGCTCTGCGCATCTGGGCTCCTGACCTGCGCGGACATGGTCGGAGCCGGCTGCCGGCGCGGCCGGAGGGGCGCCGCAGTTGGAAAGACCATCGCGACGACCTGATCGCCCTGCTCGACGCCGTCGACGGCCCCTCGGTGGCCCTGGCCGGTCACTCCATCGGGGGGACCAGCGGTCTTCTGGCGGCGGCGGAGCGACCCGAGAGGGTGTCGCGCCTGCTGTTGCTGGACCCGGTGATCTGGCGACGCGAAATGGTGTTGATGATGAACCTGCCGCTGGTCTGGAGGCTGGCGGGCCGCAATCCCATTGTGGCCGGCACACGCAAGCGGCGCGCCCTGTTCGACAGTCGTGAGCAGGCCTTGCAGGCCTATCGCGGGCGGGGGGCTTTCAAGGGCTGGTCGGACCTGATGCTGGCCGACTATCTGGTCGATGGTCTGGCCGAGACGGATCGCGGCTTCGAACTGACCTGCACGCCGGACTGGGAAGCGTCCAACTACGCCGCCCAGGCGCATAATCCGTGGCAAGCCCTGCGGCGTTATCCGCGCGCGGTGCGAATCCTGAAGGCCGAGAGCGGCGCCCTGTGCGCCGTGCCGACGACAGCCCCTGACGTGGCGCGCTTGCAGGTTGAAAGCGTCGCGGGCGGCGGGCACCTGTTCCCCATGACCCATCCCGACATCGTGCGCGACGCCCTGCTCGACATCGCTGTCTGAGCCGCCGTCGAGACCGGGGTGGCCGGGGCCATCGGTTCGATGTTAGGCCTTGGCGTCATGAGTTCGCCCGCCGCCAGTGATCTGAAGCGTCTCCTGCTGGGCTCGGCTATCGGCGCCGGGATCGGCCTGATCCTGCTGGCGCTCGGCGTGGCCCTCCTTTGGAACGCCGCCGATCAGCGCCTGACGGAAGCCGCCCTGACGCCGCCTGAAGCCGCTCGAGGGCCGACCTCGTCGCCCGCAGCAACGGCCTCGGCTGCCGCGGCGGAGGGGGCCATGACCTATCCGGCCTTGCCCGCTCCAGTAACGCCGCATCCCGCGCCGCTCCCCGAGGAGCCGACGGAGCCTTCCAGACCCTCGCTGTGGGGATCGATCTTCGACACGGAGGACAAAGCGCCGCCGCCGCTTCGCGCCGCCCCGCCGGCCGCCGCGCCACGTCCCCCCGCGACGCGGCCGACAACGCCCCGACCCTCCACGCCAAGGCGGGCGCCCGAGGCGCAGCGGCAGGAAGACAGCCTTTTCTTCTAGGCTGTCAGGTCAGGCGGGCGCAGGCGTGGATCAGCCGCTCCACGTCTTCTTCGGATTGATACAGGCCGAAACCGAAGCGGATCACGTCGTCGCGCACGTCGGTGACCACATTCATGTGTTGCAGGTCGGCCTTCCAGCGCGCGGCCTCGTCCGAGCGCAGGGCCAGGAAGCGCGCGCGGGGGGCATCGCCTTCGACCGGATTGAGGATCACGGCCTGGGACAAGGCCCCGGCTTCGCCCCCCTGTACCGCTGCCTGAAACCGCGCCTGAAGCCCGCGAGCGTGGGCGGCGACGGCGGCGGTGGTCAGGCCCTGTTCGTCCAGCATCCGGCGCACGGCGTTGAGGCGATAGAGGGCGCTGACGTCGAAGGTGGCGCCCCAGAAGCGGCCGCCGTCGGTGCGGTACTGGACCCCGCCGGGCGGGCCCTCCAGATGGCCGAACTCGGCGAACCAGCCGGTGATGACCGGACGGGGGCAGAAGCCGGGCGGGGAATGCAGGAAGCAGGCGCCTTCGCCCGCCATGGCGTATTTGTAGCCGCCCGCCAGATAGAAGACCTTGTCCGCCACCGCCGACAGGTCGGTCGGCATGGCCATGAAGCCGTGATAACCGTCGATGACCACCCAGGGGCCGGCGGGGTCGGCCAGGGCCGCCAGTTCGGCCACGGCGTCGAACACCTGGCCGGTGCGGAAGAAGACCTGGCTGACCAGGATCAGGTCGTGCCCGCCCGCCCTGGCCGCCGCCACGAAGCGCTCTGCGAAGGTGGCGAAGGGATGCAGCGGCACGCGCGTGACCACGGCCTCGCCGGCCTCTTCCCAGCGTTCCGACTGGCGGCGGAAGGAATGGAATTCGCCGTCGGTGGACAGGATGCGCACCGGCTTTGTCTCTACGCCCGAGACAATGCGCAGCAGGATGTCGTGGGTGTTGGCCGCAAAGATCAGGCTGTCGGGCGAGGGCAGGTTCAGCTCTTTGGCGACATGCTGCTGCGCCTCGGGGATGACCTCGCCGAAGATCAGGTCCCACTTGCGGTCGGCGAAGCGGTTGGCCTCGGCCCAGGCCTGCACCTGGGCGTCGAAGCTGGCGTCGGGCCACAGGTGATGGCTGTGGGCGGCGAAATGCAGCCGCTCGGGATCGAGACCCAGGGCGCGCGAGAAGAGGGGCTTGTAGCTCATGCACTGACCTTACCCGGATCGTGCATCCACCCAACAGAAAAGACGGACCCTCCTTCCACCGCTCATCCCCGCGGAGGCGGGGACCCAGTAAGAGCCTCACATGCCGAGGGTGGATTAGAGGGTGGTTGTTCCGCTCGAGCTTGCAGCCAAAGCACTGGGTCCCCGCCTCCGCGGGGATGAGCGGAAGTCATGAAAAAGGCGGGCCGCTTTCGCGAACCCGCCTCTTCATTCTCAGATCAAACTACCGTGGCAGTGCTTGAACTTGCGGCCCGAGTGGCAGGGGCAGTCGGCGTTGCGGCTGGTGCGTTCCCAGCCGACGGGCAGGGCCTCGACCGGCAGCTTGGAGCGGTCGTCGCCGGTCAGCATGCCTTCCGGGTTCTGGGCCGACGGATTGGCCATTTCGTTCTCGCCGGTGCCGGGGTTCAGGTGGATTTCCTGGAACTCGGGCATCTCCATGGCCGGAGGGGCCTCGAAGCGGAACTCGACCGTCATCAGCCAGCGGGTGACGTTGTGGCGCAGGTCGTGCAGCAGCGTCTCGAACAGGTTGAAGGCTTCGGTCTTGTATTCGTTCAGCGGGTCGCGCTGGCCGTAACCGCGCAGGCCGATGACGCCGCGCAGGTGGTCCAGATGGACCAGATGCTCACGCCACTGCATGTCGATCATCTGCAGCATGAACTGCTTTTCCAGACCGCGGGTCTGGTCAGCGCCGATCATTTCCAGACGCTCGGCGGCGCGGGCCTCGGCGGCGGCCATCAGCCGCTCTTCGATTTCCTCGTTCGAGACGCCTTCCTCGGCGGCCCATTCCTTCAGCGGCAGTTCCAGGCCGAGGGTCGAACGGACCTTCTCGTCCAGACCGTCCATGTCCCACTGCTCGGCGTAGGCCTTGGGCGGCATATAGCGTTCGACCAGGTCGTTGATCACGTCGCTGCGGAAGTCGGCGACCAGTTCGGACAGGTCCTCGGCGTCCATGAACTCCTGACGCTGTTCGAACACGGCCTTGCGCTGATCGTTCACGACGTCGTCGTATTTCAGCACGTTCTTGCGCATGTCGTAGTTGCGGGCTTCGACGCGCTTCTGGGCGGTCTCGACGGCGCGGTTCAGCCAGGGGTGGCTGATGGCTTCGCCCTCGGCCACGCCGAAGGACTTCATGATCGAATCCAGACGGTCGCCGGCGAAGATGCGCAGCAGGTCGTCCTCGCACGACAGGTAGAATTTCGAGGTGCCGGGATCGCCCTGACGGCCGGTGCGGCCGCGCAACTGGTTGTCGATGCGGCGGCTTTCGTGGCGCTCGGTGCCCAGCACGAACAGACCGCCGGCGGCCAGGGCCGCTTCGCGGTGAACGGCGATCTCGGCCTTGTATTGGGCTTCGATGGCGGCCAGGGCCTCGGGCGTGACCTCGACGGCCATGTTGCGCTGTTCCTGGGTCCAGCGCTGCAGGCGCATCTCCAGGTTGCCGCCCAGCTGAATATCGGTGCCGCGACCGGCCATGTTGGTGGCGATGGTCACCGCGCCGGGCAGACCGGCGTCGGCGACGATATAGGCTTCCTGCTCGTGCTGGCGCGCGTTCAGGACGTTGTGCGGAATCCCGCGGCCGGTGGCGTAGGTGATGTCATAGGCGTCGTCGCCGACCTTTTGCGCTTCCTTCTCGCGGCCGGCGTAGGCGGCCTTGAGGGTGCGGCCCGTCTCGACCTTGTACTCATAGTTCTTGAGGACGTCGGACAGCTCCTCGGACTTCTCGATCGAGACGGTGCCGACCAGGATGGGCTGACCCTTGACGTGGCACTCGGCGATCTGGGCGGCGATGGCCGCGTTCTTCTCCCTGAAGGTGCGATAGACCTCGTCGTCATAGTCCTTGCGCAGGACTGGACGGTTGGTCGGCACTTCCAGGACGTCCATCTTGTAGATGTCGAGGAATTCCTGGGCCTCGGTCGCGGCGGTGCCGGTCATGCCGGACAGCTTTTCGTAGAGGCGGAAGTAGTTCTGGATGGTCACCGAGGCCAGGGTCTGGTTCTCGGGCATGATCTTGACGTCTTCCTTGGCCTCGATGGCCTGGTGAAGACCTTCGGACAGGCGACGGCCGGTCATCATGCGGCCGGTGTATTCGTCGATCAGGACGATCTCGCCGCCCTTGATGATGTAGTCCTTGTCGCGCGTGTACAGGGTGTTGGCGCGCAGGGCCTGGTTGGTGTGGTGGACCAGGCTGACGTTGGCCGGGTCATAGAGGTCGGTGGTGTCCTCGGCGAAGTGGCCGCCGGCCTCCAGCATTTCTTCCATCCGCTCCGAGCCCAGCTCGGTCAGCAGGGCCTGGCGCTGCTTCTCGTCCAGATCGTAGGTGGCCTTGTCCTTGATCAGCTCTTTCACGATCGCATCGACGATCTTGTAGAGGTCGGACCGGTCCTCGGTCGGGCCCGAGATGATCAGCGGCGTGCGCGCCTCGTCGATCAGGATGGAGTCGACTTCATCGACGATGGCGAAGTGGTGGCTGCGCTGCACCATCTCGCGACGGTCATAGACCAGGTTGTCGCGCAGATAGTCGAAGCCGAATTCGTTGTTGGTGCCGTAGGTGATGTCGGCGTTGTAGGCCGCCTGGCGCTGGCCCTGCGACAGGCCGTTGACGATGACCCCGACCTCAAGGCCCAGGAAGCGATAGACCTTGCCCATGGTCTCGGCGTCGCGGCGCGCCAGATAGTCGTTGACGGTGATGACGTGGACGCCCTTGCCCGCCAGGGCGTTCAGATAGACCGGGGCCACGGCCACCAGGGTCTTGCCTTCGCCGGTCCGCATTTCGGCGATGCCGCCTTCATGCAGGATCATGCCGCCGGCCAACTGCACGTCGTACTGACGCTGGCCCAGGACCCGCTTGGACGCCTCGCGCACCACGGCGAAGGCTTCGTTCTGGATCTTGTCCAGGCTTTCGCCGGCCGCGATCCGATCCTTGAAGGTCTGCGTCATCATCCGCAGTTCGTCGTCCGAGAAGGCCTCGAACTTGGATTCCAGGGCGTTGATCTTCTGCGCCTGGGCTTGGAAGGCCTTGACCTTGCGGTCGTTGGAGGAGCCGAGGATTTTCTTGGCGAAGCCGAGCATGGGCGATCCGGTAAAGGCGGTCGAGCGGCTGAAGGCTCGGAAACAGGAAGCGTCGTGATCAAGAAGGCCCGGATCGACGCCGGTCCCGGCGACCCCCGAAATCCGGGGCGCGCGCAGGGGCGGCGCAGACGATCGAAAACCCCTCGACTTGGGCGCAGCCGGGACTTAAGCACCGCCCTAACCCCTGTCAACGCGAGGGGCTTTCGACGGCTTGCTGCGACAGGCCTTCCGGTTCCTGTTTTTCGCCCCTTTCGCCTTTTGGCCGGAGCGCCTGATGCGGCTATCGCGCCCCTCATTTCAAACCCTGCGGCCGGTGCTGGCGTCGGCTCTGCTGGCCCTGGCTCTCACGGCCGCCTGCGGGCGCGGCGACGCGGAAGCGCCGCCGGAAAAGGACGATCTGATCGTGGCGCGGGTGCTGGACCGTTCGGTCTGGGCCTCGGACGTTCGCCGCGAAGCGGTGGCGCAGGGACTGGTCGGCGAGGGCGAGCCGCTGGACGTCAAGTCCGAGCTGTTCCGCCGCGTGCTGGACGAGGTGGTCGATCAGAAACTTCTGGCCGCCGAGGCCCGTCGTCGCGGGCTGGACAAGAGCGCACTGGCGCAGCGTCGGCTGGAGGCGGTGCATGAACGCATTCTCGGCGACATGCTGGTGGAATCCGTGGTCAGCGGCGCCGTGTCCGACCAGGCGGTCGAGCGCCTCTATCAGGAACAGCAGCGCCGGGCGCAGACGACCGAAGAGGTTCGCGTCCGTCTGATCCTGTCACATACGAAAGAACAGGCCGACGCCGTGGTCGGCGTCCTGGGGCAGGGGGCCGCCTTCGAGGCCGTGGCCGCCCAGCGCTCGGTCGACGACGCCACCCGCTATTCCGGCGGCGACCTGGGCTATTCGACGCTGGAGGTCCTGCCCGCCGCCTACGCCGCCGCCCTGCGCGGTCAGGCCCCCGGCGCCGTGGTCGGGCCGGTCCAGGGCGAGGGCGGCTGGGCTGTCCTGCGCATCGAGGATCGGCGCCTGGAGACGCCGCCGACCCTGGATCAGGCCCGTCCCCTGATCGTCCGCTATCTGACCTATGAGGGCGTACGCCAGCTGCTGGAGCAGCTGCGCGGCAAGGCCTCGGTCGAAGTCTTCCTCAATCCCGCCAAACCGGCGGCGCAAGCCCCCGCCCGACCTGGGCCCGTCAAGCCTGCGCCCGCCGCCCCCGTCGCCGCCTCTCCCGCCGGAACCGTCGCCTCATGAACCGTCCGCCCGCCTCCAAGTCTGGTTCGACCGGCCAGATGATCGAAAACGCCATCGAAAAGGCGCTGGACCCGTTGGCCTCCGCCCTGAAGCGCGCCACCCAGCCGTCGGCGGCCAAGACCGCGACGACCTCAGCTCCGGGCAAGCCCGGCCTGATGATCTCGCCCCTGGCCGTACCCTTCCCGATCATTCCGCCTATCGGCGGCGTCGAGATCGCCACCGCACGCGCCGGCTTCTACAAGCACGAGCGCGACGACCTCGTGGTCTTCCGCTTCCCCGAGGGGGCGTCGTGCGCCGGGGTCTTCACCCGGCATAAGGTGGGCTCGGCCCCGGTCGACTGGTGCAAGCGGCAGCTGGAGGCCGACAAGGGCGGCGGCGAGGGCGTCAAGGTCCTGGTCGTCAACGCCGGCTGCGCCAACGCCTTCACCGGCAAGGCCGGGGCCGATGCGGCCCGTCGCACCGCTTCCGAAGCGGCCAAACGCTTCGATTGCCGTCAACGCGACGTCATGCTGGCCTCGACCGGCGTCATCGGCGTGGTGCTGGACGAGACCAAGATCAAGGCGCGTCTGCCCGACATCGAGGCCGGGCTGAAGGCTGACGCCTGGGCCGAGGCCGGTCTGGGCATCATGACCACGGACACCTTCCCCAAGGGCTCTTACGCGGAATGTGAGATCGAGGGCGTCAAGGTGAAGATCGCCGGCATCGCCAAGGGCTCGGGCATGATCGCGCCCGACATGGCCACCATGCTGGCCTTCATCGTCACCGACGCCGACATCGCCCCGCCGGTGCTGAAGGCCCTGCTGAACCTGCATGTCCGCACCACCTTCAACAGCGTGACGGTGGACGGTGACACCTCGACCAATGACACGGCGCTGATCTTCGCCACCGGGGCCTCGGGCGCGCCGCGTATCGGTCGGGTCGGCGACCGTCGCCTGAAGGACTTCTCGGCGGCGCTGGACAAGGTCATGCTCGATCTGGCCCACCAGCTGGTCAAGGACGGCGAGGGCGCGACCAAGTTCGTCCGCATCACGGTCGACGGCGCGGCCAGCCCCGCCTCGGCCCGCAAGCTGGCCAAGTCGATCGCCGACAGCCCCCTGGTGAAGACCGCCATCGCCGGCGAGGACGCCAACTGGGGCCGCATCGTCATGGCCGTGGGCAAGACGGAAGAAGCCGTGGACCGCGACCGTCTGGCCATCCACTTCGGCCCCCATGTCGCCGCCGTCGACGGCGCCCCGTCGCCGACCTACGACGAGGCCCAGATGAGCGCCTATATGAAGAACGCCGAGATCGACATCACTGTCCATGTCGGCTCGGGTCGGGCCTCGGCCACGGTCTGGACCTGCGACCTGACCAAACGCTACATCGAGATCAACGGGGACTATCGTTCGTGAGCGAGGGCGCCGCTGTCCCCACGGTGCTCGTCGTCGCCGTCGCCCTGATCGACGCCGACGGCCGCGTGCTGATCGCCAAGCGGCCCGAGGGCAAGCAACTGGCGGGCCTGTGGGAATTTCCTGGCGGCAAGGTCGAGCCGGGCGAGCGGCCCGAACAGGCCCTGATCCGCGAGCTGAACGAAGAACTGGGCATCGACGTGAACGAGGCCTGCCTGGCCCCCTTCGTGTTTACCAGTCACGCTTACGAATCCTTTCACTTGTTGATGCCACTCTACCTGTGCCGGCGTTGGTCCGGCGTGGTCGTGGCGCGCGAACATGCGGGTCTGGCCTGGGTGAAGCCGAGCAAGCTGTCGGAGTATCCCATGCCCCCGGCTGACGAACCCCTGGTCGCCTGGTTGCGCGACCTGCTCTGATCAGCCGCCGCAGGAGGGGGCCAGGATGCGACGTTTCATCGGCCGGTTTCTTCGCGACGACAGCGGCGCCACCGCCATAGAATACGGCCTAATCTGCGCCCTGATCTTTCTGGTCATCATCGGGGCGGTCGGCGCCTTCGCCAGCCAGACAGACGTGATGTATGACAAGATCAGCACCGCGATCGGCGCCGCCGTCGACGGCGGCTGACTCGAGGCTTCAGGGCTCGCCCGTCTGTTCCCTGACGCCCAGCGCATCCGCCAGCCGCATCTTGGCTGAGCCGCGCGGCAAGGGCTTTTGCTGATCCTCGTGCGGGGCCCAGCCGGCCAGATGCACCATCTCGAAGGTCGCGGGGATGCGGCCGTCCGCCTCGGCGTGGCGTTCGGCGTAAAGCTCGGCCGCGCGCGCCAGCACGGCCCGGCTCAGCGGCCGGATCGGTCCCGCCAGCACATTGGTCTCGCCCATGGCCCGCAGGTCGCGCATCAGGGCGAAGGGATCATTATAGCGCACCGTCACCCGATCCACGTCGGTCACCGGCAGGGCGAACCCGGCCCGTTGCAACAAGGCCGCGCCGTCAAATCCGTCGGCGAAGGGTGAGACGCGCGCCTGCGCCCCGCCGTTGACCTCCAGCTCGGCCTCGGTCAGGACGCCGCGCAACTCCTTCAGCGTCGCGGCGCCGAACAGGCTGGCCACGAACAGGCCGTCGGGCTTCAGCGCGCGCCGGATCTGGCTCAGGGCGCCAGGCAGGTCGTTGGCCCAGTGCAGGCCCAGCAGGTTGACGATCAGATCGGCCGATCCGTCCTCCAGTCCCAGAGGCCCGGCGCCCGGCGCGGCGCGCTCGGGCGTCGAGCCCGCGACGCGGACCTCGCCCACGCGATCGCGGGCCATGCTGTCGGCCAGGACGCGGGCGAAGACGCCGGGATGGGGCGACAGGTCGACGGGGGCCTGAAACTCGCGCAGGATCACCTCCAGGCTGTTCACCGCATTCTCGGCGGCGCGCAGGTGCAGGAAGTCGGCGTCGGGGAAACGTCGCGCGGCGCGGCTCAGGCGCGCGGCGCGGCGGGCGGCGTCGAAGATGATCGGGGGACCGGAGGAGGGGGCGCTCATGTCCGTTCAGGATGGGGGTTGGCGGAGCGGATTGAAAGACGCGACGGCCCATATATCGCTGGGCGCGCGCGGCCAGGTGCGAGAATGGGCGCGCGGACTGCTGGACCTTTTGTTGCCGCCGATGGCTCACGACAGCCGCGAGGCCACGGCCTCGGCCGGCCTGTCGCCCGACGCCTGGAGCCGGGTGGTGTTTCTGGAGGCCCCGGTCTGCGACGGCTGCGGCGCGGCGTTCGAGTATGACGGCGGGGACTTCGCCTCCGACCGCTGTGTGGCCTGTCAGGTCCAGCCCTACGCCTTTGCTCGCGCCCGGGCGGCCTGCGTCTATGACGAGGCCTCACGCGGTCTGATCCTCAAGTTCAAGCACGGCGACCAGCAGCAGTTCGCCCCCCTGTTCGCCCGCTGGATCGCCCGTTCCGGCGCCGACGTGGTGGCCGATGCCGACGCCGTGATCCCCGTGCCGCTGCACCGCAGCCGCCTGTTGGCGCGGCGCTTCAACCAGGCCGCCGAGATCGCGCGGCCCTTGGCCCGCACCGCCGGCCTCGACTACCTGCCCGACGCCCTCATCCGGTCCATGCCCACCGACACTCAGGGCGGCAAGTCGGCGCGTGGACGGCGGCTGAACGTCAAAAAGGCCTTCGTCGTCACCGAGGCCGGGCGTCGTCGGATCAAGGGGCGGCGCGTCCTTCTGGTCGATGACGTCCTGACCACGGGGGCCACGGCCGAGGCCTGCGCCCGCGTCCTTTTGTCCGCCGGAGCCCGTGCGGTGGACCTGGCGGTCATCGCGAGGGTGCGAACCGCGCGCGAACCGCCTAAGTAGGGCGCTAATCTGAGTTAAGGAGACTCTGAGTTGGCCGAAGTCGTCATCTACACCAAGCCCGGTTGCCCCTATTGCACCGCCGCCATGGCTCTGTTGAAGCGCAAGGGCGTCGACTTCACCGAAATTGTCGCCTCGCGCGATCCCGAGATCAAGGCCGAGATGGTCGCCCGCGCGAACGGCAAGTCGACCTTCCCGCAGATCTTTGTCGGCGACAAACACGTGGGCGGCTCCGACGACATCCACGCCCTGGATGCGCGCGGCGGTCTCGACCTCCTGCTGGCGGCCTGATGGACGAGCGGCTCGACGTTGCGCTGATCCAGACGCGGACGCCGGCGACGGCGAGCGCGGGCTTGGCCCATGTCGAGCCGCTGATCCGTGAAGCGGCGGCGGGCGGGGCCAGGCTGATCCTGACGCCCGAGGGGACTAACTTCCTCGAACAGCGCCGGGGTCTGCGCGACGCCGCCCTGTCGAGCGAAGACGCCGACGCCGCCGTGCTCGGTCTGCGCGCTCTGGCGGATGAGCTGGGCGTCTGGCTGCTGATCGGCTCGGTCCTCGTGCGCTCGGATGCGCCCGGCGACGACCGCGCCGCCAACCGTTCCCTGCTGGTCGATCCGTCGGGGGCGGTGGTCGCCCGCTATGACAAGCTGCACGTCTTTGATGTCGATTTGCCCAATGGCGAGACCTATCGCGAGAGCGCCTCGGTCCGGCCGGGCATGGGCGCGACGGTAGCCGAGACCCCCTGGGGCCGGCTGGGCCTCAGCATCTGCTACGACGTGCGCTTCCCGCACCTGTATCGCGCCCTGGCCAAGACTGGCGCGACGATGATCGCGGTGCCCGCCGCCTTCACCCGCCCGACCGGCGAGGCCCATTGGGAGACTCTGCTGCGCGCCCGCGCCATCGAGACCGGGGCCTTCGTCCTGGCCCCGGCTCAGGGCGGCGCGCATGAGGACGGTCGCCAGACCTGGGGCCGCTCGACCATCGTCGGCCCCTGGGGCGAGGTGATCGCCGAGGCCGAGCATGACGAGCCGGGCGTGCTGCACGCGACCCTCGACCTCAGCGCCGTCCAAAAGGCTCGGCAGGCGGTGCCGTCCCTGCTGCACGACCGCGATTTCGACTGGCCTCAATGATCGGGCCGTCATGATCCGCTACGCCCTGTCCTGCGACCACGACCACGGCTTCGAGGCCTGGTTCGGCTCCTCATCCGACTACGACGACCAGGCCGCGCGTGGTCTGGTCGAGTGCCCCTTCTGCGGCTCGACCGCTGTCCGCAAACAGATCATGGCCCCTGCCGTCTCGGGGACGAAGAAGGCCGCGCCTGCGCCCGACGCCATGAAGCAGATGCAGGCCATGATGATGCAGGCGGCGCGCCAGGTGCGCGACCACGTCGAGCAGAATTTCGACTATGTCGGCGACGCCTTCGCCCGCGAGGCCCGCGACATCCACGAAGGCCGATCCGAGAAGCGCGAGATCTACGGCGAGGCCACCCCCGCCGACATCAAGAAGCTGAAGGACGACGGCGTGCCCTGCGCCGCCCTGCCCAGTCTGCCGCCCGATCCCAAGAAGGCCAACTGAGCGGATGGGGCAGGGGGAGAGATACGAAGAGTTCGCGCCGCCGCCGAGCCTGCGCCCCTTCGTCCGCACCCTGTGGACCTATGCGGCGCCGGAGCCCTCGGGCGGGGTCCAGCGCATCGCCCCCGACGGCTGCCCCGAACTGGTGATCGACTTGGCCGCCCCCTACGAGGAAGAGGGCGAGGACGGCGTCTTCCGGCCCCAGCCGCCGGTCATTTTCGCCGGGCAGCTGACCCGCCCCATGGCGATCCGGCCCGTCGGCCCGATCGAGATCGTCGCCGCCCGCTTCGAGCCGGATGGCGCGCGGGATTTCCTCGGGAGCTCTCTGATTGAAGCGACCGACCGGCGTCTCGATCTGGTGGGGCGGCTGGCGGGTTTTTCCGCCCCGTCCGGCGATCCGGCGGGTCAGGCGGCAGCCCTGTCCGACTGGCTGGAGGGCCAGCGCCGCGCCGGCGATTGGCGCATCGACCCTGCCGTCCGGGCCGAGGTCGCCGCCGTCGAACGCGAGGAGCAGGGAGTGTCCATGTCGTCCGCTGAGCGCCGCGCCCTGCAACGCCGCTTCCGCGACCGGGTCGGTGTGGCCCCGCGCACCCTGCGGTCCATCTTCCGCTTCCGTCGCGTCTTCGACCACGCCATGGGCCAGGACGCCGCCTCCTGGCTGGAGGCCGGTCTGGCCGCCGGCTATTTCGACCAGCCCCAGATGGCCCGCGACTTCCGCCGCTTCCTCGGTTGCACCGCCACCGAATGGGCGCGCGAGCAGATGGAACTGGCCGGCCAACTGGCGTCGCAAACCTACAAGCGGGGCGGGTCGGACTGATCTAGGCTTCTTGCCCAACCGAGGAGGGAGACCTTGATGTCGCTGCTGACCGCCCTGATGTCCGCCGCTCTGATGCAGACCCCATCACCTGCGGCTGGGCCCGCGCCCGACCTGTCATGGCTGGCGGGCTACTGGCTGGACTGCTCCGGCGGGCGCGAGGCGTCCGAGACCTAGAGCGACCCGCGCCTGGGACTGGTCGTCGGCCACACCGTGACCGTGCGCAATGGCCGCAGCGGCTTCGAGAGCGCCCACATAGGACCGATGTCTGACGGCGGTCTGGCCTACTTCGCCCGGCCCGACGGCGCGCCCGCGACGGCCTTCCGCCTGATCGAAAGCGGGCCGCAGAGGGCGGTTTTCGCCAACCCCGCCAACGACTTTCCGCACCGCATCCTCTATCAACGCGCGGGGGATGTGCTGACCGCCCGCATCGAAGGGGCGGATGATGATGAGACCCGGAGTGTGGAATGGAACTTCAACAAGGCGGAACTGAACGCCCGCTGTCCCAGCTGAGCTGGCGGCCGATGACGCCCGAGGACATCGACGGGGTCGTCGCGGTCGCCCGCCTGTCCTTCCCCGACCATTTCGAGGCGCGCGAGTGTTTCGCCGAGCGTCAGGCCCTGGCGCCCGAGGGCTGCTTCGTCCTGTCCGACGAAGCGGGAGCCGTCATGGGCTATCTGATGGCCTATCCCTGGCGTCGGAATTCGGCCCCGCCGCTGGACAGCCTGATCGGCGTCATCCCGACCGACGCCGAGGTCATCTATCTGCATGATCTGGCGGTCCATCCCGACACGCGCGGCGGCGGCTACACGCGGCCCATCGTCGAGCGTCTGGCGGAGCAGTCGAAGGCGGCGGGCTGGCAGGAGATCGCCCTGGTCGCCGTCAACGAGGCGACCGGCTTCTGGGAGCGCAACGGCTTCGTCGTCCAGACCCCGCCCGGCATGGCCGAAAAGCTGGCCAGCTACGGCGACGACGCCCGCTACATGATCCGGACGCTCTAAGCGGAACCTTAAGCGGGGCTCGGGTCTTTCGGACCCCATGAGCTTCAAACGCACCCTTCCCCTCGTCCTGCTGGCCGGCGCCGCCCTGGCTCTCGGCGCCTGCGCCACCCTGCAACGGGGGCCGGTCGGCAACGCCGCCGTGCCGCAGCCCGCCAAGCCGGTGGACCTGAACCGTTATCTCGGCCGCTGGTACGAGCTGGCCCGCTATGAGGCCGGCTTCCAGAAGGATTGCGAGGCGGTGACGGCCGACTACAGCCTGCGCGACGACGGCCTGATCGGCGTGCTGAACCGCTGCCGTCAGGGCGCGGTCGACGGCCCCGTGAAACAGGCCGAGGCCCGCGCCAAGATCGTCGAGGGCAGCGACAACGCCAAGCTGAAGGTCTCCTTCTTCGGTCCCTTCTATGTCGGCGACTACTGGGTTCTGGACCACGCCGACGACTACAGCTGGTCCATCGTCGGCGAGCCCTCGGGCCGCTATCTCTGGATCCTCAGCCGCGAGGCGCGCCCCGCGGCGGAAACCCGTCAGGCCTTGCGCAACCGGGTCCAGGCCCTGGGTTACGACCTGTCGCTGCTGCGCGAGACGCAGCACTAGGCGAGGGGCTTAGGCGTCCCGCGTGGCCATCATCATGTAGTTGATGCCCACGTCGTCGCCCTCGCTCCAGCGGTCGTTGAGCGGGTCATAGGCCAGCCCATAGGGGCCGGTGACGGTCAGGGACTCGCCGTCCAGCATGGCGCGCAGTTCCTCGGGCTTGAGGAACTGGCGCCAGTCGTGGGTGCCGGCGGGGACCCAGCGCAGCACATATTCGGCGGCGACCTTGCCCAGCAGCAGGCCCTTCAGCGTGCGGTTCAGGGTGGCGACGATCATCAGGCCGCCGGGCTTGATCAGTTTCGAGCAGGCGCGGACGAAGGCTTCCGGATCGGCCACGTGTTCGATCACCTCCATGGTCAGAACCACGTCGAAGGGACCCGCATTCGCCTCGACCATCTGTTCGACCGTGGCGGCGCGGTAGGTGATGTCGAGGCCCACCTGTTCGGCGTGGGCGCGGGCCGTGCCGATATTCTCGGACGAGGCGTCCAGGGCCGTGACCTCAAAGCCCATGCGCCGCATCGGCTCGGCGATCAGGCCGCCGCCGCAGCCGATGTCGATCAGGCTGAGGCCGGCAAACGGCGCGCGCGTCCGAACGTCGCGACCGAAATGTTCAGCGGCGCGGTCGCGGACGAATTTCAGCCGCGCCGGATTGAAGCGGTGCAGGGGCGCGAACGGCCCTTTCGGGTCCCACCACTCGGCCGCCTGGGCCGAGAAACGGGCCACATCGGCAGGATCGATGCTGGGCCCCTCGGCACGATCGGTTGCAAAGGGTGAAAAACCCTCTTCGCTTTGGGGTTTGCGCGGCTCAAGGCTGTCGTTAGAAGCGGACATGGTCGCAGGCATGAACCGCCTTGGCCGCCCATGCAAGCAGGGGACGAAACGGCACGATGACGCGGCCCGAAACGACACGACTGGTGATGAAGTTCGGGGGGACCTCCATGGGGGACCTCGAGCGTATTCGTCGTGCGGCGCGAATTATCGCCGCCGAGGCCGCCAAGGGCAAACAGATCGCCGTGGTGGTGTCCGCCATGGCCGGCAAGACCAATGAGCTGGTGGCCTGGACCGACGGCGCCGGGCCGGCGGCTGCGGGCCTGCCCCTGTCGGATGACGAATACGACGTGGTGGTCGCCTCGGGCGAGCAGGTGACGTCGGGCCTTCTGGCGCTGACGTTGCGCAACATGGGCCTGAATGCGCGCAGCTGGATGGGTTGGCAGATCCCGATCATCACCGACGACGCCCACGGCCGCGCCCGCATTGAGGACGTGCCCGGCGATGTCCTCGGCGCCGCCATCGACACGGGCCAGATCGCCATTGTCCCCGGCTTCCAGGGCGTGACCCGCGACGGCCGCATCACGACCCTGGGTCGCGGCGGTTCCGACACCTCGGCGGTGGCGGTGGCCGCAGCCCTGGGCGCGCCTTGCGACATCTATACCGACGTGGACGGCGTCTATACGACCGACCCTCGCATCGAGAGCCGCGCGCGGCGCCTGAGCAAGGTCTCCTACGAGGAGATGCTGGAAATGGCTTCTCTGGGGGCCAAGGTGCTGCAGACCCGCTCGGTCGAACTGGCCATGGCCAAGCAGGTCCCCGTGCGGGTCCTGTCCAGCTTTATTGAGCCGGATGAGAATGGAAACCTGCCGGAAGCCTCCGGCACCCTGATTTGCGATGAGGATGAGATCGTGGAAAAGCGCATCGTTTCCGGTGTGACCATGAGCCGGGACGAAGCCCGGATCACGCTGCTGGGTCTGGCGGACCGCACCGACGCCCCCGCCGACGTCTTCACGCGTCTGGCCGAGGCCAACGTCAATGTGGACATGATCGTGCAGAGCCAGGCCCGCACCGAGGGCGCGGTGAACCTGACCTTCACCACGGGACGCCGCGACGCCCAGCGCGCCGCCGAGATGATGTCGGCCGCCAAGGCCGAGATCGGTTTTGAAGAACTGCGCATCGACGCGGACGTGGCCAAGATCTCGGTCATCGGCGTGGGCATGCGCAGCCATGCCGGCGTGGCCCAGACCATGTTCCGGGCTCTGGCCGACAAGGGCGTGAAGTTCCAGGCCATCTCCACCTCGGAGATCAAGATCAGCGTGTTGATCGAGGACGCCTATTCCGAACTGGCCGTTCGGGCGCTGCATTCGGCCTACGGGCTGGACGCGTTATAGGAAAACAAGGACGCCGCCCTATCTGGTGAGGCCAGCGGGGCGGCAGGGCGGGAGAGACCATGGTGAAGGGCGGATTGACGACGAGGGGGCCTCGCAACCTCCTGCGCCAGATCCGCGAAGCCATGGCCGGCGGCGGCCCGGCGCAGGAACGGCTGGACATGGTGGTGCGCACCATCGCCCAGTCCATGGTGGCCGAGGTCTGCTCCATCTACCTGCGCCGCGCCTCGGGCGAGCTGGAACTGTTCGCCACCCAGGGTCTGAACCCCGAGGCCGTCCACAATACCCGCCTGCGCCCCGGCGAGGGTCTGGTCGGCGAGGTGGCGCGGCTGGCCCAGCCGATCAGCCTGTCGGACGCCCCGTCCCACCCCAGCTTCTCCTATCGCCCGGAAACCGGCGAAGACCCCTTCCACGCCTTCCTCGGCGCGCCCCTGCTGCGCGGCGGCCGGGCCATCGGGGTTCTGGTCGTCCAGAACCGCGCCGCCCGTCGCTATGACGAGGAAGAGGTCGAGGACATCCAGACCATCGCCATGGTCCTGGCCGAGACGGTCGCCTCGGGCGAACTGCTGGCCCAGGACGAACTGCGCGACGTCGAGGTGGCCCCCCATCGCCCCGAACGGCTGAAGGGTCAGAAGTTCGCCGAAGGCCTGGCCTACGGCGTGGTGGTCCAGCACGAGGCGCCCCTAGCGCCTGAGCAGTTGCTGTCTGACGATCCGGTCGCTGAGGAAAAACGTCTGGCCCAGGCCCTGTCGGCGCTCAAGGCCGGCATCGACGTCATGCTGGAAGGCGGCAAGACCAAGCTGGGCGGGACCTCGTTCGAGGTGCTGGAAACCTATCGCATGTTCGCCGACGACCGGGGCTGGAACCGGTCGCTGGAGGAGGCTGTGCGCTCGGGCCTGACCGCCGAGGCCGCCGTCGACCGTGTCCGCAACGAACACCGCGCCCGCTTCGCCAGCGCCCGCGACCCCTATATCCGTGAGCGGCTGCACGACTTCGAGGACCTTGCCAACCGTCTGCTGCGGGTTCTGGCCGGCGACAATCCCGGCCATCGCGACCTGCCTGACGACGCCATTCTGGTGGCGCGTAACCTCGGCCCCGCCGACCTGCTGGAATATCCGCGCCACAAGCTGCGCGGCCTGTTGCTGGAGGAAGGCTCGGCCGCCAGCCACGCCGCCATCGTCGCCCGCGCCCTGCAAATCCCCTGTGTCGGGCGTCTGCAAGGCCTGCGTGACCGCCTGTCCGAGGGCGATCAGGTCATCGTCGACGGCGAAACGGGCGAGGCCTATCTGCGTCCTCGCCCCGACATGCTGGCGGCGGTGCAGTCGCGCATGGTCGTGCGGGCGCAGCGCCGGGCCGAGTTCGACCTGCTGCGCGACACTCCCGCCGTCACCAAGGACGGCACGCGCATCACCGTCCTGACCAACGCCGGTCTGGCCGTGGATCTGGAAAATCTGGACACGACGGGGGCCGAGGGCATCGGCCTGTTCCGCACCGAATTCCAGTTCATGGTCTCGGACGAGTTGCCGCGTCTGGACGCCCAGACGGCGCTCTACAAGCTGGTACTGGATGCGGCGGGCGACCGGCCCGTCACCTTCCGCACCCTGGACATCGGCGGCGACAAGGTCCTGCCCTATCTGGACAATGAGCGGGAAGAGAACCCGGCCCTGGGGCGCCGCGCCATCCGTCTGGGCCTGGACCGTCCGGCTCTGCTGCGGATGCAGATCCGCGCCCTGTTGACCGCCGCCGCCGGGCGCGAGCTGCGTGTCATGTTCCCCATGATCGCCACGGTGGACGAGTTCCGCGCCGCGCGCGAACTGGTCGATGTCGAGTGCGACTGGGCGCGGCGTCGCGGGCGGCCCCTGCCGTCCCTGCTGCGCGTCGGAGCCATGGTCGAATGCCCCAGCCTGCTGTGGCACCTGGACGCCTTGCTGCCGCTGACGGATTTTGTCTCGATCGGCACCAACGACCTGTTGCAGTACATGTTCGCCGCCGACCGGACCAATCCCCTGGTCTCGGATCGCTATGATCCCCTGTCGCCGCCCGCCCTGCGCGCTCTGGCCGAGATTCAGCAGAAGTGCGCCGACAGCGCCACCCCGGTCTCGGTCTGCGGCGAACTGGCCGGGCGTCCGCTGGAAGCCTTCGCCCTGATCACCCTGGGCTACACCCGCCTGTCAGCGCCCGCCGGCGGGGTGGGGCCGGTCAAGCGGATGATCCTGTCGGCGGACCTGCCCGCCGCCCGTCGCGGCATGAATGTCCTGCTCGGCTCCTCGGCCGGATCAGTGCGCGGCGAGATCGAGTCCCTGGCGCGCAAGCTGAACGTCATCGTCTGATCCAAGCGGGGCTGCTTTCCCGCGTTGCTCGCATCAAGCGCCTCGTCTAAGCGAGGGGGAGGGCGTGTTCGCGCCCGCACCAACGGAACCCCGCATGGATCAGGATCGGCAAGACGCGCCGTCCCTAGAGGACGCCGAGACGCTGGGCGAGGCCCTGCGTGCGGCCCGTCTCGCCTCGGGCCGCTCCATGGCCCAGCTGTCGACCATGACGCGGGTGCATCCGCGCTATCTGACGGCGCTGGAGCAGAACGAGTTTTCCGTCCTGCCGTCGCGCATCTTCTCCATGGGCTATGTCCGCGCCTATGCGGGGGCCCTGGGTCTGGACGAACTGACCGCCGTCGAGCGCTTCAAGCGCGAGTTCCCCGACGCCGCCGTCCCGCTTCAGGCCCCGACCGGCGCCGCCCTGCAACAGGTGCGCGGCACCTCGCCCAAGGTTCTGGCCGCGCTGGGCGTGCTGATTCTGGCCGTCGTCGGCTGGAACGTCTTCCAGCGCGTGGTCCGCATCGAGCCGCCCCATCCCTCCGATCTGGTCGCCGTGCCCAAGGACTGGGCCAAGGCGGCCGACGCCGAGGTCGATAAGGCCCTGTATCTGGGCGCGCCGCGCGCCGCCCCGCCGGATCAGACCACCCCCGCCCTCTACATCACGCCGGGTCTGGAGGCTCAGCTGACGGGCGTCGACCCCGATGATCCCAACGCCGTGGTGGCGCCGGCGCCGCCGGTGCAGGCCGCCTTCAACCCGCGCGGCCCCGTCTATGGAGCCGCGGCCATTTCCTCGCAGGTCATTCTTCAGGCCAAGAAGCCGGCCACTTTGGTCGTGCGTCAGGGCGACGGTCGCATCCTGTTTGCGCGTCAGCTGGCGGCGGGCGAGGCCTGGCGCGCGCCGCCCAATGTCTCGGCCACGGTGGACGTGTCGGACCCTGCGGCCTTCGACGTCTATCTGAACGGCGAACATAGCGGGGCCTTGCCGGCGCCCGCATCGCCGCTGGGGGCGCTGAATGCCCGCGCCCAGGCCGACGCCCGCCAG